>JABAHR010003722.1_pt7 | contig 13150 bp, 16 predicted proteins | sample 7062101 | NCBI WGS metagenome assembly JABAHR01 (sample SAMN14534553, study PRJNA622989) | marine sediment metagenome | biome: marine biome [ENVO:00000428]; feature: marine pelagic biome [ENVO:01000023]; material: deep marine sediment [ENVO:00002113] | place: India: Gulf of Kutch | collected... | reverse complement strand
AGCTCAACATGCCACGTCTCCCGCGTGGACCCCGTACCATTGAGATTAATGAGGGTCTCAATCTCCGCCTCGCAGGGATTCTCGGCCGTATAAAACGGCTCCTCAATGTCCTCATCCGACGTCGGCGATTTGAAATCGACATGCACCACCGTTGTAGCGTGCTCCGCATCGGCGGGTGCAATCTCTTTCAAGGCTTTGTCTGTCCAAGCGGCCGCTGCTTTGGCGAAATCAAGATCCAGATCCTGGCGGTCCGCGACACGCGTCGCCCCCAGCGCTTCGAGCCGCGCATCAATTTCCTTGCCGGTGGAGCAGAAATTCACATACGCCGTATCGCCGNNGCCCTCAAGTTTCGGCGCCCCGTCGCCCATCAACTCATTGTAGAAGTCAACCGCACGCTGTGGCGGATCACCTTCGCCCCACGTCGAGATGTAGACCAGCAAATTCTTCGACTTCTCGAGAATCGAAACATCGGCATCCCCCATATCGACGACCTTGGCATCGAAATTGAGCTTGGCCGCCACCTTCTTGGCTTTGAGCGCCAGGCCTTCCGCATTGCCCGACTCACTTCCGTAAAGAATGGTCAAGGGAACACGCGGGCGTGCTTGCGCAGCCGGCGCAGCAGCAGCACCGGCACCTTCTTGTGCGGCATCCAATCCCGCGAGGAACCCCGACAGCCAGCTTCTCTGCAACGGTGTCGAACGCTGCACAAGCTGGTTCAGGAGATCGATCTCCTCGGCCGTAAATGGCGCGTTCTTCGGCAAAAATGGAATCGCGGCCACGCGCTCCTCCTAGTGTTCTTGCGGTCGACTGTGTGCGCTTGCAGGCAGGTCCACAAGCTCAGCCGTGTTTGACAGTCTCTTCGTACCGGTGAAGACCTCGACGTCTTCCGGCATCGATAGATTGGCCTCCTCCCACGAAAGGCCCACGAATATGACGGCGGGTCCTGTAATCTTAAATCCACTCACGGCACGGCTAAGTTCCACGAGCGAAGTCGCCACGGCCCGCTCATTCGCCCGCGTCCCATTCTCGACGATAACGACCGGCGTCGCCGGGTCGGCGCCTGCAGCAAGAAGCCTTGTTTCAATCACCGGCGCAGTCCGCACACCCATGTAGACGGCAAAGGCCTGTCCAGGTTTCGCAAGCGCGGCCCAATCAAGTTCAAGTTCGCCGTCGGCCGTCGCACCCGTCAGTACCGAAAACTGACGCACATGCCGGCGCAGCGTCACAGGCAAACCAATGCGCGCTGCACATGCGTGCGCCGCCGTAATCCCGGGAATGACATCGACCTCGATACCGGCAGCACGCACCGCAGCCATTTCTTCCGCTGCCCGGCCAAAGATAAATCCATCCCCGCTCTTCAAACGCACAACCCGATGACCGAGCAGGGCTTCACGAACGAGCAACTGGTTGATGTCGTCTTGTTTAGCCGAAGGGCCATCGGGCGCCTTCCCGGCGTCGACAATCCGCGCACCGGACCGGGCCAGCGCCAAGATAGGCTTGGCGACCAGCCGGTCGGTCACGAGGACGTCCGCCCCCGCAATCACCCTGCGAGCTTTGACCGTCAGAAGATCCGGATCACCGGGCCCGCATCCGACCAGCGTCACATGCCCTTGCCTCATCTCTTGTCTCTCACGACCCATTCCGTCTCCGGCTCCCGGCTCCCAACCGCGCGCTCAGCGGCGTTTCTATATCCCAATAAGAAACAATTTTCTATTTAGGGCTGCCATAATTGCCAGAATAAAAAAATCATCCTACAATATAGGCTGTTTTCGAAAGACCTTTGCAGGAATTGCCACTTCCTGGTGGTCCAGCATGCCCCCAGCCTGAGCCCTGCCCCAACGCCTTCCCTGAGCTTGCGGCAAAGACGGTTAAGAAGCACCCCCAAAGGCACAAGAACGGTCGATCATCACTCCTCCTTAACGCCTTCATAAGCCGGCCTATCACACATATTCGTGAGCCGAGTTTACTTGCTGGTTCAGACCGCGGCGTGGTTAAACATCGCCATCGCTTCGCGACGGATTAATCCGCTGAAGCGCGAAATGGGGAGACCCTCGGCGGGGTGCTCCAGACGCAAAGAAACTTCTGATCTTAGGAGACATTGCTATGAAGACCTGGACCAAACCCGCTGTTCGTGAGCAGGAAGTCGGCCTCGAGGTGACCTCGTACCTGCCGGCCGAGATCGACGTCATCTAACCGTCGATCCGCTCGCAGACCATGTGAGCAGAATTCGCGCGGCGGTCGAGCCTCTCGGCCGCCGCAGCTGTTTCTAGGGCCGCATTCTGAGATCGCGGCCTTCTTTCCGGGCGAATGATCAGACATGAAGATAAGAATTCTGGGGTCGGCAGCTGGCGGCGGCTTCCCCCAATGGAATTGCAATTGCCAGAACTGTTCAAGCGTACGCGCCGGCAAGGCCGGATTTACCGCCCGCACCCAGACCTCGATCGCCGTCTCCAATAACGGTGATGATTGGGTCATCTTCAACGCCGCCCCCGACTTACGCCAGCAAATTAACGACAATCCAGACCTCGGCGCCAGGGCCAACGGCAAAACGCGCAACAGCCCGATCAAAGCCGTTGTCATCACCGGAGGCGACGTCGACTTCGTCGCTGGCCTCCTCAACCTCAGGGAGTTGGGTCCATTCTCCCTTTACGCCTCCGACCGCGTTCTCGGCACGCTGGCCGCCAATTCCATTTTTAATGTGTTGAACGCAGATGCCGTGAGCCGTCGCGAACTCCCGCTCGACGGAACAATCGACCTCGAAGGCCCCGATGGTCAACTCGGCCTGCGCGTCGAAGTCTTCGACGTCCCCGGCAAAGTGGCCCTCTACTTAGAGGATGAAAGCGGCGGACCGGGTTTCGGCACGCATAAAGGCGACACAATCGGCCTCAAGATCAGCGCCCCCGAAACTGGCGAATATTTCTACTACATTCCTGGCTGCGCCCAAATCGACGAGCCCCTTGCCGGACGTCTCAAGGGATCCCCTCTCGTATTCTTCGACGGCACGCTCTATACAGATGATGAGATGTTGCAACAGGGCCTTATGCCGAAGACCGGTGCACGCATGGGGCACATGAGCATGTCGGGTCCGGCTGGAACCATCGAAGCGTTTCGCGCGCTTGATGTGTCCCGCAGGATCTTCATCCATATCAACAATTCGAACCCCGTGCTCAACGACAACTCCGAAGAACGCAAGGCCGTTGAGGCCGCCGGTTGGGAGGTCGGAAAAGACGGAATGGAGGTTCAGCTATGAACGAGTTCGCCCGCGGAATAGAGCCCGACCCCAAGCCCATCATGAGCCGAGAGGACTTCGATGCTGCCATCCGCGCCGTCGGCGCCGAGCGGTATCACGATCTGCATCCCTTCCATAACATGCTGCACGGCGGCAAACTCAACAAAGGCCAAGTCGCCGCCTGGGCCCTCAACCGCTACTGTTATCAATCGGCAGTCCCACGCAAGGACGCCGCGTTTGTCTCCCGCGCACTCGACCGCGACCTGCGCCGCGAATGGATCCACCGCATTCATGAACATGATGGTCTGGGCGAAGACCCCGGCGGCATCGAGCGCTGGCTTGTCCTCACCGATGCCCTTGGGCTCGACCGCGACTATGTGCAGAGCATGGAAGGCGCGCTGCCCGCCACGCGCTTCGCCGTCGAAGCCTATGTCACCTTCGTGCGCGAGCAGCCCCTCGTCGTGGCTGTCGCCTCCTCGCTCACAGAGCTTTTTGCGCCAAAGATCCACAAAGAGCGCATTTCCGGCATGCTCGAACACTACGACTTCATCGACGACACGACCGTCGGCTACTTCAAGAAGCGCCTGGTGCAGGCCCCGCGAGATTCGGAATTCGCCCTCAATTTCATCAAGGACCATGCCGCAAGCCGCGCCGAGCAGGACGCCTGCGTCGCCGCCGTGCGCTTCAAGTGCAACGTCCTCTGGGCTCAACTCGACGCACTCCACCACGCCTATGTCAACGGTCACATCCCGCCCGGCGCCTACAAACCGGAGGGCGTCTGATGGCTGAGACACCCACAAAAACACGCACCATCATCACAGGCGACAGCTGCGCTGCCATGCCGAAGCATATCAAACTGCGCCATGATCCCGGGCGCGGTCGCTGGGTCATCCTGGCGCCGGAGCGAGTCTTTAATCCCGACGACACAGCAGTCGCCGTCTTGAAACTCTGCGATGGTCAACACGCCGTGAGCGCCATCGCCAAAACCTTGTCTGACGAATACAAGGCACCACTTGATGTGGTGCAGACAGACATCATCGCCATGTTGCAAGACCTCGCCGATAAGGGCGTTGTCACCGCCTGAACGGAGCAAGCCCCATGAACGAAGTTACACCTGTCGCCAAATCCCAGTCCGGCCCTACATGTGAGGCGCCGATGTCTGGACCCGTCTCCAAGTNNCGCATCGCTGTCCGCTCCAATGCCCGTATTGCTCTAACCCCGTTGAGCTTGAGCGCGTCAATACCGAGCTCACAACCGAGCAATGGCAGGACACCATGCGCCAGGCCGCCGATCTCGGCGTCCTGCAGATCCATCTCTCAGGTGGCGAGCCCGCAGCACGCAAGGACCTCGAGGACATCGTTAAGGTAGCCGCCGAAGTCGGTCTCTACACCAACCTCATCACAGCAGGCGTCACGCTGACCAAGGACCGGTTGAAGAAGCTCGCCGACGTTGGCCTAGACCACGTTCAGCTCTCGATCCAAGATGTCGATGCCGAGAACGCCGATCGCATTGCCGCCTACAAGAACGGCCTGGCGAAAAAGATCGAGGTCGCCAAATGGGTGAAGGAATTGGGCCTGCCGCTCACAGTCAATGCACCCATTCACCGCCTGAATATTCACAACGTGCCTCGTATGATCGACTTCGCCATCGAGCTGGGCGCCGGGCGAATTGAAATCGCGCACGTTCAATACTACGCCTGGGCGCTTTTGAACCGCGCCTCCCTGATGCCGACCCGCGAAGCCTTCATGGAATCCGCGCGCTACGTTGAAAGCGTGCGCGACAAGCTTAAGGGTATCATCGTCATCGACATGGTCGTGCCGGACTACTACGCAAAGTATCCGAAACCCTGCATGGGCGGATGGGGTCGCGGTATTGTCAACATCACGCCCTCCGGGCGCGTGCTCCCGTGCCATGCCGCGGAAAGCATCAAAGGTCTCGAGTTCGACAACATCAAAGACAAGAAGCTCGCTGACATCTGGCTCTGGGGCGACGCCTTCCAGAAGTACCGCGGCACCGATTGGATGAAAGAGCCCTGTCGCACATGCCCGCGCAAGGAAATTGATTTCGGCGGCTGCCGCTGTCAGGCCTTTGCTCTAACCGGTGATGCCGCTAATACGGACCCGGCCTGCTCGCTCTCCCCGCTCCACGAACAATGGGCCAAGGTTGCCGAGGAGGAAAGCCACACCAAAACCACGCCAGATTTGATCTACAGGCGTGTGGGCGCAGCCAAGGCGGTCGAACCCGCCAGCAGCTAACCCTCTGGATCATGGCAAAAAAAGAGGTATTTACCGAACCGTTGCAGAGATCTCTCTGTGACGGTGCGGCAACATGTTCAGACCCAGTTCACAAAAAAGCTGCGACACTGGGGTGAGATGTGGGATCTATGGAGCACTCTGGGGTCCGACGTTTAGCCCTTTAAGACACAAGACGGGAGGAAGTCTCATATGAAAAAGTTGGTTCTGGCTGCCGCAATTGTGATGGCTGCGCCGGCCGTCGCGCTTGCTGAGGGCGACGCAGAAGCTGGCCGCACGGTCTACAACAAGTGCGCGGTTTGCCATAAGATCGGCGAAGGCGCGAAAAACGCTCTGGGCCCACACCTCACGTGCGTTGCCGGCCGCGAAATTGGCGGCGTTGAGGGTTACAAGTATTCAGCCGCCGTCAAAGGTAAGGGCGGCACCTGGGACGATGCCAGCCTCCTGGCCTGGTTCGAAAAGGACGACAAGTTCATTCCTGGCAACAAGATGATCTTTCCGGCCGGCGTGAAGGACGAGCAGGATCGCGCAGATCTCCTCGCCTACATCAAGTCGGAGTGCAGCGAATAAGCCAACGCGCAATCCGAACGAATTCGAATGCCGCGAACCTCCGGGTGCGCGGCATTCGCCGTTTCTGGACCCCCATTCGGGTCCTTACTCGGCCAATTGCTCAACCCCGGACTTGTTCATCCCCTCGAGCCAATACGCGACCGTCTGACCCTTCAGAACAACGTCCGGAGCGATGTCCGCCAAAGGAGCGAGTACGAACGCACGTTCCGTTATGCGTGGATGCGGAATAGTCAGATGCGGCTCGCTCATGCGGACGTGACCGTAAGTCAGAATATCGACATCGATCACCCGCGGACCCCAGTGTTCTTCCCGCCGTCGGCCCATAAGAGCCTCAACCTCCAGGCACCGTTCCAGCAAACTCTCCGGAGCAAGCCCAGTCGCAATCGCGATGCAGGCATTAACAAACCAATCCTGGTTGGTCTTCCCCCAGGGCGGTGTCTTAAAAAGCTTGGAACGTGCAACAAGCTCTATATCGCCACGCTCCGTCAGGAGCGCGATAGCGCGGGCAATGTTCGCTGTCTTGTCCCCCACGTTCGAACCGAGGCCAAGTATGGCGTCGTACCTCTCGGCCGGGTTCGATGTGTCAGTCATACTTGATATAGGCAAAGCGCATGTCAGATGGGGGCGTCCCTTCGAGCGCACCACCCTCTTTGCCCGGCTGCCAGCTCACGACCTCCTCGATCTTCTTCGCGAGTTCCAGGTCTTTCATCGTGATGCCCTTTGCCGAATGAGTGACGAGCCGGACCTCCACCCAGGCATACGACGCCGTAATATCCGGATGGTGCCACGCCGCCTCGGCCAGATGGCCCACGGTATTGATGACCATCAAAGTACCTTTCCAGCTGTTCGTCTTGTATGTGCGGCGCACCCACCCATCCTCAAGGCGCCAAGATGGCAGGTTTTTTTCCAGCCAGCTTTTGACTTCGCCTTCCTCCAGTGGAACCTCACCCTGACCTGCCATGTTGCGCTCTCCAGACCTTTGTTGGACAACTACCCGTACTTCGAAACTAAATCGGCTGCCCTGCCGGTGCAATCACAACCGGCCTTCGGATTGATGTAAGCGTGCAAGAAAAACAAGACACGACAACCTCCGTACGCGTCACGGCTCCGGCACGCCTTCACCTGGGCTTTCTCGACCCAAGCGGTCAGCTCGGACGCCGTTTCGGATCGATCGGTCTCGCAATCGACGAACCCGCAACCGAGATTACAGTGCGTCCGTCTGCGGAAGAGACCGCTACCGGAGAGGAGCAAGAAAGAGCCCTTCGCCATTTGCGGAATTTTTCTGCCTTGCTCAGCGCCCGTCAGACTTACGCCGTCGAGGTACATCGCGCCATCCCGGCGCACGCCGGACTTGGATCCGGGACACAACTTGCCCTGGCCATTGCCGCCGGCCTGATGCGTCTCGAGGGCCGCAAGGAACCGTTGCGCTGGCTAGCCGAGCAAGCAGAGCGGGGCGCGCGATCTGCAATCGGGATCGCAGCTTTCGAAACCGGCGGCTTCGTGATCGACGGCGGCAAGGGTGCCTCCGACAAAGCCCCACCCGTCATTGCACGCGTCGATTACCCGGAGGACTGGCGCATCCTTCTCATTCTCGACCAGCACGCCCAGGGCGTTCACGGTGACCAGGAGGCCGAAGCCTTTGCCAATCTGCCACCCTTTCCGGGCGCCAAAGCCGCTCGGCTTTGCCATCTGGCTCTTTTGAAGCTCCTGCCTGGTCTCGCCGAAGCGGATATCGTGGCATTCGGCAACGCCCTCACCGAAATCCAAGAAGCCGTCGGCGGCCATTTCGCGGCAGCGCAAGGCGGCTCCGCCTGGACAAGCCCATCCGTCGGACAAATTGCAGAACAATTGAAGTCCCTTGGCGCCGCCGGCATCGGGCAAAGCTCATGGGGACCCACCGGATTTGCGTGCGTTTCGAGCCAGACTGAGGCGATGCGCCTCTATACGACTTTGGTGGAAGAAGCTAAAGCCATGGGGCTCGAACTCAAAGTCGTGCGCGGGAGGGGTGTGGGCGCACGCATAAGCAAAGTTTGAAGGCAACCACCCAACAACAAACATGACCGGCAAAGGGAGACCCAATGAGTGAAGCAACACCCATTCTGCACATGCTAGACCCGCGCAAACATGTCAGCCCCTTCGACGTGAACATGGCTGCGGACGCCGGTTACAAGGTGATTGTTCCGTACACACAGGTAGAATTAAATGACGTGTCACCACTGGTTCAGGACGCGATCTTCTCGCGCCCGCCGAACTTTGGCGTACGCACCGGATTCTTTGTTGGCGGCAAGGATGCGATCCTGGCGCTCGATATGATCGACGCGGCCAAAAAGGCCATGGTGCCGCCCTTCGAATGCTCAATTTTCGCCGATCCCGCAGGGTCTTTCACCACGGCCGCCGCCATGGTTGCTTGCGTCGAACGTGTGCTTAAGCACAAACTTGGCCGTACCTGGAAAGACACCAAGGTCGCCGTCTTCGGTGCCACTGGCGTCGTCGGATTTGCCTCATCCATTATTTCCGCACTTGAAGGGGCGAAAGTTCAGCTCGTCGCCCATCGCGGTTTCGAGCGAGTCGTCAAGAGCGCAGCCGTTTCCAAAGAGCGCTTCGGCGTCGATCTCGAACCAGTCCCCGGCGAAACGCCCGAACAGAAACGCGACATCATCGCCAATGCCGAGGTTATTTTCGCCGCCGCCGCCGCGGGCGTCGAAGTGGTCGGGAAGGAGCACAAACCGATTGCCAAGAATCTCCTCGTTATTGCCGACGTGAATGCGGTACCCCCGCCGGGAGTCGACGGCATGGGGTTGTTCATGGACGGCGAAAAACTCCCGGACACGGACGCGCTAGGAGTTGGCCCGCTGGCCATTGGCGACATCAAATATAAATGCGAGAGCGGCCTCTTTAAGCAGATGCTTGATTCCGACAAAGCTCTCGCCTTGGATTTCCGTCACGCCTACACGCTGTGCAAGACACTGACTGGTTTGGCGTGAGCGCGTGAGCGGGCAAAGCGTTCTCATCGCCGCTTTCTCGGGGCGCGCCCTGGCGCGCTCCGCAAGAGCGGCGGGCTATACCCCACTTGTCGTCGACTGTTTTGGCGATCTCGACATGCAGGAAGCCGCCGAAGCCTGGCGCTGCCTCCCTGCCCGGGTGCAGGTGGGATTCCGGCGGAAGCCACTTGTTGCCGCACTTGACGAACTTGCGGCATCCTCCTCCTCGGTCCCCATGGGGCTCGTGCTCGGAACCGGCTTCGAGTGCGATCCGCGCATGATGGAACGCCTTGCCGAGCACTTTCTTATCCTTGGCAACACACCGGATACCGTCCGTCAAACCAAGGACCCTGACATTTTTTTCGGCGCATTGACCAATCACGGCATTCGCCACCCCGAAACCCAAAGGCAGCCGCCAAAGGAAAGTAATGGCTGGCTCATGAAGCGCATCGGCGGTAGCGGCGGCCTGCACATTCACCGCTGCCCCTCACATCCAAAACCCGATACCCGGCGCTATTTCCAATCCGAAATCAAGGGTGACACACTCTCCGCCCTTGGCATCGTAGACAAGCAGGGCGCGGTGTTTGCCTTCACGCGCCAATGGTGTGCACCACTCAACAAGCGACCATATCGCTATGGAGGCGTCAGCGGCCCGGTCACGCCGGAGCCCGATCTCGAAGCACGCCTCATCGATATCTGTCTGTCCGTCTCGACCATGTTCGCGCTANNAATTGAGGTTAATCCCCGCCCCGGCGCCAGCCTCGACGTCCTGGACGATGAGCACGGCAGCCTCTTTCACGCCCACATACTGGCCTGCACGGGAGGCGATGCAGCAGACGCCCTTGTCGCCGGTTGGCAACCACCAAAGGCCCGTGCGGCGGGCTATCTCTATGCAGATCGCGGCCCTCTCAAGATCGGACACGTGGACTGGCCCCAGTGGACCGCGGATCGCCCCGTACCCGGCTCCCGCATTGCAACACGCCAACCCATCGCCACTGTTATTGCCGAGGCCGACACGGCACCGGAAGCCGAAACCCTCTGTCACGAGCGCTTGGGCCAACTACAGAACATGCTGTATGAAGGCCAAAAAGGGGAGGAAACAAAACAATGACAACACCCGCACCGGTTCCCAGCGTCAATGCACGCGCGGCAGAAATCGTCGATCGCATCTCGGCGAACGCGCCAGCCTTGCGCTGCGCCGTCACAACGGGGGAAGCGGGAGAACGGACCATTGATCTGGGTGCCAGCACCCCAGGTGGCCTGGAAGCCGGACGCTTACTCGGCGAAGTCTGCCTGGGGGGGCTCGGCACCGTTACAATCACATCCGCATCAGGATTAGAACGCTGGCCGCTCGGCGTGATCGTACATTCGTCAAATCCCGTCATCGCCTGCTTGGGCAGCCAATACGCGGGCTGGACAATCTCGGAAGAAGAAAGCGGCTTTTCAGCTCTCGGCTCTGGACCCGCACGCGCACTTGCCCGCGTCGAGCAGCTCTATAAAGAGCTCGGCTACGTCGATCACCACAACAAGGCATCGCTTGTCATCGAAGGCGACAAAGCCCCGCCCGCAAGCGTTGCACGCAAGGTTGCAACGGCCTGTGGCGTTGCGCCACCCGATCTCACGGTCCTCTACGCCCCGACCGGAAGCCTTGCGGGAACTGTGCAAATCGCCTCGCGAGTCCTGGAAGTCTCGCTCCACAAAGCCCACGCCCTTCACTTCGATCTCGCCAACATCGTTGATGGATATGGTGTGGCGCCCCTCGCACCGCCGATCCCCGACGTCGTCAAGGCAATGGGACGGACCAACGATGCCATCATCTACGGCGGACGCGTCCAGCTCTTTGTCAGAGGATCCAACGACGAGGCGAAGAAACTTGCCGACGCCCTCCCCTCCAGCTCGTCGCCGGCTTTCGGAAAACCGTTTGCCGAGATCTTCGCCGAGGTGAATGGAGATTTTTACAAAATTGATGCCATGCTATTCAGCCCGGCTCTCGTGACCGTATCCAACCTCGACACGGGTGCGTCGTTCCATGCTGGACGCGCGGCTCCAGACATCGTTGATGCGAGCTTCAAGTGAATGAATACCGGGTCAAGGCACCGAACGAAACAAGGGCAATGCCGCACAATGCGCCCCGCATCGCCCTGTTCGTCGAAGAAGGGGGCGGCGATTGGCACGCCCGCAGGCTCACCAGCGCCCTAGAAGCGCGCGGTGCCGTCGTCATGTGCACGACGCTTGCGGCCTGCGCCTTCGATACACGCTGCCCATCCGGAATGGACATTCCCGGTTTCTCCGGTACCCGGCCTGACGGCGCTTTCGTGCGTTCGGTCTCAACTGGATCTCTCGAACAGATCACAAAACGGCTGGGAATCCTGCACGCGCTGCGTGAGAGCGGGACGCGCGTCTGGAACGATGCCCGCGCCATCGAGCGCTGCGTCGATAAATCCACAGCAACATTCCTGTTTCAAAAAGCCGACCTGCCGGTACCAACGACCCGCGTTGTCGAGGGTCGTGACCGTGCATACGCCTACGCCACTGATGAAGCACGCGAGCTGGTCATCAAGCCCCTATTCGGCAGTCAGGGAAATGGTGTCCGCCGCGCACCCAGCGCAGATGCCCTGCCCCAGCCTGACGATGTCGGCCACGTCTATTACATGCAGGAGTATCTCCGTGGCACCAACCAGACCCTTTTCGAGGACTGGCGGGTGTTCGTCTCCCGTGGACGCATTCTGGCCACCATGACCCGAACCGGCACCTCCTGGGTCACCAACGTGCATCAGGGTGCATCAACAGCCGCACACGCTCCCTCGAGCGAAATGGAAGAGCTGGCAACAAGAGCGGTCATGGCCATTGGCGCCGACTATGCCGGCGTCGATCTCATTCGCGATCGCAATGGCCGGCTTATGGTGCTCGAGATCAATTCCAATCCAGCCTGGAAAGGTCTGCAACGCGTCACCCAAGTCCCCATTGCCGAAATCCTGGCCGAGGATTTTCTCACGGCCGTCAAGGAGAATGTGGACAGGTGATCGATGTCGGCCGCACTTTCCAATACGGACATATCGAACGCATTTCTTTGCGCGTGCCGTCTCGATGTCGAAGCCCTGAAACCCGGAAATGTGCACGTCTACGCCGCCGGACACGGCATGGCCGTCGGCGACTTCTTGAAGAGCGCGGAAGCAGCAGCCCCCATCATCAGCAATCCGGAACTGTCCGTCGGACAGCGCATCCGAGCCGCCGTTGACGCGACCTTTGCGGCCGTCGGCTGCAACACAAACCTTGGTATCCTCTTGCTCGCCGTACCACTTGCCGCCGTCTTCGAGCAGGAGAGCGGGCAAGGTAGTCTCGCCGATCGCATCAATCGCGTCCTGAACAGTCTTGAATACAATGATACTTTGGACGTGTTCACGGCGATCCAACGCGCTAATCCGGCCGGCCTCGGGCGCTCAGATAAAGGCGATGTCCACCAAACCCCACCCGAAAACTTGCATTTGCTCGACGCGATGCGCCTGGCGGCCAACCGCGATCTCATCGCCGCAGAGTACGCTTCGGGATTCGCACGGGTACGCGCGCTTTGCCGCGATCGTTACCGGCCCCTCCTGGCCGAAGGCCTCACACCCGACCTCGCGCTGAGCTTTGTCTTCCTCGAAGAGTTGGCCCGCACGCCCGATACGCACATTTTGCGCAAACATGGTAAAGCCGCCGCCGACAGCGTCCGCGAGCGCGCTGCACAATTGTTTGGCACATTGCGGGATCAATCTACGACCTGGGCGAGCCCCGAAGTGAGACGCCACCTCCTCGCCTTTGACGCGGACCTCAAGAATGAGGGCCTCAACCCTGGTTCACTCGCCGACATTGCTGTGGCGGTAGCCTTTTTGTCTGACTTGAATCGCCTTTCGGCTGCAACCGGTGACAAAGGCTAAACAGCTGTCCCACAACGATAATGCCGGATCACGCCGCGATGCAGAACGCGCTGATATGCCCGCCCCCGGCCCCCTTAATCATCCTGCATATCCCCTTGTCGAATGGACACGACTAGCGCTATTTAAGGCGGTGCTTCGAGCACGTCGTTATCGAGGTCCCGGCCGGTGCGGAGAGCCTGCTCCCCGCACCCTTCGGTTTGG
>JABAHR010004787.1_pt1 | contig 13167 bp, 11 predicted proteins | sample 7062101 | NCBI WGS metagenome assembly JABAHR01 (sample SAMN14534553, study PRJNA622989) | marine sediment metagenome | biome: marine biome [ENVO:00000428]; feature: marine pelagic biome [ENVO:01000023]; material: deep marine sediment [ENVO:00002113] | place: India: Gulf of Kutch | collected... | reverse complement strand
AAAAGATCACCCGAAGAACTGGATGAATATTTGGACCAGCTGGCAGCTAACCTGAGCGCCAGTATGGGAGCCTACAGCTCACAGTTGGATATCTCTTTGCGCTCCGAAGACCTCGACAAGGGGGTTGCCATTATTGCCGATATGTTGAGGCGACCCGGATTTGCTGTGGAGAAGCTCGAAATAGCGCGCCTGAAAGCACAAGAGGGTGTTCGTCGTCAGAACGATGACCCCGGCTCTATATCGCGTCGGTTGCTAATGGCAGCTCTCTACCCTGATCATTACCTGGGATATAGCCCAACCCGGGAATCTCTTGCCGCAATAACCAGAGAGGATCTGGTTGACTTTCAGGAAAGATTTTTTGCCCCCAATGTTTTGTGGATTGCGGTTTCAGGCGACTTTAATCGTGACAATCTAATGCAACAGTTGAACTCGTCGCTGGGGGATTGGCCACGACGCGATGTTCCCGATCAGTCATATGAAGAAGTTTCCAGGCCAGAACGTTCATCCGTACAGGTTGCCGCAAAAAATATTCCACAAACAACAATTGTTGTCGGTGATGTCGGATTAACGAAAGACAATCCCGATCAGTACGCAGTGAGGGTCATGAATTATATTCTTGGCGGTGGAGGCTTTAATTCACGTTTGATGCGTGAAATCCGCTCCGACAGGGGGCTGGCGTATAGCGCATATTCGTACTTCCAGGTTGGCCGCAAACTTCCGGGCCCTTTTGTTGCCGCCACAGAGACCAAAAGTGAGTCCGTAGTGCCTGCATTAACACTGGCACGCGACATTATGGCTGATATGCGTCACAACAAGGTCACGCAAGAAGAGTTAGCTTTGGCCAAGGAAAGCCTGATCAACTCTTTCGTCTTCGGTTTCGAGAACAGCCACTCAGTTGTAAGGAGACAGATGGATCAAGCCTTCTTCGGTTATCCCGATGATTACCTTGCGCGCTACCGGGATCGGATTGCGACTGTTACGATTGATGATGTCCAGCGGGTTGCAAAGGAATATATCAGCCTCGAGAGGCAGCAGATTGTCCTTGTCGGCGACCTGAAAAGTTTCCAGTCGGAGTTGAAGCAGGCCGGTTTTGATTATACAGAGGTTGTTCTGGATGAAACCCCATGAGATGACAGTGAGGTCCATTGAGTAATTTGCGTAGTGTAATAGATCGCAGCAGACTTTTCCTCGAGCAGGACTTGTGGGAGATCGATCCATCCGACAAACGTTGGTGGCGTCGGTTCCTGTTGAACCAGGGGCAGGTTCTGACATTGGTTGTGCGGGGGTTTTTTGCTGATGGCTGCATGCTGCGCGCTTCTGCTTTGACGTTTACGACTCTGCTCTCATTGGTACCATTGCTGGCGCTGATGTTTTCTGTCCTCAAAGGCCTGGGGGTACAGAACGAGCTGGAACCCCTGCTGCTGGATCAACTGGCCGTTGGCGGGGGCGAAGCTGTAACAAAGATTGTTGAATATATCAACAATACCAACGTCGCCCGTCTCGGGACCTTTGGCCTCTTTTTTCTGGTAATTACTGTCCTGACCTTGCTTTCAAACATCGAGAAAGCGTTTAACAGGGTCTGGGGAGTTGTAGAAACCCGCCCGCTGTTGAGACGCTTCACCGATTATTTCTCTGTGGTCACAATTGGTCCGATCTTCGTGGTTGTGGCCATCTCGATGACAAGTACGGTCAAGAGCCAGCAACTGGTGCAGACCTTGCTCGAACACCAATACGTGGGCGAAGCCCTCTTGTCTCTCTTTGAGGTTCTGCCATTTATGGTGATGTGGCTGGTGTTCGCAGGTCTTTACCTGTTTATGCCGAATATCAAGGTCAGCCCCCGGGCTGCGTTGATCGGCGGTGTGTTCGGTGGGACTTTGTGGCAGATCAGTCAATGGGGGTATTTAAATTTCCAGGTCGGCGTAGCCCGTTATAATGCTATTTACGGAACTATGGCGGCTCTGCCGATCTTGATGGTCTGGATTTATTTGTCCTGGATGATTGTCCTGCTGGGCCTGGAAATGACCTATGCAACCCAGAACCTGCGGACGATCAGGCAGGATATTAGAGGAGCGAGGGTTAACTTCGCCAGTCAGGAATTTATTGCTTTGACGGTCCTGCTGTTCGTGGGGCGACGTTTTTTCCTGGGGAAGCCGGCTCTCGACCATGAAGGCTTGTCAACACAACTCGATGTTCCACCGAGGGTGCTGCGCAATATCCTCGATGAACTGGTCAGGCTTGGATTCATCACTGAGACAGTGGAGAATTTTGATAGTACGGGTTATCAGCCGGCTCGGGCTCTGGAAAATATCAGCATTTATGAAGTGATTCGTGGTCTTGCAACGGATGGTATGGATTACAGCAGTTTGCGTAAAACTCACGAAAGAGGGGTTGTTGCTGATGTTGCCGACTTGTTGCATTCGGCAGAAGAAGAGGCGCTTAAAAATATGACGTTGCAGAGTCTGGTTTTGCAGATAGAGGACAAGGACGATCAGGAAGGTGCTGCTGAATCTGCTAAATCCTCCTGATAATTGGTCAGCTGGAAGCGGCCATTTTCGTAAACGGCATAGGAATACTGGGTAATCCAGTCACCCAGGGCGATGAGTTCACCATCGCCCACTTTTTTGTGACAGGGGTGATGGTAGTGCGCAGTGATCACGATATCATGTCCCGTTTCTATAAACGCTTCAGCATAGGGTTTCAAGATGTCTATCGCTGGCCAGCGGTCCCGTTTCTCGCTGCTACTTTTACGACTTTCAAAGCTGGCTCTTGTTGCAATCGACATAATGAACCGGTTTGGCAAGGTGCGGATCAGGCCGCGAACAAGTTTGCTACGCAAAAATTGACGCAAACGTCGATAGCCCAGATCTTCGGGGTTTGCAAGATCACCGTGAGCAAGGTAGATTTTTTTGCCTTCGAGTTCAATGCTGCCGCCGTCGGGCATAACCTGGCAGTGCAGGCGTTGCGTAAAGACCGGGCCAAGGTGAAAGTCGTGGTTACCTTCGACATAAACAAGCCTTGTGCCTTTTGAAACCATATCTTCCAGCAACTCTATCAGGGCGTGGTGCTCTCGTGGAGGGGTGTCCTTGCCAATCCAGAATTCAAAAATATCACCAAGGAATGCGACGACATCGGTTCTGCCGGTTTGTGAGCGTAAGAATTTCAGCAGGGCCCTGTAATTGGGGTCTGTCGGCTTGCACAAATGTGCATCTGCAAGAAAAATTGCCCTCATGGGCGTCACTATAGGGTTGGCATATTGATATGTCAACTGTGCCGGGATTGTTTAACACATGGAAATAACAAAGAAAGAACAGACTGTCACAGTTAAGGACCGGTTGCGCGTCGGTATTGTTGATGGCTGGTGGACTGTTTTTAAAATGTTCAAATTTGTTCTGCCACTCTATATCGTCGTTGATCTCTGCAAGGCCTATGGCCTGATCGAAAGTGTCGGCGCATGGTGCGCTCCGTTCATGAAGCTTTTTGGCTTGCCGGGAGAAACAGCTTTTGCTTTTATCGCGGCGGCCCTGGTTAACCTCTACGCAGCGATAGCAATCCTTGCGCCTCTTGACCTGACGCCATGGCAGGTGACTCAATGTGGTGTCATGATGGGTATTGCCCATAACCTGATATTGGAGGGGGGCGTGTTAAGCAGCACTGGTGCCAGAGGTGGTGTCCTGACGGTGTGCCGAATCTTCCTGGCAGCAATCGCCGGCTGGTTGATGATGGGGATGCAGGCATTGGGGGTGGCCGGATGATGGTTTTTGTTGAAGCCTGCCTGGGTGGTTTGCTGCTTTGCGGCAAACTGGTCCTGATCGTCGTCCCGCTGGTCGCAATTTTCGAGGTCCTGCGGCATATTGATTTTTTCCGTAATGTCGGTACCAGAACGGAGCCGGTCATGCGTTCTCTGGGGTTGAGCCAGTCAGCCGTGTTGCCGTTGTTTACCGGTATCTTTCTCGGTATTGCTTATGGCGCGGGAATTATTATTCGCGCCGCCGCAACCGGCAGTATGGATCGCCGGGAGCTGTTTCTGACCGGTTTGTTCCTGGCCACGTGTCATGCCGTGATCGAAGACGTCATGATTTTTGTTGTTCTCGGTGGTGATGCTATCGTTATGCTTGGTCTGCGGTTGCTGCTGGCAATTCTACTGACGATGGCGTTGGCAAGGTTGTGGCGAAAAGGTGAGAGCGAAAATCAGGAACCACGGGGTTTACGGTAGAAGTGGAAAGCGTTTTTGCTTTTCTGCTTTGCCGAGTACATCGCTGTGTCGGCACACTTCATCAGGCCGACGACATCTTTTGCCGAATCCGGGAAGAGGGAAATGCCAATACTGACAGTGCTGATGAGGTTCTGCCCCTCGAGATTCACCGGTTGTGCAACGTTCTCCAGGAACTTTTTAGCAATTAATTCTGCATCGTCTTTATCGATAATTTCTCCAAACCAGACAAACTCATCTCCACCGAGCCTGGCAATCGTGTCAGCTTGACGTGAAGAATCCTTGAGGCGGCGGGCGATGACTCTCAGGAACTCATCGCCGGCATCGTGCCCAAGTGTATCATTGACAACTTTAAAGTCATCGAGGTCAAAGAACATCACCCCAAGTTTTTGCTGGTCACGCTCAGCCTGGGCGACTCTTTGCCTGATGCGGTCGTAGAAGAGGGTGCGGTTCGGTAGCTTGGTCAGCTGGTCGTAAAACGCCAGGTTCTGAATTTCGCGCTCAGAACGCTTTCTTTCGGTAATGTTTTTAAAGGAGAGGACCGCGCCGGTTATCTCTTCGTTTTTCAAGGGAGCACAGCTGTACTCGATCGGGAAAAGGTGTTTTTCCATGTGTGCCAGCAAGGCTTCCCTCTCATTGATAATCTCGCCATTGTTAAGCGTCCTTTTGATCTCTTCAATCGGATTGGGTTGCAGGGGTTCGGTTTTCAGACCTTTAAGATAATCCAGGATATTGATATGCTCTTTATGACGATCTTTCAGCCCCATCATTTTAGCGGCAGCCTGGTTGAAAAATGTGACTGAGCCTTCTGCGTCCAAGCCGAGGATCCCCTCGCTGGTTGTGTTCAGGATCATTTCATTGCGATGACTTAACTGTTCAAGTGAACGCTCAACGTTTTTACGGATTTCAATGTCCTGGTTTAATGCCTTGTTCGCCGCCTGCAGCTCGTCAGTCCTTTCATGGATCGTCTCTTCGAGAGATTGCTGGTGTCGCTGCAGTTCTGTCGACATGGCATTGAAAGCTTCAACCATTTCTGCCAACTCACGACCAACTGGAATCGGCAGCTTCTCGCCGAGATGATCTGGATCAAAGGCAATTTCCTGTGCCTGACTGTGAATAGAGCTGATCGGAGCAAAGAGAAGCTTACGTGTGATGATGTACTGAAAGGTAAAAATGATCAGCATCAGAACGAGCAAGATCACTGATAGTTTGAGTGAAAAACTGTTGGCATCCTGATAGGCCATAGCCAGTGGTATACGAATGGAGATTCCGGAAACAGCCTCACCCACCGTGCGATCAAAGCCACGCTCTGAACCGTAAAAAGCCACTATTCCCGGAGGAGCGTCTGCCGGGTCGCCATGACAGAGGAGACACTCGTTTTTAACAGATTGCCCTCTTCTCATCACGGTGAAAAATGGTTCGCCTGCATATTCTCGTATTGCGCTTGTTGTTAAAAGATTATCGTCATGCTGGAGTTTTTGCAGGAAATCACGTTCAAGGGAGTCTGCTTCGTTTTCAGGGTTGCGTGCGTTAATCGAGAACTCCTTGTAAAAGAGTCCTTTCTGAGTGAACAGACCATAATCTTTGGCAACACTGTTGATGGCAAAAGTCGACGACAGCCAGGTCGGCTCAAAGAAATGTTCCTCAAATAAATCATAAAGACTTGTTTTCAAGACATTGTTAAAGAAGGCGTGTGTTGCAACGTTGCGATCGAGAATCATGCTGGCATAAAGCTCGGCGTTTCGCAGAGCCTGCTGCCTGGCATTATAGTTGACCAAAGTCACCAGGATAATTGAGCCGACAAGGAAGAGGCTTAACAAGGTGATGTTGCTGATCGTCGAAAGTTTCCAACGAGATTTGCGATGTAACATCAATTCCCCTCTTGCAGCTTTTTGCCCGGGAAGACAATCCTCAAGGAGCTTTTCAAGCCGATACCATCGTGCTAGGCTAAATCTATGGAAAGATTTTATCCTAAATGGGTAAACAAAGCAATTTTCCTTTATTTACAACAGGTTATGTGTTGGTTCCCAAGGAGTCATGCTGTTGCCTGAAGAATACGAAATTATCCTTCCAATCTATGGCATGAGTTGCCAGAAATGTGTTGCCAAGGTGACTTCGGCTCTGCAGGAAACTGAGGATGTTGTTTCTGTGGACGTGTCGCTGCAGAACAGCTCAGGGACGGTTGTTGTTAGTCAGCATGGTCCGACTAGGGATAAACTTCTGCAGGTCATTGTTAAAGCTGGATTCCAGGTTGTAGAGAACAACGATAACAATGAGGAAGAAGCCTCGACCGAGTCCGTGAAGAGTCTTTCCGAAGACGAAGACCAGGAAGCCGTTTTTTCGATTCAAGGAATGACCTGCGCTAACTGTGCCCAGACGATAGAAAAAGGTGTTGCAAAAATGCCCGGGGTCAAGTCGGCGACGGTAAACTTCGCGGCGGAAAAGCTTTCGGTCGTTTATGACCCAGGCTCACTTCAGAAAGAAGATTTGCTGAGCCAGGTTGACGGGCTGGGTTATCATGCTTCATTTGAAGATGATGTCGATATGGCCGAGGGGCGAAAGCAGTTGATCTGGTTGATCTTTGCCGCAACCCTTTCGCTGCCGATCATGCCTTTAATGTGGTTTACTCCTTTTGGCAGAGCAACTGTTTATCTGATCCTCACCCTCTCCACCATCGTACAGTTCAGCGCCGGTTTGACTTTTTATCGCAGTGCCTGGACGTCTTTGAAGAATTATTCAGCGAACATGGATGTGCTGGTTGCTTTGGGGATTACCGCAGCATACGGCTATTCATTACTGGTCTTTTTTAATGTGTTCAGTTTGCATGGAGAAGTCTTCTTTGAAACCAGCGCCATGTTGATCACCTTTATCCGCTTCGGAAAGTGGCTCGAGGCGAGAGCAAAGGGCCGGGCCAGCCAGGCATTAAAATCTTTGTTGCGCCTGCAGGCAGACTCAGCCCTTTTGCTTGTTGATGGTCAAGAGCAAGAGGTGCCGACCAGCCAGCTCAAGGTTGGTGATGAAGTTGTTGTGCGTGCCGGCCAGAAGATTCCCGTTGACGGTGTGATCGTCAGCGGTCAGTCAGCTGTTGATGAGTCGATGATCAGCGGCGAACCCTTGCCGGTAGAAAAAGAACCGGGAGATGAGGTGACCGGTGCAACGATCAACACCAGCGGCAGATTGATTGTCAAGGCTGTTCAAGTCGGGAATGAAACCGTGCTCTCGCAAATCGTTCGCATGGTTGAGGCTGCACAGGGGGATAAGGCTCCAATTCAGCGGATGGCAGACAAGGTGTCCAATTGGTTTGTCCCTGCCGTTATCGTTATTGCTCTGTTGACATTTGTTTCCTGGTACCTCCTCTCCGGTTCCGGTTTTGTTTTTGCTTTCAAAATGGCAATCGCTGTCCTGGTGATCGCCTGTCCCTGTGCCTTGGGGCTCGCGACGCCCACAGCGATCATGGTTGGCAGCTCCGTTGGTTTAACAGCAGGCATCCTGTTCAAAAAAGCCTCGGTCCTGGAAAATATTGCCCGGTTACAGGTCCTGTTGTTAGACAAAACGGGGACTTTAACCAAAGGGTCATTTGAAGTGACTGATGTCCAGCCTGCAAATCAGATCGAGCAAAATGAAGTCCTTGCTATTGCTGCGGCCCTGGAATCGGCCAGTAGTCACCCTCTGGCAAAAGCCGTTGTCAATCATGTCGAAGCAATGGATGTTGCCATCGGTCAGGCGACGGAGATCGAAGAGTATGGTGGCCTGGGATTGAGCGGTAAACTCGAGGGGGTGGTTGTCCTGGCAGGGAATCAACGTTTTATGGAAGAGCGAGAGATTGAAGTGAGCGCTTTCATAGACACCATTGAGAGCTGGTCAGCGGTTGGTAAATCAGTGGTTTTTGTTGCGCGTGGTCATAATGTGATTGGTGCTCTGGCGCTTGCTGATACCTTAAAAGAGGGTGCCGTTGAAACGATAGACAAATTACAGCAACTCGGCCTGAAAACAGTGATGCTGACAGGTGATCGGCAGGTGACAGCCCAGGCTGTTGCTGATCAGCTGGGACTGGATGAAGTTGTTGCCGAGGTGATGCCTGGTGACAAACAATCGGTTGTTAAGCGATACCAGGAGGCAGGCAGTTTCACCGGCATGGTTGGAGATGGTATCAATGATGCCCCGGCGTTGGCCCAGGCTGATATCGGTATTGCCATCGGCGGAGGAACCGATGTTGCGAAGGAGACAGGTGACCTTGTCCTGGTGAAGAGTGATATCCGTGATGTCGAACGTGGTATCCGTCTGGGGCGCAAAACGCTTACCAAGGTAAAGCAGAACCTTTTCTGGGCATTCTTCTATAATGTTGTCGGTATCCCGATTGCTGCCGGGGTACTCTTTCCTGCTTTTGGTATTGTCCTGAAACCGGAATTTGCAGGTCTTGCAATGGCCTTCTCAAGTGTATCCGTTGTTACCAACAGCCTGTTGTTGAAAGGCTATGCAAAACAACTTTGATAATCTCGCCCTTTGTTTTTTTTTTGAATCTGGGGTTTAATAGGGATTCTGCTGTCTTTTGCTCAGCGACAAAATAACATATGAAAAATAGAGCAAAAAAAATGATAGGTGTTATCGGTGCATCGAACCCGACGCTTTCCGGCATGAGAACCGCGGAGGCTGTTGGCCGCGAGATTGCAAAGCATGGAGCGGTGGTTGTTTGCGGTGGCCTCGGTGGTGTTATGGAGGCGGCCTCAAAGGGGGCAATTGAAGCAGGCGGTGAAGTCATGGGGGTTCTGCCCGGTCCGGACGCATCATCAGCAAACGCTTATGTCAGCTTGCCGGTTCCGACCAATATGGGCCATGCTCGTAATGTTATTATTGCCCATACCGCCGAGGCACTGATCGCTGTCGAAGGTGAATACGGGACTTTCTCTGAAGCGGCAATTGCTCTCAAACTGGGGAAGAGAGTCGTTGTTTTGCCTGGGGGCCCGAACATGGAAGGCACCACCCCGGCGTCAACCGCAGAAGAAGCTGTTGCACTGGCATTTGAGGGCTTACTGATATGACCAACCTTGTAAATTGCAATATCAGCCATTCTGAAGAATTTTCGATCGGACTTATTGAGTGGCTTCGTGGCAAAGGTTCAATCCTGATCGTAACGCATGATCATCCCGATCCTGACGCGCTTGCTGCAGCTTTTGCGCTACAACACCTGATTCTTGTCAAAACAGGCCAGGATTCGATCATTGCTTTCGGTGGTGGTATCGGGCGCCGGGAAAACCTGGTCATGGTTGACCAGTTGGAAATCAAGACGCGATCTATTCACGATCTGGACCTGGACTCCTATAATGCAGTGTGTATGGTCGACACACAGCCGGAGACCGGCAACAATTCCTATCCGTCAGAGCGGCGCGTCGATCTTGTGATTGATCACCATCAGATTAAAGAACAGACCCAGGGCTGTCGCTGGGTCGATGTGCGTCCGGAGTATGGAGCTTCTGCGACAATCCTTTTCGAATACCTGCAGTCGCAGGAGGTGAAAATTGCAACCAAGCTGGCCACAATTCTCTTTTACGCCATCAAATCTGAGACAGAAGACCTGGGACGTGACTGGACCAAGTCTGACCGGGATGCTTACCTTAAATTAATGCCGCTGTGCAACAATCGTATCCTGCATGAAATTACCCACCCGAAATCATCGCGAATTTACTTCAAGTATTTTGATACCGGGATAAAGAATGCGAAAATATACGGCAATGCTTTAATCTTTAACCTCTACAAAATTGATCATCCTGAAATCGTTGCCGAGATCGCTGATTTTCTGATGCGGGTAGAGGGAATCGAGATCGTCCTGGGGATTGGTTGTTACCAAGACGAAGGCGTGCTTTCAATGCGGACCAGCCACCAGGAGACCCATGCTGGTGTTTTGATGCAGACAGTTATCAAGGGGCTTGGCACCGGTGGCGGGCATAGCATGACCGCAGGTGGGCAAATCCGTCCGCTTGAGGCTGTACGCGGCAGTCTTGGAGCCCTGGAATACGAACTTGCTGACCGTTTGCTTGATGCCTTGGGACGCGAACACACGGAACCGGAGCTACTCGTCAGCCGTTAACCTTGCCATGAGATGTCTGCGTTGACAGACCATCCCTTCTGGAGTATAAAACCCGCCATGCCGCGCTTAATTCTATGTATTGCGATCTCCCTGTTACTGCTGGCCCTGGCAGTACCGTCCTTTGCCCTGGTAGAAATCGGTCGGCCAGGCGCTGAGCCAACAATTATAGAAGATGTCTACCTGCGAGAGGGAACGGCATTTATTTCCATTGACGATGCTTTGGCTGCATTGGAAATGGAAGGTGAGTGGGACTCTGTCGCGCATATTTATAAAATTAGCACACCACATGGCCGGGCGATCATCTCCCCTGGAAGTCAGTTTCTAAGGCTGGGCGACAATTTTATTCCTGTTGCTCATCGACCGCGCTTTATCGATGGGAAGTTGCGTGTTTCAGAAGTTTTTCTGTTGCGGCAACTGGCACCGCTGATGACTGAACCGATGTACTACCGGAATCATAATCCGCCGGAACAAGTTCAAAATGAAGACCCCCTTGAGAGACTTTTTGCCTTTCTGTTGCGCAAAAAGGAACCCGTCGCAGAGGGCAGCAAGTGGATTGTCTCGATCGATGCTGCTCATGGTGGTGCAGACACAGGAGCTCTCGGGATCGATGGCAGCAAGGAGAAGGATGTGACTCTTGCGGTGAGTCAACGTCTGGAAAAACTCCTTAAAATGCATCAGGATGCTCCCGTAGTGATGACCCGTGATGGTGATTATGCTCTGGAGTTGGAGCAACGCCTGGAGGTTGTTGCCGAAGGTCAGGCCGATGTGCTGCTCTCGTTGCATGCAGGAGCCTTTTTTTCCGGTGAGGCTTCAGGCGTTCATCTCTACGTACAACCTCAGACTGAACGTGATGTTCCTGATGGCGTTTTCGTCGAAAACTCAAGCTTGATTCTGGCCGAGGTCCTTGAAGAAAAACTCACTGCCGGCGGTTTTGAAGTCCACGAAGTTAAGGAATTGCCTGTATATCCATTAGGCCGGGGTGACCTGCCGCGGGTCCTGGTCGAAATGGGGAGTTTGACAAACAGTGAAGATTTGCAGACTCTACTGGACCCGATCCGTCAGCAGGATTTTGCCCGGGCCCTGTTTAATGGCCTGCAGGCTTTTTTTGATACATATTCAGGAGAACGTGAATGAACTCAGCAGGGGATTTTCGCCACGACGGCCGCAAGGTTGATCAGTTGCGCGATGTCAAGATAGAGCGTGGTTTTACCCGCTATGCAGAAGGCTCGGTGCTGGTCAGCTTTGGTGAAACGAGGGTGTTGTGTAACGCCTCTGTGGAAGAGACTGTACCCCCATTTATGCGTGGCCAGGGCAGAGGCTGGGTGACGGCTGAATACAGCATGTTGCCACGAGCAACGCAGACCCGTTCTGTGCGCGAGGCGGCCCGGGGAAAGCTTGGCGGCCGAACGATGGAAATCCAGCGACTCATCGGTCGCGCTCTGCGTGCTGTCGTAGATTTTGACCTGTTAGGTGAGCGCACAATCGTGATCGATTGTGATGTCCTGCAGGCTGACGGCGGCACCCGGACGGCGGCTATTACCGGCTCCTGGATTGCACTTGCCGATGCGATCGATAAACTGCTGGACAGTCAACTGATTGATCAATCGCCATTGAAAGAGAGTGTCGCTGCCATCAGTTGCGGCATCGTTGATGGCGTGCCGGTCCTTGATCTTGACTATGTCGAGGACTCCGGAGCTGATGTTGATATGAATTTTGTGATGACCGGCGATGGTCGGTTTATTGAAGTTCAGGGGACCGCTGAAGAAGAACCCTTCACCAAAGAACAGCTCGATTCCCTCCATAATCTCGCAGACATCGGCTGCCGTGAGCTGACGCGCATGCAAAAGGACGCCAGAGGGTCACTTGTATGAAGCTGGTTGTCGCAACCGGAAACGCGGGCAAGCTGAAAGAAATCCGCAGGTTGCTCGAGCAGTGTGGTGTCGAGGTGTTGGGGCTCAGTGCGTTCCCTGATGCGCCTGATGTTGTCGAAGATGGTGAAACTTTTTCTGCCAACGCCGCCAAGAAAGCACAGACCATAGCAGCATTTACCGGGCTGCCGTGTCTGGCTGATGACTCAGGACTGGTTGTCGAAGCATTAACGGGGCGTCCCGGAGTCCATTCCGCTCGCTATTCGGGTGAAAATGCGACTGACCAGAGCAACAACCTCAAACTGCTCGATGAACTGAGCCATATTGCAGAAGGGCAACGCCAGGCTGCTTTTTGTTGCGTCATGGCCCTTTGTCTTCCGGGTCGGCCAATACAGTTTTTTGAAGGCCGGGTTGAAGGTACGATTCTGAGACAGGAGCAGGGCGAAGGTGGCTTTGGCTATGACCCGCTATTCTGGCTCTCAGATTACCAATGCACCATGGCTGAACTCCCCTTGGATGAAAAAAACAAAATAAGTCACCGGGGTAAGGCTCTTGCCCAAGTCGTCGATTTCATTTCTGCTAATTACTAAAAAAACTTCATCCGTACTCCATATTTCATTCGAAAGCCGTTTTTCGATAAAATTTTTCCTTTATTTTTTTCCAAACGGTGTTTAGTATACGAAAGTCTTTGTATACAGTATGCAGTAATATTATGCGTCGAATCTGGAGAGAGTTCGTAGAAATGGGTTCGAGGCAATGACAAGGGATATCACTATGGGATTGTCAAGTCGTTGGCGGGGACCACCTCGATATGACTAAGACGAGGCGTATAGCCTTGTTTTAGCCAGGGCCGGTTCCGCCGGCTCCTGAGTGGGTCTCCATTTCGGGTTTTTATCACACAACAACATTGAGTAAGGGATCAAAATCATGCAACTGACGCAAAGTTCTGTGGGCAGAAAGATCATCATGGCCGTTACCGGCATCGTGTTGGTCGCGTTTGTTTG
>JABAHR010004036.1_pt1 | contig 13170 bp, 9 predicted proteins | sample 7062101 | NCBI WGS metagenome assembly JABAHR01 (sample SAMN14534553, study PRJNA622989) | marine sediment metagenome | biome: marine biome [ENVO:00000428]; feature: marine pelagic biome [ENVO:01000023]; material: deep marine sediment [ENVO:00002113] | place: India: Gulf of Kutch | collected... | reverse complement strand
AAGAACAGCTGGCCGGTGACGGTGTAGATCGACCGGTCGGCTTCGCGCGTGCGCACGACCGAGAACATGGTCCGCACCTTTCCGGTGAAGAAGATGCCCGACAGCAGCACGCCGGCGAGCACGCCGATGGCGAGGTTGTGGGTGGCAACGACGACCACCACAGTGCTCACCATCACCACCGAACTCGGCCAGGGGTGGTGGCGCAGGTTGGGGATCGAGTTCCAGCTGAAGGTGCCGATGGAGACCATGATCATCACTGCCACCAGGCTGGCCATGGGGATCTGCCCGACAATCGGCCCCAGCGCCGCGAGCAGCACCAGCAGGGTCAGGCCGGCAGTGAAGGTCGACAGGCGCCCGCGCCCGCCCGACTTCACGTTGATCACCGACTGGCCGATCATGGCGCAGCCGCCCATGCCGCCGAACAGGGCGGCCACCACATTGGCCGCGCCCTGTCCCGCACACTCGCGCTTCTTGTCGCTGTCGGTGTGGGTGACGTCATCGACGATCTGCGCCGTCAGCAGCGATTCCAGCAGGCCGACCGCGGCCATGGTCAGCGAATAGGGGGCGATGATGCGCAGGGTCTCGAAGGTCAGCGGCACGTCGGGAAGGACGAAATAGGGCAGGCCTTCGGGCAGTTCGCCCATGTCGCCCACGGTGTTCACATCGACGTCGAACCCGATGGTGATCGCGCCGATCACGACGATTGCCGCCAGCGGCGAGGGGACGGCCGTGGTCAGGCGCGGCAGCAGGTAGATGATCCCCAGCGCGCCCAGCACCAGCGGATAGGTGATCACCGGCACGTCGATCAGCTGCGGCAGCTGGGCCATGAAGATCAGGATCGCCAGCGCATTGACGAAACCGGTGATGACCGAGCGCGAAACGAATTGCATCAGCAGGTCGAGCCGCAATAGCGCGGCAATGCCCTGGAGGATGCCCATCAATATGGTCGCGGCGAAAAGATATTCGACGCCGTGATCGCGCACCAGCGGCACCACCACCACGGCAACCGCCGCCGTGGCGGCGCTGATCATGCCGGGGCGTCCGCCGGTGAAGGCGATGACCATGGCGATGGCGATCGAGGCGTACAGGCCGACGCGCGGATCGACACCGGCAATGATCGAAAAGCCGATCGCTTCGGGGATGAGGGCGAGGGCAACGACGATCCCGGCAAGGATGTCCTTGCGCGGATTGCCGAACCAGTCGCGCTTGAACGCGGCCCGGGCAGCGGGCGAATTGAACATGATGTGATCCAGGGCTTGGCGCGTCCGGAGCATGGCTGGGCGCGCGGGAATGAATGGCCACGCCCTATCGGGGCGCGCGGCAGGATGCGCAAGGGGGACAGGTTGAAAACTTTGCAATCCAGGCAGGCGCGCCATGCAACACCCGGCCCGGCAGCCGCAAAGTCGTGCGTCGAACGCCATGGGCCGGTGGTCGAGCGGGCGTGGTTGCACTTCATCCGGCAGCTAGTTTACCCTGAAACCAAACTGGCCCCGGGGACTGGACCGTCATGAAAATTCATATGCTTGCCGCCTGCGCCGCGATCGGTGCGCTTGCCATCTCGCAACCGGCGCTGGCCGATCACCATGAGATTGCCGAGGCGCAAGGCGAACGCACACAGGCCCTCACCGCACCCGAGATTGCCTTCACCCAATGGACGCTCGACAACGGGCTTCGCGTCATCGCCATAGAGGACGACAGCACTGCCACCGTCACCACTTCGCTATGGTATGAAGTCGGCTCCAAGCTCGATCCCGAGGGGCGCTCCGGCTTTGCTCACCTGTTCGAGCACATCCTCAGCCGCAAGACGCTGAACATGCCCTACAACATGATCAACGGCCTCACCGCCGATGTCGGCGGCACGCGCAATGCCTCGAACAGCACCGACCGGACCAACTATTACGAGATCGTCCCGGCCGAATATCTCGAGGCCATGCTGTGGACGCACCGCGAGCGCATGGCCTTCCCGGTGGTCGACGAGGACGTCTTCGATGCCGAGCGGGAAGTGGTGAAGGAGGAATTGCGCACCCGCGTGCTGGCTCCGCCCTATGGCCGTTTCTCGCGCTTCGTCATTCCTGAGAATGCTTTCGACGCCCTGCCCCAGCGCCGGCCCGGCATCGGTTCGATCGAAGACCTCGACGCCGCCACGCTGGACGATGCGCGTGCCTTCCACCAGGCCTATTACGGGCCGGACACGGCCACGCTGATCGTCGCCGGCAATTTCGAGATGGAGAATTTGCGGGCGCTGGTCGATGAGTATTTCGGCGACATCCCGCCGCGCGCCAACCCGGTGGACGTCGCCATCGCCACCCGCGAGGAACGCCGCAGCGAGCCGCGCAGCGTTACCTCATATGCGCCCAACGTGCCGCTGCCGGTGGTGGGCACGATCTGGCAGGTTCCGGGCCGGGGCCATGAAGACAGCGCCGCCCTCGAGGTACTCGATGCCATCCTCGGCCGGGGAGACAACAGCCGCCTGCACAAGGCGCTGGTGCTTACCGGAAAGGCGGTTCAGGCTGAACAATTCGTCGATTTCACCGAGGAAGGCGGGCTGATCGGCCATTTCGGCATTCTCAACCCTGCCGCCGACATGGATGAGGTGCGCGCCATCCTCACCGAAGAGGCCGCGCGCATACGCAGCGAACCGGTGAGCGATGCCGAGCTGGCCGAAGCGCAGAACGAGCTGATTTCCGACAGCCTGCGCCAGCGAGAAACCGCGCGTGGTCGGGCCTTCGAACTGGGCGAAGCGCTGGTCACGACCGGCAATCCGCGTGCTGCCGACCAGCGGCTGGCGGCCATTGCCGCGGTCACGAGCGAAGACGTGCTGCGGGTGGCGCAGCATTATCTTGCGCCCGAAGCGAGGGTCGGTTTGACCTATGAGCGGGGGGAGGAGGATCCTGCGAGCTACGCCAATCCCTACCCCATGCCGACCTTCCGCAGCCTGCCGCCGGCGGTGGGAGAGCCTTTGCAGGTGCGCCCGGAAGGGGAGCGCGATCCGCCTCCCGGCCCCGGCGACCGCCCTGACGTCGCGACGCCCGAGCTTGTCCGCCATACGATGGACAACGGGATCGAGGTGATCGCCGCGCAAACCGGCGACGTGCCGGTCGCCACGCTGACCATGCTGGTTCCCGGCGGCAGCGCCAGCGATCCGCGCGCGCGGGCGGGCCTCGCCGATCTCGCTGCCAGCCTTGCCAATCGCGGCACGGCGAACCGGACGGCGGAAGAGATCGCCGCGCGGCTGGAAAGTCTTGGCGCGCTGTTCGGCGCTTCGGCGCGCAGCGACGGCACCACATTCACGCTCGTGGCGCCGGTCGGCAACATGGCGCAGGCAGGCGCGATCTTCGCCGATATCATCCGCAATGCCGCCTATCCCGAAGACGAGCTCGAACGCGAACGCGCCCGTGCCATCGATGGCTTGCAGGTGCAGATGCAGGACCCGGCGGGGCTTGCCGGCATGGTCATGCGCCCGGTGCTCTATGGCGATGCGCCTTATGGCAATGTCACCTCCGGCACGCCCGAGAGCCTTGCCGCGATCACCCGCGAGGACCTCGCCAGCCATGCGCAGCATTACTGGCATCCCGCTGCGGCGCAGGTGGTCATCACCGGCGGTATGGCACCGGAGGAGGGCTTCGTCCTGACCGAACGCCTGTTCGGCGACTGGACCAGCGATGCACCGCCGCCAGAGGAGATCGCCGATCCGGCAGGGCCGATCCAGCACGTGCGCACGGTGGTCGTCGACATGCCCGAGGCCGGGCAGGCTGCGGTCTATCTCATCGGCCGTGGGCCGGAACGCGATTCTCCCGCCTATTTCCCGGTGTTGCTGGCCAATGCCGTGCTAGGCGGCGGATCGAGCGGTCGCCTGTTCGAGGAGGTGCGGACCAGGCGCAGCCTGTCCTACGGGGCCTATTCCTCGCTCGGCTCACTGGCTGACGATCCGCTGATGACGGCGAGCGCGCAGACCGCCAACGAGACGGCTGGCGAGGTCGTCGAAGTGATGCTGGACGAGTTTGCCCGCATGGGCGCCGAAGCGCTGGAGGAAGACTTGCTGGCGCGCCGCCGCCTCTACCTCACCGGTAACTACGCGCGCTCGCTCGAATCCTCGGCGGGCTATGCCGGCGTCATTCTCGACCTGCTGGCGCTGGGTGTCGATCCGCAAGAGGTCGCGCATTATGCCGAGCGGCTCGATGCGGTCACCGCCGAAGCGGCGTCGGCAGCGGCCGCAGGCTACTTCGATCCCGACAGGATCTCGCTGGTGGTGGTCGGCAATGCCGATGAATTCATCGAGGAATTGCGGGCGATCCGGCCCGATGTCGAAGTGATCCCGGCCGCCGAGCTCGACTTTGCGAGCGCTGCGCTGCGCTAGAGCTAACCCGCTTCGGCGTACCAGAAGCGCGCGTGGCAGACCGAACACTCGCTGTCCATGCGCGCAATCAGGTCGCCGGCCATGGCGGCATCCTGCGCATTGGCGGCGGCTTCCAGCTCGCGGGCCAGCGCGGCAAATCCGGCGGACAGATTGCGGAAGCCATCGGGATCGCCATCGAGATAGCGCTGCACGTCGGCCATCGGCACCTCGTATTCGCCGGTCGCCATGTTCCCTTCGGAAGCGGCGCGCAGGTTGCCGGCGCTGGCCATGTCCTCGCCGGCCGCGCCAAGGTCTCCGGCAGCCGAAGCCAGCTGCGCCCATAGTTCGGGTGTCATCTGTTCGCCGTCGAGGCCACCGGTGTCGTTCATGGCATTGTTGCCGACGTCCCAGATGGCAACGATGGCCGGATTGACCGCCGCCTGCATGGCATGGCGAACGTAGAGCGGTTCGCTTTCGCCCATGGAGGTGGCGGCACTGCATGCGACAAGGGCAAGCGGGACGAGGGAGGTTAAGGGGCGCATCACATTTCCTCCTATTCGGCGGCTTCTTCGAAATCCGCCTCTTCGGACAATTGCCGCGCCCACATCTCGGCGTAAAGCCCGTCGTGGCGCAGCAGGTCCACATGTCGTCCCTGCTCGCAAATCCTGCCATCCTGAATGACATGGATCAAATCGCAGTCGGCGATGGTCGACAGGCGGTGAGCGATGGAGATCGTCGTGCGCCCGGCGGAGACGCGCCTGAGCGTGCCGAGAATGTCCTGCTCGGTGCGGGAATCGAGCGCGCTGGTGGCTTCGTCGAGCAGCTGTCGCCTCGTCGAGCAGCAGGATCGGCGGGTTCTTGAGCAGAGTGCGGGCAATGGCGACGCGCTGCTTTTCACCGCCGGAGAGCTTGAGCCCGCGTTCCCCGACTTCGGTTTCCAGCCGCTGCGGGAGGATCTCGATGAACGGCCAGATGGCGGCATCGCGGGCGGCCCGGATGATCTCCTCCTCGCTCGCCCCGTCGCGGCCATAGGCTATATTGTAGCCGATCGTGTCGTTGAACAGCACGCTGTCCTGCGGGACGATGCCGATTGCCGCGCGCAGGCTCTCCTGCGTCACTTCGCAAATGTCCTGCCCGTCGATGGTGATGCGGCCTGACCACGGATCATAGAAGCGGAACAACAGCCGCCCGATGGTGGACTTGCCCGCGCCCGACGGCCCGACCAGCGCCACGTGGCTGCCTGCCGGCACCTCGAAGCTGAGGCCGTGGAGGATCTGCCGGTCGCGTTCATAGCCGAAAGCGACATCCTCGAACGCCAGCGTAGGGCGGCTGACCACCAGCGCCGGGGCGCCGGGTGCGTCCTCGACCTCGCGCTGGGTGTCGATCAGGCGGAACATCTCGGCCATGTCGACCAGCCCCTGGCGGATCATGCGATAGACCATGCCGAGCATGTCGAGCGGGCGGAACAGCTGCATCAGATAGGTGTTGACCAGCACCAGGTCGCCGACCGACAGGCGGCCCTGGCTCCAGCCCCACACGGTCCAGGCCATCGCTCCGCCCATCATCAGCTGCAGGATCGCGGCCTGCACGATGTTGAGCACGCCGAGCGAGTTGTCGGCCTTGATGGCGGCTTCGGCATAGGCGCGGGCGGAGCTGGCATAGCGCTCGCGCTCCCTCTCCTCGGCGCCGAAATACTTCACCGTCTCGTAATTGAGCAGGGAATCCACCGCGCGGGCCATGGCCTGCCCGTCGAGGCTGTTCATCTGTGCCCTGAGGCGCGTGCGCCATTCGGTGATGCGCTGGGTGATCCACACGAAGCCGACGATGGTGACGGCGGTGGCGGCGACGATTTCCCAGCCGAACAATTTCCAGAAGATCACCGCCACCACCACCAGCTCGATGGCGGTCGGCATGATGTTGAACAGCAGGAAATAGACCATCGAGCTGATCGACTTGGTGCCGCGCTCGATGACGCGGGTGATCTCGCCGGTGCGTCGGGAGAGGTGGAAGCGCAGGCTCAGCTGGTGCAGCTGGCGGAACACGTCTTCCGACAGGCTGCGCACCGCGTCCTGCCCGACCCGGTTGAAGATCATGTTGCGGGTCTGGTCGAAGAAGGTGGTGGCAAAGCGCCCGGCGGCATAGGCAATCACCAGCGCCAGCGCGACCCACAGTGCCGGATCGCCGTCCGCGGCCATGGTATCGACCGCGCGGGCATAGGCGAAGGGCACGCTGAGCACGACCACCTTGGCCAGCAGCACGAACAGCGCGGCGAAGGCGATCCGCCGGCGCAGGTCCGGCCGCGCTTTCGGCCAGAGATAGGGCAGGAAGCGGCGGACGGTGCCCCAGTTACCTGCTTCGCCTGTCGCGTGGCTGTCGTGATGGTGTGAAACCATGGCCCCTCAATTGGGGCCTGTCATGCCGCGCGGCAACCGATTCCTGCTAGCGTTGATAGCGATAGGAGGAGCCCGGGCTGACGCGTCTCCCGTTGTCGGGAACATCGAACAGCACGCGGCGGCTGCCAAAATCGATCGCCACGCGCTCGAACAGGCGCAATTCGTTCATGCCGAGGATCAGCGTCGGCCGATCCTCCAGCCCGAGTGCCTCGAAGGTTGGCGAATGGGCCAGAGTGACGGGGAAATTGGTCAACTCGGCCCGCCCCAGTTCCAGCGCCCGGGCGACCCAGGTGGTGCCCGACAGGCCCACGCCGTTGATATCGGTCATGTCCACCACGCCGATCTCCCGCATGCGCCGCATGCGATCGAACAGCGCCTGGTTGGCGACCGTGCCCTGCGCCCCGGTGTCGACCACCACCGATACGCGCACCCCGTCGAGACTGGCGCGGGCGATGATCAGCTGGCCCAGTTCGCGCCGGGCGCGCACGACAATGTCGTATCCGCGATTGCCGCCGAGCTGGCTGGCGTCGGCGACGAGGATCTGGTCATTGGCGAAATCGAGCAGGACACGCTGGTCCTGCAAGGTGTCGAGGCCGAGGATGCCGTCCGCGCCGCCGATGTGGCTGCCGGAAACGATTGGCGCGCGCCTGATCGACAGCACGCGGCTGCCGAGGGTAAAATCCTGTACCGGCGTGGTTTCCACTTCGCGCCGGCTGGCCATGCCGACCAGCGTGGCGGTGGAGCGATCGTGCAATTGCAGCTGCTCGGCCAGTTCGTGGCTGAGCACGGTCGCCTGGGCGCCAGTGTCGATCATGAAGCGGAACGGCCCCTGGCCCATGATCGTGACCGGCACGGTCATGCGGCGGAACCTTTCGCGCTGCATGGCCAGCAGGTCGCCTTCGGCGTCAGGCAGGGTTTCGACGATTTCGGCTTCGATCACGCTCGGCTCGGCCAGGGCAGGGCCTGCGGAAGCGAGCAGTGCGAGCGTGCCGGCGAGGGGGAGCCAGCGCATATTTCTTCTCCAATGGCCGGATATACTGTCCGGCCTCGACGCTCAGGATACCACGGCCTTGGCCTGATCCCAAGTCTCGCCGCGTTCCATGCCGGCTAGGGGGAAAGCGGCGGCCAGCGCCTCGTCGCGCGGCAGGGTGGCGGATTCCCCGCCCGGGCAGGCCCAGCGCTGCTCCTTCCAGCAGTTGGAGATGCCGCGCATGTGGCGATAGCTGAACTCATCGTCGAGCCGCCGGTTGGCGCTTGCGNNTTGCGCCGAACAGATTGTGGACCGACCAGCTGTCCTTCCGGCGGTCGGCCTTGCCCGGCACGAGACACCACTTGGGCGGGCAGGAGAGCTCATCGCTCTGGTCGCGAAAGGTGAAATCGGCGTGGCGGCAGGTCTCGCGGGCAGCACCATGCGGCGCATGGGTGGAGATCCAGCGGCCGGGGAACTTGATGAAACCGGAGCGCGCCTGTTCCGTGGCTTCGAAGATCGAGCGCCCGCGGTCCGACAGGACCAGCTCGTCGATATCGACATTCAGGACGCTGCGGGCCTGGCGCAGGAAGCGGAAGCGGGCATGCTGCAGCGATCCGGTCTGGCAGAAGTCGCTGTCCCATTCGGTCTCGATGCCATCGACGGCGCCGGCCATTCCGCCCTGCGGTCCGTAGGGGAAGGGCCAGGATACGGCGATGGCGGGGAGCCCATCGCATTCGGCATCGAGCGTGGCCTGCAACTCGGCCAGCGAATAGGCGCTGCTGCCATTGTCATAGAAGAGCACGCCATCCGCCCCGTGGATGCGGCGGTAGAAACGGACCCAGTCGGCGATCCAGCGCAGGTCATTGTCCTTGGAAAGCGTGGTGATCACCCGCCTTCCGGCAAACAGGCCGGACATGTCCGGTTGCACGGTGATGGAAAAGCGACCGAGTGCGCAATCGAGACCGATCCTGTCGGCATCGCTTTTCAGCCAGATCTCGCCGCGCTTGTGCTGGCCGAAATGGCGTGCGGCGAAACGCGGGAAGCCGAAGGCGGCGCGGAACGGCTCGGCACGCTTCAGATGCGGCAGGAAATTGAGCAGCGGCGGGCCCTGGAACACCACGTGATCCCCGGCCCGGTAGACGTCATAGAAGACCGTGTCCCAGTCGAACTGGCCGGCGTAATTCCCGTTGCGCAGATGCGCCGGACGCGGCGGCTCGCGCCTGATCCCGCAGGACGGGTCGACCCGGCAGGTCGAAAGGGTGATGGCTGCGCTCATGCCGCGCCTTTCGGCTGGGGATGCTCGCGCTCGAGCCAGGAGCTCAATGTCGGCAGCACGGGCCGGACCAGCGGCGCGGCCATGCGGCGGATGTCGTCGAGCGCCGGATGGCGGACGAGGAACAGCGTGGCGAACCAGCCCAACACGCCGCAGCCGCTTGCCAGCAGCAGCGGGACGAAGCCGATCTGGGCCGGGCCCTGGTACAACAGGTAAGTGGCGGTGAGCGGGGCCAGCGCCACCAGCGTCGCCGCGCCGCTCTTCGCCTGGATGACCAGCCAGGCGCGGGCGGAAAAGCCGACCAGCTCGCGCATGAAGGCGAAATAGATGGCCATGAAGGCAAAGCCATAGACCAGCCGCGAAAGCGCTGCGCCCCACACGCCGGCAATCAGCGACCCGGCGACGAGCAAGGCAATGGAAATGACTGTCTCGATGATGTTGAGCGCCAACAGGCGGTTCATGCGTCCGAGCAGGATCGGCAATTCGCTGACCAGCGGCAGCGAGATCATCAGCGCCGAATTGATGGCGATCACCGTCAGCAGCGGCGCGGCCTCGATCCACAGCTCGCCATAGAGGATGTTGACGATCGGATAGGCGGCAAGGGCGAGGCCGGCCATGCCCGGCCAGACCACTGCCGAATAGCCCGCGCAGACTCGCAGATAGGCCGGGCCGAGCGGCTCGCCGCGGTCGCGGATGCGGGCGAAGGCGGGATAGAAGACGCTACCGATGGCGCCAGCGATCAGCGTGCGGAACTGGTCGGCAAGGCTGCTTGCGCGGCTGAACAGGCCGACCGCGAACAGGTCCACCAGCTTGCCCACCACCATGTCCGGCGTGCGGCTGCCTAGCGCGCCGGTGATGTAGAGCGCGCTGGTCTTGGAGCCGAAGGCGAAGATCGGCTTCAGCCCGTCGAGCCTGAGGGGGAAGGTCTTGGCAGGCTCCATGATCTGCGCCAGCAGGCCGCGCGAAAGCGAGGAGGCGAGCGTCGCCCAGGCCAGCGCAAAGGCGGAAAAGTCGAGCCACGCCAGCGTGATCGCGACCACGGCATGGGTCACGGCAGCGGCGACATCCATCGCGCAATGGCCGTGGAAGCGCATCTTGCGCGCCATCAGCGCGGTCGGCACCACCGACAGCGGCAGGAACAGGTAGGAGCCGGCGATGATCAGCAGCAGCGGCGCCAGCGCCGGCATGTCATAGGCCCAGGCCATCGGCCAGGCGATTGCGGCGATCAGCAGGGTGACGATCAGCGAGAACAGCAGTGCCACCGAGGAGCAGCGGTTGACCTCTTCCGGGGTCAGGCTGGGCAGGCCGGAGATATAGCGCGACAGGCCGAAGTCCTGCAGCACCGCCACCAGCAGGGCGGCGGCCATGGCGATCGAGAACAGGCCGACCTCGTCCGGCGCGAGGAAGAAACGCGAGATGATAACCGAGGTGGCGAAGTAGATGGCGAAGCCGGCATATTCGCCGGCCATGGCCCAGACGGCCGCGGCGCGTACGCTCATCGCCGCCGGCTCGCGCGCGATCGGCACGCCGTTTTCGGGCTGGGGAAGCTCGCCTGCCACGTCCGGCCTCAGCTGGTTGCCAGCGCGGCGGACAGGCGCAGGGCGCGGATCGGCTGCCCAAGGCGCACGAGGCGCAGCACGGTGCGCCACATGCCGTCATGCGATCCGCCGTCCTTCACATGGCCGAGGATCACGTCGAAACCGGCATCGCGCAGGGCGACGGGCGAATAGACCAGGCCCGGCGTCGCCTTGCGGCGCACGCGCATGGCCACGCCATCCTCGCCGAACAGCTCGTCCAGCTGGTCGATCGGCGGCAGCTCGTCGAGCTCGGCGGTCGGGTCCGCTTCGCCGCGGTCGCGCTTGCGGAAGGCCTCGTAGGAGATCGCCGCGCCGATCTGCTGTTCGGTCGCGTGGCGCTTGCTCACCTGGCCGGAATAGTGGCGATAGCAGAGCAGGCGTTCGGGGATGTTGTGTAGCCGGGTGACGCTGGCCAGGCGCAGCCACAGGTCGAGGTCCTCGCAGTGGCGGAAGGCGGCGTGATAGCCGCCCTGCTGAAGCACCAGCTCGCGGCGATACATCACCGCCGGGTGGCAGAACAGCGGCCCGCCATTGCGCATGTTGGCGAGGAATTCCTCATGCTCGACCGGATGCTCCTCGCCTTCGCAGAGGAACAGGTTGTCGTGCTCGTCCGTGTCCTGGCTCCAGCAGCCGACCACGCCGCATTCGGGATGGCCGGCAAGATAGGCCAGCTGCCGGGTAAAGCGTTCGGGATAGCTCTTGTCGTCNNACCTGTTTCTCCAGGCGCCGCGAATGCATCCGGTCGTCCGCGTCCATGCGCGCCACCAGCGGTGCGCGGGCTTCGGCGAGCAGCTGGTTGAGGCTGGCGACGAGGCCACGGTTCTCGCGGATGATCGGGCGGATGCGGCTGTCCCTTGCGGCATAGTCGCGGATGATTTCCGGCGTCGCATCGCTCGATCCGTCGTCGAGGATGAGGAACTCGAAATCGGTGAAGGTCTGGGCAAGGATGCTGTCGATCGCGTCGGCAAGGAAGGCCGCGCCGTTATAGACGCTCATCGCCACGCTGAGCGCGGGCTCTGGAGATGTGCTGGAACTGCTCTTGGCCATGCTCGATCCGGACGTTTTCCTTGCGCGTAGGTGTAACGCGCACGCGTAAAGACTTGGTTCTCCTGCACCTGCTTTGCCCGCTTTTGGTTAACGAAGCTTTCACCCAAAGCTGCGATTTGTCGCGCTTCGCAATTCGGCGGAGAAGCGCCCGTTGTTCCAGGCACGGATTCAGGACCTCATGCTGCGCCAGCATGGATGGCGCGGGTGGCTGGCCGCCTGCGGCAGGCTGGCGGAGCGCATACAGGGCAATCGCGCGTGCCTTGGCGTGCTGCTGCTGGTGCTGATGATGGATTCCTGCCTGTACGGGCTCGACCTTGCCTTCCGCTATGCCGTGCTCGACGGGACGGAGCTTCCCAACTGGTTCAACCTGTCGCAGGAAATGGCGCTGGGCGAGATCTTCGAACACCTGATGGTCGGCACTGGCGTACTCTCCTGCCTCCTGTTGGCGCGCCGCCGCCGGTCCGTTGCCATGCTGCTCGTCGGAGCGGTCCTGCTGCTGGTGCTGTGCGACAATTCGCTGGAGTGGCACGAGAACTTCGGCGCATGGATCGCGCCCGTGCTGCCGCAAGGCCTGCCGGTGCAGGGCCATGCGCTGGGGGAGATGATCTTCATGGCCAGCTTCGGCCTGCTTGCCCTGGCCGCCCTGTGGGCCTGCCTTGGCGGCGAGCCCCGAGTGCTGCTGGCCGGCGGTGCGCTGGTGGTGGGCTGTATCGGCGCGGCATCGGTGTTCGGCATTGGCGTCGACATGCTGCACACGATGTTCGCGCATGGCTCGTTTGCAGAAGTGATCGCCGGCAATATCGAGGATGGCGGGGAGTTGCTGTTCATGACGCTGGCCGGGGCAGGCAGCCTGTGCCTGCTGCTGAGCGACCGCTCCGCGCGCTCCCTGCGCGAATCGAACGCCTGACTGATTCTCCCGAATCCCGCACGCGAGCGGCTCGGGTTCTCCTGTTTCGAGCGATATGCTTCATGTCCCGGAGCTCATTTTCCCGGGGGCAGCGGGAATTCCTTGCCGAAAAATGACCCTTGCTGCCCCCCGGTCTTGAAATTCGAAGCCTCATTCCTATCTGAAACCCTAGGATTTCTGCGGTTTTCGGGCCCCGCGAAATAAAATTGCAAAAAGGCGTTGACCCGACTCAACGCCCCCCATATATGGCCCCTCACCGACGCGGCGCTGCCGGTTTCGACTGGCTCCGATCGCACGGTCGCCAACATAGATCGGACAGATCGTCCCCCGCTAAGATTATCGGGGTGGCTTTTCTGTCCGCCTCTTGTGTTGTGTGGCTCTTTGACATTGTTGTTTTTAGATGAAGGGACATGTGGGCGACGGCGCCCGGTCCGGGGAGCTCAAGGCTCCGGTAACCGGTAACCAACAAGCCGATGCCACATCCTGCCGATCACCACGGTCGGTATGATGATGCATGTCCATTCGTATCCATTACGTTTGACAGTGCAGGTATCGGCTCCTTGAAGCTCGATCCTCTCAGGTTGGCGAAGCTTGCTTCGTGCCTGATTGGGGTGTGACACAAACTTGAGAGTTTGATCCTGGCTCAGAACGAACGCTGGCGGCATGC
>JABAHR010012768.1_pt3 | contig 13192 bp, 17 predicted proteins | sample 7062101 | NCBI WGS metagenome assembly JABAHR01 (sample SAMN14534553, study PRJNA622989) | marine sediment metagenome | biome: marine biome [ENVO:00000428]; feature: marine pelagic biome [ENVO:01000023]; material: deep marine sediment [ENVO:00002113] | place: India: Gulf of Kutch | collected... | reverse complement strand
GTATTTGCGTAGATACCCTAAAGGCAATTTCCAAAGAGATTGTAGAGATACAAAACCTGGGCGTGCAGATTGGCATAGTCATTGGCGGCGGCAACATCTTCAGAGGGGTAGCAGGCACGGCAACCGGTATGGACAGGTCTGCCGCCGATTATATGGGTATGCTTGCCACTGTAATAAATTCCCTTGCACTTCAGGACGCGCTTGAATCTGAGGGTATAGTCACAAGAGTACAGACCGCACTCGAAATTCACCAGGTAGCAGAACCCTACATAAAAAGAAGGGCTATAAGGCACCTTGAAAAGGGCAGGGTCGTAATTTTTGCAGCAGGTACAGGAAATCCTTTTTTCACAACCGACACTGCCGCAACTCTAAGAGCAAGGGAGATAGGTGCTGATATTATCCTCAAAGCCACTAAGGTTGATGGTATATATGATAAAGATCCCATGGTGCATAAGGATGCCAAGAAATTCAAGCAGCTAACCTACATGGACGTACTCAGCAAGGACTTAAAAGTGATGGATGCCACAGCGATATCTCTTTGCAGGGAGGGGAAAATACCAATAATTGTGTTCAATATGTTTGAAACAGGCAATATTTATAGGATAATTATGGGTGACGTGAAGAAATAGGATCGGTAGTAAAGGAGTGATATAATGGCTGAACTGCAGATTGAAAATGATATTGAAGAAACAATCCTTAGGATGGACGATACCATCGATGCATTTAAAAAAGAGCTTTCCCGAATGAGAACCGGAAGGGCGTCGGCATCCATAGTAGAGCACATTAAAGCTGATTATTACGGCACGCCTACCCCGCTTAGCCAGATAGCTAATATTTCAGTGCCAGAGCCCCGGGTAATAGTTATACAGCCCTGGGATACAGGTGCTACGAGCGAAATTGAAAAAGCCATAATGCAGTCTGATCTTGGAATAACGCCATCGAGTGACGGTAAATTGATCCGCATTATCCTACCTGTACTGACTGAAGAGAGGAGAAAGGAGCTTGTGAAATACGTGCACAAGCTGTCTGAAGATTATAGAATATCTATAAGAAATTCCAGAAAGGATATTAATAATAAAATAAAGAATTCCGAAAAGGAAAATGAAATAACCGTAGATGATGTAAAAACCTTTATGAATCAAATACAAAAGGTAACAGACGAACATATAGCCAAAATTGCCGAACTGCTGCAGGAAAAAGAAAAAGAAATACTCGAAATCTGATTTTAGCTATACTAAATCTATTTTTTTACAGCACTATACATCTTTAAATATTTCAATTAAAATAATCCAATATGAAATTTTTATGGCAGAATCTAACTAATCTATTTTCATACCTTTTTATGTCATCGGCCTTTGCCGGGTGCATATGCTCGTTCTATCTTGTGATATTTTATCTAAAGGACATATTTGGAACTACTACCCCTACAGAGGCAAAAATTGCAAAACAGCTTTTTATTATTTTGCTATTTTGTATAGTAATTTTTCCAATTAGTTTCTACATTTCTCATTCTGCAGAAAAGAAAAGTGCCCAGGATGATAAGTACGATTATACGAAGTAAATTTTTATAATAACTTCTTGCTTTACTTCGGTCTCAAAATTTCTTGGAATCAAAAATCATCAGAGTACCAACCCAGGCGGTGCCTGTTTGTGTAGTAAACCAGCCCCAGGATTCTCATTTCCACTGCAAGAAAGTAAAGCGTAAGGAAGCTGTATATGGGTATGGTTAATATAGGAAAATCTATTTTGCCTATTAAATGCTCTCCTGCAAGCTCAATTGCGATTATAATAAACAGTGATACGCATGCTGTGAAATAATCAGAAGTAATTCTTTTTATAGATGGAAGGATAACCGTGGGGCTTAGCACTGAAAGTGTACCAAACATAGCAACCGCAATGAGGCCCATCGGAAGGTAAAATACTCCCCAGATTAAGGTTAATAAAAAGATAGGATCGGCAAACGAAAGTTCTCTGTAAAAATAATAATATATTACCGTAGGTAAAAAACTGATAACTATGGTGGATATTAGATAGAAAAAAGGCTTCAGAAGGTCTCCAAAAAAGTCTTACTATATCCGGCCAATCAGGAAGCTCATCCTCACCGCTAGATGAATGCACGATTATCTTGAACATAAAAGCTGAAAGGTAGAAAACCAGGAAAAACTTTAAAAAAGTAAATAGGATACTAAATAATACAAATGAAGTATTTAGGAAATATATTATAGAAATAAATAATGTGCCTGCAATCATAAGCGATCTTCCTTCTCCGTAGAATGGATAAGAGAATACGCTTGATAATTCTTGCCCAAATGATGGCTCTCTTATGGGCCTTTGAGGTTTGGGGTTGTAGACTCCTGTGGGTTGTTGATGTTCACTGGGCTTTTGAATATTTTCTAGTTCCAGAGTGTCTTCTGGCTCCGGAGTCTCTGCTGCAATTTTTTGTCTGCGCTCTTCTTCAATCTCTTTTCTCCATTTATCATATTCATCTTTTTTCCTGGATCTGGACAATGTGATCTCCTTTAGTGAAATTGCCGCATGTCAACAACTGCATATTACAGGGGGCATATCTCTTATATAATCATAAATATCGAATTGTCAATATTGATATGGTGTAGTGGGTATAGGGTATTGATAAATCCTGAAAGCATATGCATAGGGGCATGACGTATGACTTATTGTAATGGTAGCTGGTAACATCTTAATTATATTTGTCAGATATTGTGCTCTTCTTCAGCATCAGAAACTAATTTTTCTACTCTAAGAGCAATTTTAATAGCCTCATTAACCGATTTTTGAATAAACTTCTCTTCATCCCCTGAAGCGACTATTCCAGATGCTATGTATGCAGCAAATATGTTTGAAGCCGATGACAATATAGCTTTTTCGTTGCTCTGCAGGTCAATAAAATACTGTTCAGTATTTTGTTTATTGCGCCTTTCTAAAAGTTCGAGAATCTCATCAAGGTCTGTATTTTCGCTCATAAGCTCTATTGTTAAATTAACTCATCAATTGGAGTATATTTGAGACCAAAAGCATCAGCTACACCTTTATATGTAATTTTACCATTTATAATATTAGCACCAAGTTTGATTTCATCATTTTCCTGCATCGCTTTTTTCCAGCCTTTATTTGCAATTTCAAGTGCATAGGGAAGTGTGGCATTTGTAAGAGCCAGTGTAGAAGTCATGGGCAGTGCCCCCGGCATGTTGGCTACACAGTAGTGCACAATACCGTCTACGTTATAAATAGGATCAGAATGAGTAGTGGGTTTTGATGTTTCAAAACACCCACCCTGATCAATCGCAACGTCTACGAGCACGGCTCCCTTTTTCATAAGCTTTAACATTTTTCGGGTAACAAGTTTGGGTGCCTTGGCTCCGGGAATTAGTACAGCGCCAACCACTACATTTGCTATTCCGATAAGTCTTCTGAGAGTAGCGGGTTTTGACATAAGCATAAAGCAGTTCTTCGGCATGATATCGCTTAAGTATCTTAGGCGCTCGAGGTTTAAATCCAGTACATAAACCTTAGCTCCAAGGCCGCAAGCTGTCTTTGCGGCATGAGTGCCCACAGTGCCTCCGCCAATGATAAGCACAGTACCGGGGTCAACACCGGGTACGCCTCCAAGAAGCACTCCATGCCCTCCGTGCTCCATCTCCAGGTATTTTGATCCCTGAAGTACTGACATCCTGCCGGCAACTTCACTCATTGGGGTAAGAAGCGGCAATGACCTGTCGTCTTTTTGAATTGTCTCATAAGCTATATCTACCGATCCTGTTTTCATTAGTTCAGAAGTTAGTTTTTTAGATGCTGCAAGGTGAAGGTAAGTAAAAACAATCTGGTCTTTTCTTATCAGTTTATACTCAGAAGGCAGGGGTTCTTTTACATGCATAACCATGTCTGCTCGTTTATAAATCTCTTTTGCCGTGTTTACAATCTTGGCACCATGTTCCTTGTACCAAGCATTATCAAAACCGCTTCCAAGCCCCGCATTTTTTTCAACAAGCACCGTATGGCCGTGCCCTGTTAAAAGCTCTACTCCCCCGGGAGTCATTGAAACCCTGTTCTCTTCAGCTTTTATCTCTTTTAGAATTCCTACTATCATGTGTTCTCCTGCAATTAGTTATATATATAAGAGTAAATTATATTAAGGCTGTTTCAAATAACCCGGTAAAGCGAAACAAAATTATCTGAGCTAGAATGTCTTATACTCGCTTGCGATCTTCTCCATTCTTTGCTGCAGGGTTTTATTGGCACTTTCGAGTGAAAAGGCCTGCCCTGTTTCAAGCCCGTCTATATAGTCAGAGACAAACTGGGCGCATTGAGACCATATAAATGATGTGTGGGCATAGGTATCTATAAACTGCACATGCGGATTTTTTTCTTCGGTATCCAGACTATTATAGTAAATGTCTACAAGGGCTTTGAAGTTAGGCTCCAGTCCACCCACGGGATTTAAATTGCAAAGATTATTTAACATGGAGTGGAGTTCCACTATCAGTGACTTTGTGTCCTCTACTATATAAATTCGTATAAGCGCATCTTCTAGGACTATGAGCATAATATTAATGTACGCCGGATAAAACTTTCCAAAAAGCTCCAAGGGCTCTAATTCGGAAGATTTTAATGATTCAAGATCGTTTTTAAGACTGTGAAGTCTGCTGGGTGTTTTGATATCAGATATCCACCCTGTATTTTCATCCACATTTAAAAGCCATTCTTTTATTTCGTTGAGCTTCTCTTGAGGCTTTGTAAGTTTTATAAGTTTTATATCATCAAACCTGGAAGAATAAGCCGCGATCATCTCATAGGTGCGGGCGCTTAGGTCAGAGTTTAGGATTGATCTTGTAATTATTCCCCGCGTGTGTTTATTTGTAAGCGTATACTCTGAGCTAAAATACTTTCTTCTCAGATTGTATGCATTTGTAACGTCTACAGTTCTCATATTACTATTTATGTATAAAACAAATAGGCGTGGAAATTATTAGACTTCCGGTCTTATTATCATTATATAATTTTTTGGATTTAAGTACAATGGGGGTGTTATCTTTCTTAATCATAATTATTTTATCAATTCCCAAAACTTTTTAGAATAAATATCGTATAATTAATTAAACTTAAAAACAAGGTCGCGGCTGTGTTTGGTTTTGCAAAGAAAAAAGAGCTTACAGATGAGCAAATGATGGAAAACTTTCAAAATGGCGATAGTGCTGCGTTTGATGAACTACTTAACAGGTACGGCTCCAAAATTTTGTACTTCATAATGAAAAAGCTCAATATGTCCAAACCGGCGGCAGAAGACTTAATGCAGGAGATATTTATAAAGGTAATTGAAAAGAGGGATACATTTAATACGGAGAGGAAGTTTTCAACATGGCTCTACACTGTAGCAAACAACAGGTGCATTGATTATATGAGAACGGATAAAAATAAACAGACAAGTTCTTTGGATAAAGAAATAACGGCTGAAGCTGGCGGCGCCACTCACCTGGAGCTTGTAAAAAGTGAAGCGGGCGATCCTGAGCAATATAGTTATAATAAACTGATAAAAGAGTATGTGGATGAAGGCGTGCAGGAGCTAAAAGAAGAATTAAAAGAGGTGTTTTTGCTAAGGGAAATTGAAGGATTATCATTAAAAGAAATATCTGATATTACAGGAGCGCCGCTAAATACTGTAAAAACGCGGCTCAGGACGGCATACTTAATCTTAAGAGAACATTTGATAGGTACAGGGTGCTTTTCACAGAAACAAAATTTGGGGAGTGTTAAATAGCGATGAAGTGTGAAAGGGTAGAAGAGTTTCTTGTAGATTATCTGGCAGGCGAGATAGAGCCTCAGGAAAACAAGATCATTCAGGCTCATCTGTTTGAGTGTCATAACTGTTCTACTAAGTTTGAAGAGTTTAAGCAGATACAGAGCGCTTTTAGGAGTGAGACTTTACCCGAGCCTTCAAAGGATTTGTTACAAGATCTTAGCACTAAAGCCAGGCAGGATTTAAGGCATGAACATGTACCGTTTTGGAAAAAATGGTTCTATTCTCCGATACTAATTCCAACCCTCACAACTGCAATAGCGCTTATGATCTGGATAAATGTGGGAGGGGATAATGTTTCGGAATTTGGAGACTTTAATAATGAGCCGGATTATTACTCAAGAGAAGTAATGGCCGAGAAGGTTCCTCAGGAAGAAATAACCGGAAAAGCAGTTGTAAAAGGCCAGGGGAATTTCAGGGCAAAAGACGATCTTGCAGGCAGGAAACAAAATGCACAAAGTCCTGCATCTAATATAGCAGAAGGTGAGAGAAGAAGAGATAACGCTGCTGCGCCTTCTATTAGGGATGAGTTTTCTCAAAGACAGTTTAAATCTGAGAATAAAGTGATAGATGAACCTGATTCAAGAGCTGAAGCCACTTTTGGTACTTCAGGTTTAGTGGCTGAAAGTGAAGATGTGAAGAATTTAAAAAATAAAAAATCTGGTGGATATGATGAAGAGGCTCCTGAAAGAGAAGGTTTTGATGACGGATACAATGTAACAGCAAAACCTGAGCCCCCTGCAGACCCGGATAAGCAGGATGACAGCAGCTCTGGTGACGGATTCAGGTTTAGTCTAGGAAGCAGTAAGGTTATGGCAAAGAAGGTGTACAAGCCATCTGGTGATACGGAGCTTGATTCTGTTGGACAGGATAATAAAGAACTTGCAGATCAGGATGGACATGATTATGCAACAAGTGCCAAAGTTTCTGAGCAGGTAAGGTCTGCTGAGAAGACTGAAAAATTAGATGAAATGAAACTAGAAGATAAAAGGTTAACTGTCGTTGATACTCCGAAAGAGCTCACGGATAAAGAATCACTAAAGCAGCTCGGTGTTGCCTTAAAACAGCAAAGAGCCGGAGACTGTGAATCTGCGATTGCAACAAACGAGTACAATCTAAAGAACAGCCCCAAGGCGCCTGCAAGCGTAAAAGAACAGACATATTTGTCTCTTGCCCAGTGTTATGAGCAGCAGAATATGTTTGTAAAGGCTATAGAGAACTATAATTACCTGCAGCAGGTCGCACCCTCTCAAAAACCGTTTGCAACACAGAAAATTGAGGAGCTTAATTTTAAGGTTCAAAATATGAATGTGCCTGCTGTTACCAAGCCTTCTAAGACTTCGGAGACTGGGGTAGAGGTTACGAAATAACAATCCCGGTTTAAACGGCTAATTTGCAATCTCGTTTTTGCATTTTTATGTCATCTCGAGTGCATACGAGAGATCCTTTTATCTGACTATCCCAAAGTTGAACTAAAAGGATTTCTCACATCTGTTCGAAATGACATAATAATTATTAAGAAACCCAGCACACTGAGCCCAGTCGAAGTGTGACTAGAGCCGAGCTAACTATGAGTAACTACGCATTTCGACTGGGCTCAATGCGTTTTGAGATCATCCTATTTTTAATTACTTAAAAACCTTTCTCCACCCCCTTCGTATTAATAATTAAAAATCAGTTATGAGGAGAAAGCCTATGGGAATAAGAACACGCTTAAATACCATTTTTAAATCAAACATTAACCACATTGTAACATCTGCCGAGGACCCTGAGAAAATTATCAATCAGTCGGTTGAGGAAATGCAGGACAGTTTTGATGCCGCAAAGAAAAGAGTATTTGCGCTAAGCACAGAGATAGAAGACGACAAGAGGTATATGAACAATATCTCAGAGCAAATCGAGTACTGGACAGATAAGACCCATGAATTTGTAAAATCCGATATGGATGAAAACGCAAGGCAGGCTATAAGAAAGAGAAGAATACTCGAGGAGTTAAAAAGAAAACTAGAATACAGGATAGCAGAGATTGAGACAAAATTTAAAGCGGCGGACAGAAAGATCAGAGAAGCAGAAGGAAAGCTCTTAGCCGCAAAGAACAAGAGGAAGATCCTTCTTGGCTCTTATGGAAAATCCAAATCTGCTCAATCTGCAGACTTGCCCCAGGCAGGATTTACAGCTCCCAAAATCTCACCCGACCCTTATGAAACATTCATGAGGATGGAAGAGAGGTTAAATGATGAAAAGGAGCTAATAGATATAAAAGTATCAAACGAGAAGGACTTGTTTGAAAAAGAAGAAAAGGTGATAGACGAAGAGCTTCAAAATATTAAAAAACAGATCAAAGGAGGAAAGAAATAATGTTTACTGAGAAGAATAAGAGAAAATATTTTTTATTTAGTGCAATATTAGTCATTGCCGTGCTAGCCGGGACAAGCTTTCTCACGGCTTTTCCGACAATCCCAAAACCAGCGGGAGCAGCAGGTGGCGCACTTTCATGGGACCTTAAGCTAGCAAATCCTTATATGCTTCAGGGTGATGACAAGGATCTTGTGCTGAACCTGAAAATAAAAGGAGAAGAAATTACGGTATCCGAAAGACCGCCGGTAAATCTTGTATTGGTTTTAGACAGAAGCGGCTCTATGAGCGAGAAGGGCAAGCTCGAATATGCAAAGAAGGCTGCAAATGAAATAATATCAAGCCTATCTTCGCGTGACAGGCTCGGCATAGTTGCCTATTCCACCAATGTTGAGCTCATGTATCCGATCCAGACGCTGGAAAACAAGCAGGCTGCAAGAAATGTGGTTAACTCGCTATATCCCACAAATTCCACCAATCTCTCAGGCGGGCTTATAGAGGGAATAAACCAGATCAAATCTGTCTATGATAAGGAATATCTCAACAGAGTGGTTCTTCTCTCGGACGGTCTTGCAAATGCAGGTATTACAAGCATCCATCAAATAAATAATATCTCACGTGCGGCATCGGAAAAAGGCATAAGCCTTACCACAATGGGCCTTGGAGCTAGCTTTGATGAAAACATGCTAACAAGCATTGCAGAGTATGGGGCTGGTAATTATTACTTCATCGAGTCTCCCACACAGATAGCTTCTATTTTCAACAGAGAATTCGGCCAGCTAATAAAAACCGTTGCAAAGAATCCAAAGATAAGGCTCAAGCTTGAACCAGGCGTAAAGGTTAAGGATGTACAGGGTTATAAATATTTTGAGAAAGACGGTGGGATTGAGATTGTGCCGGGTGACCTCTCAAGCGGACAGGAAAGGAACATCCTTATAAGATTAGATGCTCCTACTGACAAGGTAGGAAACAACAAGCTTGCAAGGGCATATCTGGAGTATGACGATATTGCTTCAAAAGAGCCTAAATCTTTTAGTGAAGGACTTGATTATAAGGTTACCACGAAAATGGGGCTTGTAGTTAAAAATGAGAATAAGGATGTGGGAGCAAGGGCTGCTTCGGTCGATGTTGCTTCAGAGCTTTGCCGCGCAGCAGAAGAATATGAAGATGGAAAGCTCGATGAAGCCAGACAGCGAATGACTCAGGCAATTACTGGTTTGGAAAAACTAAACAGCTCTCCACTAAGAACACAAGGAACTGTAGAACAGGAAAAGGCGCTCAGGGACGCGTTTGGTGATATGGATGCTGCTAATGCGCCTGCACCAAACACAGAAGCCGGAAAGAGTCTAATTAAAAAATATAAGGCACAGTCCAGAGAGCAGCAAAAATAAATCCAGTCAACAAGAAGAGGAGGGCATTTGCCCTCCTTTATTTTTTAATAAGGGGTGATAATAAATGAATCATTTAATAAAGAATATCAGTATAAGCCTAGTATTGGGAGCAGTCTGGGCGGTTATCACAAAATCAGTACTATCGGTAAATTTTATTCCAGTATCTATAATCCTGCCTGTTTTTTACCCGCTGCTTTTTACCGGGTTTTTATTTATAAGCTCATTATATTTTGATCTTGAGATTGGATTATCAAAAATACTTATAACAGGAGCATCTTCGGGGTTTGTGTACTATCTGCTATCGTTATATTTCCCTTTAATATCTATAGTTCTCATTACAATCATTATTTCAGCGGGTTTTGTAAACCACAAAAATATTACATCAGGTTTTATAACCAGTTTAATAAAAGGATTAATCTTTATACCCGTTGGAATATTTGCATCCGATGTACTTATTGGAATCTTTAGTGCATTTACAACAGTTGAGATATTTTCATGGATAATCCTTGGATCAGTGCTAAATGTGTGCTTTATGGCCGTAATTATTCCATTTACAAGACTTATGGGTATTGTAGATAAAAAAGACAATAATCACCAAGTTAAGAGTGAAATAGATGATTTTCGTGCGCAAACCTCTGATATTATTAAAGAAATAGAGTCAATTCGCACAATTTAACAAAAAATAAAAAATGAAATAATTAAAGTTTCTTCTTAATTATGTATTGTAACTATTCAATAATATAGTAAAATATAACAATAAATAAATTGAATTACTGTATTGGAATCAAAATAGACAGTTAAGAGGAGATGAAAATGAAGAAGTTATTAATTCTGGGCTTAGCACTATTTACAGGGCTTATATATACAAGCACTACAAGTACTGCCGAAGAGCAAATGCTAATAGCAAGAGCCAAGGCAAAGACTTTAAGTGGCGTTAGAGGTACAGTTTCCGGTTCTTCGGGATCATCGGGTTCTTCGGGATCATATAGCTCTGGAGCAGGCTCATCCAGTGGCGAAGCGTCATCAAATGTTAAGTACTTTCATGGTGATGCAACATACTACGGTGGAGAATCTAAGGACAAGGCCGAGCTGCAAAAGACAAAACCACATCCTAAAAGAAATAGCTGTGCAGAGCTTTGGAACGCATACTATGATAAAGAAGATATAAACATCAAGGTATCAACAAGAGGAAATTATGATGAGCAGATTCTGTTTTTCTGCCCTACCTGTACAGATGAAGAGCATTTCGTAAAACCTTTTACAGAGTCTGAATATCAGGGGTATACGGGTATGGACAGGATTAAGTCATGTGGATTTGACTACGCTGTGTTTAAAGGCGGCAGGGGATTCAATGAAGTAGTCGTAGAAGTACCAAAAGATTAAATATACGATAATTGATAATATCTTTGAGTTTAGTATTTTGATTTTTAAAATACAGTAATTATATTCATTATATGTTGTCTACATTTCCATTTGGATGGGTAAGAAATATAGATTCGGAAAACTGGCAGCTTTTGTGGGATTCTATTAACCATAAATTCTATGCAAAAGGGGCACAGTCCAAGAAAATTATACAGCTTGCTGATATAAAGGACTGGTTTGAGTCTAAAAAATTTGCCGATGAAGTTTTAAGCGACCCCTCCAAATATATCCCTTCTTAAATCTATAAAATTGGTTATTCTGTATTGTAGATGGATGTTTAATATATTTAAGCAGACCAATTTTGTATTAAAAGGATTATTCTCTAACTATGAAATATATGGAACAGGAGCTCATTGCTATTCCTTTTGGAAGCAGCAAGGTTGACGCTCTATATTATAAAAGCAAGAAGAATGTTTCAGAAGAAATATCAAAAACAGCTGTAATTCATGTTCATGGATTTCTTGGAAACTTTCTGGACGGTACGCAGAGATTTTTACCACCCATTTTGGCAAAGTCCGGCTATTCATCCCTTTCAATTAATACCAGGCTTGCAAATTTCGGCCTGTTTTTCGGCTACGGAATCATAGACGATACCATTCCACAGATAGACAGATCTATAGAGTTTTTATTAGAGCAGGGATTTAAGAATATTATAGTTTCAGGATACAGCCTTGGCGGTGCTGTGGCGCTCAGGTACATGGCAATGAGAAACTCTAAAAGTAAATATCCCCATATTAAGGGAGTAATAGTGCTTGCAACTCCGTATTCCATGCCGGATTCTATAAAAAGAAGGTGGGATAAATGGGGAAGCGAACCCTCTTATGACCAGATATACGAAGAAGCGGAAGAAATTTTCAAAGGCGATCCTGATAATACCGACGAGGACAGGACAATTGTGATATATAAGACCAGAGGTGACTCTTATATACCCGAACACAGCGGAATTTATACATACAAAACATGGTGGCATCTTGCCAGTCCCCATGCCGAGAGTGGGAAGTGTTATAAACAGATTGAGAAGATAAAGCTTCCTATTTTACTAGTTCAAGGCTGGTACGATGAAATAGTAGGTTCACAGGAAACCTACCACCTGGCCCAGGTTGCAAGGGATGCCGGTAATAAAAGCGTATCGGTTTTCTTCGTAGATTCTGGCCATGCCTTCGAGGAACATGAAAAAGAGCTTGGTGATATAGCCGTGGGCTGGCTAAACTCTAAATTTGAAGAATAGTTTTATCTCACAGAATTAATTCCCCTAATGAATATCTCTCATAAAAAGCTTGTTACTTTTAAAGCCAAAGATGGATTTGAAATTAATGCCGTACTCACTGTATGCAGGAAAAGGAACGAAGAGCAGCTTTATAACACACCAATAATTATCCAGGTACATGGTGTTCTTGGAAACTTTCTTACTAGAGGTACCCCAAGGCTTCTTCCTCCTGCACTGTTTGATGTGGGCATCCATTCACTTTCAATAAACTCACGAATGGCTCACATGGGTCAGATTATTGATAGCGCAATCTTTGATGAGACAATTTATGATATAGATGCAGCGGTTAAGTATCTTGTTAAACTTGGGTTTCATAGAATATTTATTCTCGGATACAGCCTGGGTGCAAATCTCACCGCCCACTATGCTTCAGTTAATACGCACAGAAACGTAAAAGGAGTAATCCTCGAGGGCTGTTCATACTCACTTCCCGAGTCTCAGAAGGACAGGCTTAAAAAGTGGGACAGCATTCCAAACTATGATGATATTTATAGTGCGGCAAAACAGCAGCTGGGCTCTGATCCTCTAAAATCAAAAAACGATATGATCTTTGTTGTATACAGAGCGTGGGGGCCTACATTTAACCCAATAGATTGTGAGATGTTCTCATACAAGACGTGGTGGTTTATGAGAAGCCCGGAGGCTGAAAATGCAAAAACTTATAAAATAATTGATAAAATAAAAATTCCTGTGCTTTTTATAAACGGTAAAAACGATGATATTGTTTTTAGCTGGGAGCCAAAAGACCTTAAAAAAATTCTCGAACGATCGGGAAACACACATGTTAAATTAAAGCAAATCCCCGATGCAAAGCACGATTGCATGGAAAATCCCAAGGCCACAATCTCGGCAATTTCTGGTTTTGTGAAGAAAATAAAGTAGATAATATGAAGTTATTTAAAATTAATGTTATCTGCATGTTGAATTTTTGTTAAGATTTGTTAA
>JABAHR010016048.1_pt2 | contig 13196 bp, 11 predicted proteins | sample 7062101 | NCBI WGS metagenome assembly JABAHR01 (sample SAMN14534553, study PRJNA622989) | marine sediment metagenome | biome: marine biome [ENVO:00000428]; feature: marine pelagic biome [ENVO:01000023]; material: deep marine sediment [ENVO:00002113] | place: India: Gulf of Kutch | collected... | reverse complement strand
TGGCCGGCGGGCGAGATCGTCGATGGAGAAAACGCTCGGCTCGCTCTTCATCAGCCAGTATTGCATCGCTTGCTCACTCCTCTAACCGTCTGCCCCGAGAAACCGCCGCCTGGTCGAGGGGCACCGCAGGCGTCGGGCTCATGTCTTCGCAGTCGGCGACGGATAAAACGCCTGGTCGGTCACTACGCCATCCAAGGCCACGTCCCAGCGATCGACATCGATGTGATCGACTCTCTGCAGCTCGTGCGCGACGCCGAGCAGCCGTGGCCTGCGCCAGCGGCGACGCTGGCGCAGATAGCCGAGACTCGCGTCGTAGTATCCGCCGCCCATGCCGACCCGGTTGCCGACGACGTCGAATGCGACCAGCGGCAGCAGGATCAGGTCGAGCTGCGGTGCAGTGACGAGGCGCCGCGTGTCGGGCTCGAGGATGCCGAAGCGGTTCGCCCGCAGCCGCGTGGAGGCCGTCATATGACCGAACGCGAGGCGCCGGCCGCGCCCGCCCGGAATTACCGGCAGAAATACCGCCTTGCCCCTTCGATGCGCCTCGTGCATGACATCTCTGACATCGATCTCGCCGTCGCTGGGCCAGTAGAACGCAACCCGGCGAGCACAATTGAAGGCGCGCAGGCAGACGACGCGTCGCGCCAATGCGCGCCCCGCCCGGCGCTGCTGTTCGGGGGAAAGCGCCCGGCGCCGGGCGCGCAGGCGGCCGCGCACGGTAGACTTCAGGCTACTGGTCAAGACGCTCGATGTCGCGTGGCGACAGCGGCCCACGCATGACGGCCCGCCCTTTTCGCCGGCCGTCGTCGTTTTCGTCCGGCGGCGCCGCACGGCGCGGCCGCACGCAACGCGTCGGCCGCCCGCTCGCGACGACAGCGGACACTCGCTGGGAGGGTGGCGCCACCCGCCTGTGCCGTGCTGCCCCTTGGCCTTGAACCGGACGGTCCAAGTGGGGGCTTCGTGAGCCGCATCAGGCTTTCCACACGGGCGCGAGCCCGGTGGACGTGCACAACAGCGTTCTCGTTCCGCCCCCGATCTGCAATCTAGGTTCTAAGGGTATTCGGAACAGCTCGAACACCGCAGGCGGCGCCCAACCCAAAACGTTCGCAGCAGCGCTACAGCGACAGCTGCTTGTCCTGCTGCATAACCGAGTCGATCTTCTCCCGAATCGACCTGAGCCGATTCTGCACCTCACCGCTTGCGGTGAGTTGTTCACGCAGCTTCAGAAAGTCGTGCGCGATGTTCAATCCCGCCATGATCGCGCAGCGGTCCGGTCCAATCACCTTGCCGCCGCGCTGGATCTGCCGCATCTGCTTGTCCAGATAGGAGGCCGCCGCCGCAAGCTCCGCGCGCTGCTCCTCGGGACAGCCGACGAAATACTCGCGATCGAGTATCGATACCTTGACGCCGTCTTGCGTTGACTTCACTTGTCTCCCTTCTCCAGCGCCCGCAACCGCTCTACAATGCTTTCCAGCCGCGAGCGCGCTATCCGATTGCGCTCGGCGAGTTTCGCGTGCTGCTCCGTCAGCGACTCCTGCCCTACGCGCAGTTCCTGATTTTCCTGCTTGAGCCGGTCACACAATCGGATCAGCTCATCGACGCGCTGCTCAAGATTCTTTAGATCTTCCTCGACCTGAGACACGGCTTATCGGTGATGAGCGTCGCTCGTCGTCGCGGCCGGCGCGCGACGATGAAGCGCACGCGCAATCTGACCCTGTTGCTCCTAGACTATAGGGCTCCGCATCATGGCGGTCAACGCCCGAGGGTACGGACGGTTTGCGCCGCCGAGGCCGTCGTCGGCGACACACCGGTGGGGTAGAATCGCTGCGCTCATCACATTCGAGTTGCTGATACGCTATGACGCACGCTTCGACGCCGCGAGCCACTGCGCTGGCGCACTCTCCTTGAGCGATCCATCGATCGCCTGGACCGAGCTCGCCGAACTCGTTGCCGAGCTCGGCATGGAGATCGAGGCCGAAGAGGCTCACGGCATCGTTGCCGGGCTGGTCTGCGGTGGCAATGCCGGCGAGATCGACGAGGACCGCATCAGCGCCATCACCGGGGCACGCCACCTCGACAACCAAGAGTTCGAGCGCCTCGCTGCGACGCTGCACCGAGTCGCGGGCGCCGTTTCCGACATGCTCGAGGGTGGCGGCTTCGACGTCGCCTTACCCCTGCCTGACGACTCCGCGTCCGTTGCGCGAAGAACCGAGGCGCTGGCGGCGTGGTGCCGGGGCTTCGTGCTCGGCTGCCTCGGCGGTGAGGCGGCCTCGCTCGATGCGCTACCGCCGGACGTCGGCGAGGCGCTGCGTGATATCATGGCGATAGCAGAAGCCGAGCCTGGCGAGGACGACGAGGAAACACAATACAGAGCGCTGGAAGAGCTTGTCGAGTACGTTCGCGCCGGCGTTCAGCTCATCTACGAAGAGCTCAATCCTCCCGGGTCATAGCGAGTCGTCCGATCCATTTACTCTCCCGGTGTAGTGCGCCGGTCGCGGAGGTCAATTTGGACAATGCGGTCTTTGCGAGACGCCGCCGGGGCGTCATGCAGCTGATGGGCGAAGGGGTGGCCGTGATTCCAACCGCTCCACAAGCCGTTCGCAACGGCGATGTCACCTATCGGTTTCGCCCCGACAGCGATTTCTATTACTTGACACACTTTGCCGAGCCGGAGGCGCTGGCTGTGCTGGCGCCGGGCCGCGACAAGGGCGAGTTCATTCTCTTCTGCCGCGAGCGCGATGCCGACAAGGAGACTTGGGACGGCCGCCGTGCCGGGCTCGAGGGCGCGGTGGAGCACTACGGCGCCGACGACGCTTTTCCCATCAGCGACATCGATGACATCCTGCCCGGTCTGCTCGAGAACCGCACCAAGGTGTACTGCAACATGGGCCGCTACGCCGACTTCGATGCCAAGCTCATCGGCTGGGTCAACGAGGTCAAGCCCAAGATGCGTGTCGGTATCAGCGCGCCAAGCGAGTTCGTGGACATCACGCACATCCTCCACGAGCTACGCCTGTTGAAGCGCACCGAGGAGATCCGGCTCATGAAGCGGGCAGCGCGGGTGAGCTGCGCAGCGCACCGGCGCGCAATGGGGGCATGCCGCCCGGGCCGCAAGGAGTATGAGATCGAGGCCGAGCTCGTCTACGAGTTCCGTCGCGGGGGCAGCCAGTATCCGGCCTACCCGCCCATCGTCGCGAGCGGCGCCAACGCCTGCGTTCTGCACTATATCGAGAACAACGCGGAGCTCAAGGACGGTGAGCTGTTGCTCATCGACGCCGGCGCCGAGATCGACTGCTACGCCGCGGACGTGACGCGGACCTTTCCCATCAACGGTCGCTTCTCCACCGATCAGCGCGCGCTCTACGACGTCGTCCTCGCCGCCCAGCAGGCCGCTATAGCCGAATGCCGGCCGGGTCGCAGCTGGGTCGATCCACACGACGCCGCGGTCAAGGTGCTGGTGGCCGGCCTCGTCGACCTGGGGCTGCTCGAGGGGAGCGTCAGCGAGCTCATCGAGAGCGGGGCGCACAAGCGCTTCTACATGCACCGCACCGGGCACTGGCTCGGCATGGACGTGCACGACGTCGGCGACTACAAGGTCGGCGATCAATGGCGCCTGCTGGAGCCGGGGATGGTGCTGACGGTCGAGCCGGGCTTGTACATTCCGGACGATGATGACATCGATGCCCGCTGGCGACAGATCGGCATCCGTATCGAGGACGACATCTTGATCACGCGCGACGGCCCCCTGAACTTGACCGAAGACGTTCCCAAGGCGCCAGAGGAGGTCGAGGCGATCGTTGGCAGAGGTTAGCGAGCAGCGAGGCGATCGGGTGAGAGCCGGCAGATGAACACGCAGCGGCGCAACCGTGTCCCAGCCCCCCTGTCGCGCCGCTCAGCCAACACGGCAGACAAGCGCAGCGATGGTGTGAGGGCCGCCCCGCGCGCCTTACCGCGAGCGAACCCGACCCCATTACGGAAACGGACTCTGTGCCCGTTGTGCGTCATTCGCTTTGTATTCGCGGCGCCGGCGAAGCTCGAGTTCCCGCCAGGCGATTTCCCTGACCAGCGGAGGGCAGCGACCGCAGCGCACTGAGCGCGTCGCCGATTGGTGAACGATAACGCAAGCTCGTCGCACACCGAGTACGATGTCGTCATCGTCGGCGGCGGCATGGTCGGCGCCAGCCTGGGGGCCGCGCTGGCACAGCTGCCGCTCAAGATCGCGGTGGTCGAAGCGGTGCCCTTCGAGGCCGTCACGCAGCCAAGCTTCGACGAGCGCACCGTGGCGCTCACCTTGGGCTCGCGGCGCATCTTCGAAGGTATTGGTGTCTGGCGCCACATCGCGGAACGCGACGCCACGGCCATACGCCGGATTCACGTCTCCGACCGCGGCTATCCCGGCGTCACCCGTCTCGAGGCGCGACACGCGGGCGAGGACGCCCTCGGCTACGTCGTACCCACGCGCGCAATCGGCGCGGTGCTGAACGCGTATCTTACCGACCACCCGCGCGTCGACCTCGTCTGTCCAGCCGCCGTCGAGCAGATCGAGATCGGCGCAGACGCCGCCGAGCTCATCGTGAGGGCCGCCGGCGAGGCATGCCGGCTCCAGACCCGGCTGGTAGCGCTGGCGGACGGGGGCCGCTCGGCGCTACGCAGCGCACTTGCACTGCGTGCGCGTGAGGTCGATTACCAGCGAGTCGCCCTGGTGACGACGGTTGTCGCCGAACGAGACCACGGAGGCTCGGCTTACGAGCGCTTCACTCCCGACGGACCGCTCGCGCTGCTGCCCATAGGGCAGCGCGCCTTCGCGGTGGTCTGGACGCTCGAGCCCGAGCAAGGAAAGCGTTACGCCGAGCTCGACGAGGACGAGTTCCTGGGCGGACTGCAGCGCTGCTTCGGCGAGCGCGCTGGTCGCTTCGAGCACGCCGGCTCACGTCGACTGTATCCGCTGCACTTGACGCGTATCGATCAGCCTGTCCGTCCCCGCCTGGCGGTGCTGGGCAACGCCGCGCACACGGTTCACCCCGTGGCCGGGCAAGGCTTCAACCTCGGTCTTCGCGACGTCGCCGCCCTGGCCGATGTGCTGAGCGACGCCGTCGTCGCCGGCGAGGATATCGGCAGCGCGCCAGTCCTCGATCGCTATGCCCGTTGGCGGCGGCGCGACACCGAGGCGGTGAGCTGGTTCACGCACGGGCTGGTGCGCATATTCGGCAGCCGCCGCCGCCCCATCGTTGCCGCACGCAGTGTGGGCCTGCTCGGCATCGATCTGCTGCCCCCCGTCAAGCGGGCGTTGTTGCGCCGAACCATGGGTCTCGCCGGTCGCCAGTCACGACTCGGCCTGGGTCTGCCGCTCAGCGCGCGCCCGCCGCGCGGACGCGCGTGAGCGGCGCCATCGAAGCGGACGTCACCGTCGTCGGCAGCGGTATCGTCGGCGCGACGCTGGCGTGCGCATTGCGTCGCGGCCCGCTCAGCGTGGCACTGCTCGATGCGGCGCCGCCGAGGCCCTATCGCGCGAACGGCTATGCGCTGCGCGTCAGCGCCATCAACGTTGCCTCCCAGCGCATTTTCGATCATCTCGATGCCTGGGCCACGATGCGCCGCCAGCGCGTCAGCCCGTTCCGCGAGATCAGCGTCTGGGAACACGCGAGCGGCGGCGCGGTGCACTTTCGTGCCGCTGATATCGGCGAGCCCCTGCTCGGACACATTGTCGAGAACGATCTGATCGTTCAGGCCCTGCACGAGCGGCTGGGCACCGACGCCGGCGTGCACATCGTGCAGCCGGCGCATCTCGAGCGCATCGACAATGGCGCCGACGCCACCACCGTGGTCACGGCCGAAGGTCACTCGATCCGCACGCGTCTGGTCGTTGGCGCGGATGGGGCGCGGTCGCGGGTGCGCGGCGCGCTGGGCATCGGCATTCGCACGTCCAGCTACGGGCAGAAAGCCATTGTCGCGACGGTGGCCACCGAGCGTCCCGATGAGCAGATCGCCCGCCAGTGCTTTCTCGCCACCGGTCCGCTGGCGTTCCTGCCGCTCGCCGACGGCACCTGCTCCATCGTGTGGAGTTGTGACGATGCGCGTGCCGCGGAGCTGTCCGCGCTCGACGATGCGGCGTTCGCTGCCGAGCTGGGCGCCGCCTTCGAACACCGGCTCGGCGACATCGAGCTCCGCGGCAAGCGAGGCGTCTTCGCGCTCGAGCGCCTGCATGCCGACAGCTACATCGCCGAGCGCGGCGCGGTGGTCGGTGACGCCGCCCACGTAATACATCCGCTCGCCGGGCTCGGCGCCAACCTCGGCATTCTCGACGCAGCGTCGCTCGCCGAGGTGCTGATCGGCGCCGCCCAGGAGGGCTCGCGCGATGTCGGCAGCCAGCGCCCGCTGCGCCGATACGAGCGTTGGCGCCGGAGCGAGAACGCGCTGGTACTCGCGCTGATGGACGCCTTCAAGTCAGGGTTCGGTTCAAGAGCGGCCGCCATGGTGGTGCTGCGGCATCTCGCGCTCGACACGGCCGAGGGGGTCACACCGCTCAATCACGCGCTCATGCGCAGGGCGATGGGCCTCGCGGGCGACCTGCCGAAGCTCGCGTTGCAGGCCGGCCGACCTCACGGCGCCGCAGAATAGATGTGCTACAGTGTCGGCCTCGTCGCCCGCAACCGGCCGCCGCGTGACGGGGGCTCGGGCCCCGAAACCGACGTATCCGCCATGCCGAACCGCAGCGATCTCAAAAGAGCCGGCCTCAAGAGCACCGCCCCCCGCCTCAAGATCCTCGGCATGCTCGAGGACAACGCAGCACGTCACGTCACGGCGGAGGACGTCTACCGGGCCCTGCTCGAGACGGGCGAGGAAATCGCTCTCGCCACCGTCTACCGCGTTCTGACTCAGTTCGAGCAGGCCGGCCTCATCATCCGCCACAACTTCGAGGGTGGGCGCTCGGTATTCGAGCTCAACGACGAGTCACACCACGATCATATGGTGTGCGTCGAGTGCGGCAAAGTCTTCGAGTTCGTCGACAAGACCATCGAGAAGCGCCAGAAGCATGTCGCTCGCTGCGCCGGCTTCGTCATGCAGGACCACTCGCTGTATCTCTACGGGGTTTGCCAAGGCATGCACGCGAACGGCCGCTGCTCGATGAAGGGCGACACCGGCATCATCGAAACCTCGACGCAGGCCTCCAGCTAGACGGCTCGGCGCGCCGCGTCACCTCTCGGACGCGGCGTTGAGGCGGCGGCCGATGGAGCGGCTCAGCACGATAACCGGCCCCACGCCGGCGGCCACAATGGCCAGCGCGGCGGTGGCGGAGTCGGCAAGCCGCTCGTCGGAAGCGAGCTCCCAGGCGCGCACCGCCAGGGTGTTGAAGTTGAACGGCCTCAGCACCAACGTCGCCGGTAGCTCCTTCATCACGTCGACGAACACCAGCAGCAACCCTGTCAGAAGGCTGCCCCTCATGACCGGCACGTGGATGCGAGCAAGCACCTCGAGCGGCCGGTAGCCAAGCGAGCGCGCCGTGTCATCCATGGTGGGCCGGATGCGCGCTAGGCCGGCCTCCACCGTCTGCAGCGAGACGGCCAGGAAACGCACCAGATAGGCGAAGACCAGCGCCACCAGCGTACCGCTCAAGAGCAACCCGCTCGAGACACCAAAAGTAGCCCGCAGCCAGGCGTCCACGGTGTTGTCCAGCCAGGAAAAGGGAATCATGACGCCCACGGCGATGACCACGCCCGGCACCGCGTAACCCATGCCGGCGAGGCGCACACTGGCCGCAACCAGCGGCGATAGACGCAGCCGCTGCCCGTAGGCCATGAACAACGCGATGCCGAGCGCGAGCGCCGAGGCGCCGCCCGCCAGCGCCAGCGTGTTGACGAGCATGCGCAGGAAGTCGGCATCCACCGTGCGCGCTGCGGTGGCAAACGCCCACAGCGCGAGCTGCGCCGCCGGCAGCAGGAAACCAGCGAGCAGCACGAGCGTGCACACACCAAAGGCGACGGCATGGCGCCAGCCGCTCAGCGGCCTGAGCGCCAGCGGCTGCGAGCGCTGGCCGACGTGGTGGTAGCGGGCGCGGTGGCGCGACCACCGTTCGAGCGCCATGAGCGCCAGGGCGAAGCTCATGAGCAGCGCCGAAAGCTGGGCGGCCGCCGCGCTGTCGCCGAGCCCAAACCAGGTCCGGAAGATGCCGGTGGTGAACGTGCTCACGCCGAAGTACTGCACCGTGCCGTAGTCGGCCAGCGTTTCCATCAGCGCCAGCGACAGGCCGGCGACGATGGCCGGGCGCGCCAGCGGCAGGGCGACCCGGGTGAAGCTGTGCCAGGGGTTGCAGCCCAGCGTCCGGCTGCTCTCCAGTGCGCACACCGACTGTTCCAGGAAGGCCGCGCGGGCCAGCAGGTAGACATAGGGGTAGAGCACCAGCGTCAGCATCGCCGCCGCCCCGCCCAGGGAGCGGATCTCGGGAAACCAGTACTCGCCGTGCTGCCACCCGGTCCACTCCCNNCAGGAAGCTCGCCCACGGGCCATAGCCAAGCGTGCGGCTGGCGTCGATGATGGAGACCGACTGATCCAGAAACGCGGCCCGAGTGAGCAGGTACACGTAGGGATACAGCACCAAGGACAGCATCGTCACGGCACCGCCGAGAGAGCGAATCTCGGGGAACCAGTAGTCGTCGCGGCTCCAGCCGAGCGCGCTGCGGAGGAATGTCTGCACCGGGCCGGCGAAGTCGAGCATGCCGGTGTAGGTGTAGGCGATGATGTAGGCCGGTATGGCGAGCGGCAGCAGCAGTGCCCAGGCGAAGAAACGTTGTCCGGTAAACCGGCAGCATGCCGTAAGCCAGGCGGTCGACACACCGATGGCCGTGGTCCCGGCCGCAACCCCGAGCATGAGCACGAGCGAGTTGGTGACATAGTCCGCCAGCACCGTTTCCGCGAGGTGCGCCCACACGTCACCGGCGGGATGCAGAACGAAGCTGAACACCGTCAGCACGGGCAGAGCGAGCACCAGCGCAGCGACACCGATGCCGATGCCCCAGGTGCTCGGTCGGAATCGCAGCGGTGCGCCCGCCAGCGCCGCGGCGCTAGGCTGCATGGCCTACCCGCGGGAAGCGCTCACGGTGCGCGATGGCGAGGGCGGACACGGCCAGCGACCCGGCGCGCGCAGGCTCACTTCCACCCTGCGCGATCCATGACTTTCACAGCCTCGGCGTTGTACTCGCCAAGCTGGTCGAGGTTGACGGCATCTGCCTTGAAGCGACCCCACTCCGCAACGATGGCGCTGGGACCTATGCCCTGACGCACGGGATACTCGATGTTGACGTCCGCGTACCACTGCTGCGCCTCCTCGCTGGCGAGGAACTCGAGCAGAGCCACGGCCTGCTCGCGGTGCGCGGCGGCCGCCGTCACACCGGCGCCGCTGACGTTGACATGGGCGCCGCGCCCGGCCTGATTCGGCCACAGGATGGCTACCTTGCGGGCGGCCTCTCGCTGCACCTCGTCGTCGTCGGTCAACATCTGCCCGAGGTAGTAGCTGTTGGCGATGGCAATGTCACACTGACCGGCGGCGACGGCCTTTATCTGGTCACGGTCGCCGCCCTTCGGGGCGCGCGCGAAGTTCTCGACAAGCCCACGTGCCCACGCCTGCGTATGATCAGGTCCGTTGGCGATGAGCATGGCGGCGACGAGCGACTGATTGTAGATGTTGTCCGAGCTGCGCACGCAGATACGCCGGCGCCAGCGCTCGTCAGCCAGCGCCTCGTAAGTGGTGAGCTCGGCAGGGTCGACGCGATCCTTGCCATACATGATGGGCCGTGCGCGCAGCGACAGACCGAACCAATAGCCCTGCGGGTCACGGTAGCTCGCCGGCACGGCGGCCTCGAGCGCAGAGGAGCGCACGGGCTGCAGCACACCGGCCCGCTTGGCCCGGTGCAGTCGGCCCGCGTCGACCGTGATGAACAGGTCCGCGGGCGTGTTGCGTCCCTCGCTTTCGAGGCGCTTGAGCAGCGCGTCCGCAGCGCCGGTGATCAGGTTGACCTCGACGCCCGTCTGCTCGGAAAACCGATCGAGCAACGGTTTGATGAGCGCCTCCTTGCGTGCGGAGTAGACATTGACTGCGTCGCCGCCCGCCGCGGAGGCGGCGCCGGCTGCCAGAGCGAGCACGCCCAACGTCCATCGGAGAATCTTTGCCGTCATACACCCTCTTCCTCATCCACCCTTACTGTAAATAAGAATCATTATCATGTAGTATCCCTGCCCCCCCGTCAAGGCTCTTGCGCACCGCGGCGCGCCGCCCGGCCACCATCGCCCGTCACAGCGCCGGCAGCACGCCAGAGCGAGGTGGAGCGGCGGCACCAACGCGACCGGCATCCCGACGCCGCCGAGCGAAGCGCTCCGACAACAGATGCCGCGCGCGACGCTTTCATCGAACCGCAGACCAGCGCGACGATTCGCAGCACAACCGACCTCACCGCATCCGCACGCTGACGAGCGTAGACGTGCGCGACGTCCGTGCTGCGTGCGACGCGCAGCCACCGCTGTCGGTTTCCGCGCCCAAGCGGCCACGCTCGACGGGGCAAGCCGTGTGACGTCGCTTCTGTGGTTATCTCGAGCACATACCTCGGCTCAGGTCAGCGTACTCGCCGGATCGCCTCGCACCGTAACGTTCTGGTCTCGACGCGGACATCGTTATTGGTACTCGTTGGTAGTGAGTGCTGACAAAACGGGTCGTGATTTTTTACATCGAGGCAATCGTGTGTAGACTTTAAATTGACAGGGTTGAATGCAGCGTCGCCCACGCACGTCGCCGCCGTATCACGACGTTCTCGTCCTAGGCACGCTGCACATCGAGACCACATGTGTCGTACAGAGCGGAGGTGACTGCGTCTATGACTAACGAAGCATCTCGAACGGGACTGATCGTAGACGCCAATGTCAAAGACTTCTTCCGCGGTCTCGTCGACACGGTGGTGTGCGAGCAGAACGTCAACGCCCGCGACGATACGGTTCATTACATCGTCAACCTGCTCAGCAACTTCGCCTACAGCGATTGTCTTTTCGAGCACACCAGCGAAGGCCGAACGATCAAGCCTCTCGCATTGACCTACGCCGACGCGCTGCAGGCCAGCAGCGCGCACGAACGTAATCACGCGCTGCGTCGCCTCGGAGATGTTGCACTGTTCATGGCAGGCATGTTTTCACACAGCCTCAGGCGCAAGGTGGTGAATATCGAGTACTACATCTCGATGGGCGGAAATGCCTATGGCTATCTCTCCGATGCGACACGATGCACCGCTCGGTGGCATACGTTCAGCGAAGTGTTTGCAGAGCTCGCAGAGCGCTTTGCGGAGTTCGTCGACGTATTGGGGCAAGTCAGCGAGGAAGCCAAGCTNNGTGCTTCGTCTCTACGAGGTGTGGGTGCGCACCGGCAGTCGCCGAGCCGAACGTCACCTGCGCCGAATGGGCATAGCGCTCGCGCCAGCGGGCTCGGCGTCGCGTCAACACTGACGCTGCGGGAGACGACGTTATCGTACTCGAATCGCTGCAACGGCATCTCGAGCAGGTCTACGAGCTGTCAGTTGCGCACAAGGTCACCGAATTTCTCATCACCGACGCGGAGCTGGCCCGCCGGCTCGATGCGAGCCCCAATGCACGCGAGACGGACGAGAAGCTGCTGGTGTCGCAGAGCAACGACGGCGTGGATCTCGCGCTGTACCTCGATGCGGGCCTCGTCGAACGCCTCAACGGCGATGATCCGACAACAAACCTACACCCCGGCAATGTCGTCGACTTCTGCACCGCTCTCGAGGGCGTAAGCCATTTCGTTTATCTGGCGTGGAATGCATCGCTCAATCGCGCAGTGCGACCGCTCGAGCTCGAGCTGCAGGCCGAGGTCGACAAGTACATCGCCATCGCGACCCTCGCTCGCGAACAGCGGGCGCGGCCGAGCGCTGAGCTTCACCCCTGGCTTTTCGAGCGCGCGCGCTTCGACACGGCGCTCGACGATGACGAGCTGCAGCGCTACCGAGACGCCAATCGGTATGCCGGCAAGTACTGCATGGAACTGCAGAGCCGTTACCTTCGCTCCCCTGCCCGAGAGGGCCTCGACGGTATGATGGGCGACATCCGTCGCTTCTACCGGCTGACCCTCGCCGACAAGATTCGACGCATCGATCGCTGAACACGCGGCGGCCGGACGGCCGGACTCCGTTCGGGCACCGCGCCCTTCACATTCCCGCCTCGCGTGCCACACTTGTTTGTGGGATTTCTTCACCGCGAAACGGACCTCCTCCCGGCAATGCAACCGGCACCCGATCTTCCGGCGACGGCCGCAGCGACCGACCTCGGCCCGGCAGCGCACAGCGCTGCGCCGGATCGGCACGTCCTCGACGATCAGATCGAGCGCGCCCTGCGCGCCCGACACCCGCTGCTCTACCTGCACACCCCGGAGGAAGCGCGCGCGGAGCAGGCGCTGCGCCGCGTGGCGACGTCGGCCGGCATCCCGATCATGGTCTGGTCGTGCAGCAGCGGGCTCGACGGAGACGACTCACGGGGCGACACGCGCGACGCCGCGGTCGCGCTCGACAGGATTCTCACGCAGGCGAAACCGGGTCTTTACGTGTTCAAGGACCTCTCCGCGTTCATGGGCGCCCCCGCGGTAGCCCGCCTGCTGCGGGACGCCTACTACCGGCTGCGGGACGTGCCGCACGCTCACCTCGTCGTCCTGGCGGCGGATCTCGACCTGCCGTCCACGCTCAGGCACAACGTATTCCTCATCGACGCCGCTCCTCCCGACGTCGAGGAGCTGGCCGAGCTCGTCGGGCAGACCGTGCGTCAGTACACGGAGCGGCAAATTCCGCCGGCATTGCTGCGCGAGGCGGCGCTGGCGCTGCGGGGAGTGACCCTCGACGAGGCACGCCACGTCATGCACAGCGTGCTGGCAGGAGGCAAACTCTCGCTCGAGGGCCTGCTCGATGCGATCCGCGAAGCGAAGAAGACGCTTAGCGTCGGAACCGGCTTCCTCGAGTACGTACCCCACGAGCGCGGCATCGAAGAGGTCGGCGGACTGGCGCGTTTCAAAGCGTGGATCGACGATCGCGCGACGGTCTTCAACCAGCGAGCGGTCAACGCCGGGGTGCCGGTGCCGCGGGGCATTCTGATCATGGGCGTAAGCGGCTGCGGCAAGAGCCTGTGTGCCAAGGTCATCGCCAAGATCTGGAACG
>JABAHR010007661.1_pt5 | contig 13196 bp, 16 predicted proteins | sample 7062101 | NCBI WGS metagenome assembly JABAHR01 (sample SAMN14534553, study PRJNA622989) | marine sediment metagenome | biome: marine biome [ENVO:00000428]; feature: marine pelagic biome [ENVO:01000023]; material: deep marine sediment [ENVO:00002113] | place: India: Gulf of Kutch | collected... | reverse complement strand
CCTTGCCGGAAGCGCGGCATTCTTCGCCGGCTTCGAGGCGTGGCAGATCGCCTTCGTCGTCGTCGGCGTTCCCGGCATGGTGTTTGCCCTGCTGCTGTTCACCATGCGTGAGCCGCCACGCGGCAAACCGCGATCGGCAGATGAGGGTGAAGACAAGCCCAGCCTCGGTGCCGTGGCGAAGTTCTTCAAGGCCAATGCGGCGCTCTATGGCCTGATCTATCTCGGCAACGGCCTGATCGCCATGGTCCAGCTGTCCATTCCCGGCTGGTTCCCGGCCTTCATGATGCGCTGGCACGGCCTGTCGGCGACGGAGGTGGGCCTCACCCTCGGCCTGATCGCCCTGTTCACCGCCATCGGCGGNNGCGAGCGAGTGGCTGACCCGCAAGGGCTATATCGATGCGCCTTTCCGCGCAGCGGCGCTGATCACCCTACCGATGATCGTCGCTTCCTTCCTGATCCCGGTTTTCGCCAGCCCGGTGGGAGCATTTGCTGCCGCCGGCGGGGTGATCTTCTTCACCGCCTTCTTTGCCGGACTGTTTTCAGCGGGCACGACGATTGCCTCGCCGCCGCGCATGCGCGGTGTGGTCGCCTCGCTCTACAGCTTTGCGGCGCAGATCATCGGTTACATGATTGGCCCGATCCTCGTCGCCGTGCTGACCGACAACTATTTCCGCGATCCGACGATGGTCGGCTATTCGCTGCAGATCGTGATGACTTCGGCATCGGTCGCGCTGGCGATCTGCATGTGGGTCATGCTGCCGATCTTCCGCAAGCGACTGGAAGATGCCGAGCGGGCAGCCGCAAACGCCGAATCCGCAGAAGGCTGAACCGGCAGGCACGGCAAACGGAGCGACCGCATGAACAGGTTCGAAGGCAAGGTCGTCGTCGTCACCGGCGGTGCCAGCGGCATTGGAGCCGCCACCGTGCGGCGGCTGTATGACGAAGGTGCGAAAGTGGTCGCCGTCGACCTCGACCAGGCGGGCGCGCAGGCGATCTGCGATGCAATCGGTGATGGGGAGCGCTTGCTCGCTGTTGGTGCCGACGTTGCCGACGCTTCCGCCGTCGAGGCGGCCTTCGCCGCCTGTGTCGAGCGCTTCGGAGTTCCCGATGCCCTGGCCAATTGTGCCGGCATTCGCGGGGTCGGCTCGGTGCTCGATGCCGACCACGCGATCATGCGTCGCAACTATTCCGTCAACGTGGAAGGCATCTTCAACATGATGCAGGCCTTTGCCCGCATGGTGACCGAGGCGGGAAGGGAAGGGGCGATCGTCAACCTCTCTTCCGGTGCCGGTATCGAGGGCATTCCCAACCGCCTGGCCTATGTTGCCTCCAAGCACGGCGTGGTCGGGCTGACGCGCGGTGCGGCGCTGGACCTGGCCCATCGCGGTATCCGCGTGAATGCCATCGCGCCCGGCTTCGTCCGCACGCCGATGACCGCGCCGATGTTCGAGGATCCCGAGAACGTCAAGCGTATCCGCTCCGCCCACCCGATTGGCCGCGAAGGCCAGCCGGAAGAGATCGCCGCGACCATCGCCTTCCTGCTGTCGGAGGATGCCAGCTTCATTGTCGGCGCGATCATTCCCGTCGATGGCGGATCCACTTGCGGACAAGGCTCACACTAGTTCGGTCTTATCCTGCTGTGAGAACCAGCCGCGCTCCTTGCGAAAGCTTGAGGCCGAAGTGCCGGTCCGCTGCCTGAAGAAACGGGCGAAGTAGGCCGGGTCGGAAAAGCCGAGCTCGTCGGAGATCTGGGCAATCCCGGCACTGGTGAAGGTGAGATAGCGCATCGCCTCCAGCAGCAGGCGCTCGCGCAGGATTTCTCCCGGCGCCTTGCCCAGCGCGGCGCGGCATGCCCGGCCGAGCGTGGGAATGGTGGTGCCGAGCCGCTCGGCATAGTCGCCGACCGCAAGCCCGTCGCGGTAATGCCGGTCTACCAGCGCGCGCAGCGCCAGCGCCAGCGTGCGCTGCCGGTCGCTGTCGGCGCCGCCCGTGGCGGGATGCAGCAGCTCCTCGGCAGCGGCGATCAGCAGGCCCGCCTGCGCCACCTGCCGGTCGGAAAGGTTTGCCGCCATGCTGCCGGAGAACTCGTCGGCGAGATCGGCCAGCAGCCATTGCAGCCGGGCGAGCGCCCGGTCGCCGTCTTCCAGCGGCGCGACACTGGCCGCCCGACCTTCGAAACAGGAGGGCGTATGGCTTCGCGCCAGGCGCGGATCGTGCAGCAGTTCCACCGCGAAGGAGAACACCCAGCCCTCGGAAGCGGGATCGAAGCGAAAGGCGTGGACGCACTGGCTGGGAATGGCGATCAGCGTGCGCGGCCACAGCTGGATATCGAGATCGTCAGCCACCAGCTGGCCCGATCCCCGTTGCAGTAGCAGGATCTGGTGAATGCCCGGATGACTGTGCGGAGAGATGATCCATTCATGCAGGCGCGAGCGGGCGGAGATCGGCTCGATATGCAGGAATTCCGGCAGGATTTGCCCGGCCTTTTCTCCGTAAAGGCCGAATTTCTGCATGTCGGTCTCGCTCGCCATGGATACAGGCAATGGCCGAAAATGATCGAAAAGTCCAAGTTTTTGCGTGGTGGCGCAATTGTCTTGCAGGCCTCGGCGAGGCATTCTGGTGAAGTATGACGCAGAGAGGATTGCTTGTCCCGTGTTCAGATTCGATCCCTATTCGCCGGCCACTGACGCCGATCCGTTTCCGGCCTACAAGACGCTGCGCGACGAATACCCCTGCTTCTGGAGCGAAGAGGCGGGAATGTGGGTGCTCTCGCGCTATGACGACATCCTCCACGCGCTGACCAACTGGAAGGTCTACAGTTCGGCCAAGGGCAATCTGGTGGACGAGTTTCCGGGCCGCGCCGGGGCCACTCTTGGCAGCACCGATCCGCCCCGCCACGACCGCCTGCGCGCACTGATCCAGTCGGCCATGACCAAGCGCGCGCTCGACCACGTGCTGGAGCCGGCACGCGGCTCGATCCGGGCACACCTTGCAGAACTCGATGGGCGCGACAGCTTCGATTTCGTCAACGACCTGGGATCGAAGGTGACGGTGGACCTGCTGTTCTACCTGTTCGCCATGCCCAGGGACAACGCCGAGGAAGTGCGCGACAACGCGGTGCTGATGGTGCAGACCGATCCGGTCACGCGGCAGAAGACGCAGGCCCATCTCGATGCCTTCCACTGGATGGCCAATTACGCCGAGAACCTCGTGCAGGAGCGCAAGAAAAACCCCGGCGAGGACCTGCTCTCCAACTTCATCACCGCCGAGATCAACGGCGAGAAGCTGCTCGACAGGGAAGTGCAGCTGACCGTCACCACCCTGATCATGGCGGGCATCGAATCGCTGTCCGGCTTCCTCGGCATGTTCGCCCTCAACATGGCGGATTTCCCCGAGGCGCGGCGGCAGCTGGTCGCGGACCCCTCGCTGATCCCGCTGGCGATGGAGGAAAGCCTGCGCTTCAACACCTCTGCCCAGCGCTTCAAGCGGACGCTGCAGGTCGACAAGGAACTGCATGGCCAGACGATGAAGGCCGGGGACGCGGTGATGCTGTGCTACGGGTCGGCCAATCGCGACGAGCGCATGTTCGCCGATCCCGACACCTACGACATCATGCGCAATCCCAAGCGGCACCTTGGTTTCGGCGGCGGCGTGCATTCCTGCCTCGGCGCCATGCTCGCCCGCGTGGCGACGCAGGTGATCTTCGAGGAATTCCTCGCCGCCGTGCCCGAATTCACCCGCATCGACCGGGACCTCAACTGGGTCCCGTCGTCAAACTTCCGCAGCCCACAGGTCCTGCGGCTGCAGCGCGGATAGTCCTCCCAGCCGGAAAGCTCCGCGTCTTTTCGGTAACTCGGGCCGGTCTCCTCAGGCGGGGGCCGGCCCATTTTCTTTGCCGCTAGCGACTGTTGCCGGGCGCTAGTCCTGCGCACGCGCCTCGAACACCTCCCCGGCGACAGGCATGGCCGAGAAGATGTTCGGCCATCCGGCATAGAAGGCCAGGTGGTGCAGCAGCGCAGAGGCCTCGTCCTTCGTCAGGCCATTGTCCATCGCCTTTGAGAGGTGAAAGCCGATCTGGCCGGAATGGCCGGCGGCGACCAGGGCTGACATGGTCACCAGGCTCCTGTCGCGCGGGGCGAGGGCGGGGCGCAGCCAGAGATTGCGGAACAGCAGGTTGGTGGTGTCGTCCACCGTGCCTTGCGAGATCTCGCCATAGAGGCGCTGCACCATCTGTGCCCGGCCGGCTTCGGCCTGCTCGTTGAGCGGCAGCAGTTCCTCCGGACTGGCTGGCGGCATGTCGTCCTGGCCGATGCCGCGTTGCGCAAACACCATTGCGGTGACGTCGGAGGCTTCCATCGCGTTCTGCCAGCCGGCGTAATAGGCGAGGTGATAGATCGTCTCGGAGATCTCGGCCGGGGTTACTCCGCTATCCAGCGCGCGTTCGACATATCGGGCAAGGCCGGCACTCTGGTTGCGGGCGATCAGCGCCGCGATTGTTGCCAGCGAGCGATCACGGGCGGAAAGTTCGGGGCCTTGCCAGACGCGGCCGAGCAGTTCTTCCTCGGTCGCCTGCTCCAGTGCCGGTGAAACGACAAGCGGCGGGTTCATGTTCGTGGTTTCCTCCTGCGCCGCGAGCGGCGATGCGAAAAATGCCAGCGCGAGGGCGGGCGGCATGGCAATCGTTTTCATGGCCTTATCAGCACGTTGATGGCTCCGGGACGGCGCTTGCACAGGGCGCTAGTCGCTCTCGTTGCCGGCGAGATATTCCTCGTCGGTGACGTGTTCCATCCACGTCACGTTGGTGCCGTCGAGCACTTCCTGCAGGGCAATATGGGTCATCGCCGAGTGCGGCGTCGCGCCGTGCCAGTGCTTCTTGTCCTTCGGGCACCACATGATGTCGCCTTCGTGGAACTCGATCTTGTCGCCGCCTTCGACCTGGGTCCAGCCGACGCCGTCGGTGACGATCAGCGTCTGGCCGCAGGGATGGGTGTGCCAGGCGGTGCGTGCACCGGGCTGGAATGTCACGATTGCACCCGTCAGCCGTGACGGTTCGGGTCGCGCGAACATGCCCTTGATGGTGACCTTGCCGGTGAACCACTCCGCCGGTCCATCAATGATTTGCTGCTCGTCCTTGCGGGTGATTTCCATGGTTTTCGTTCCTGTCGTGGCTCGCATCGTGTGGCCCCCTGGGCCAATGACCTGCGGGCAGTCTATGCATTCTATGCATTATCCGCGCCATGCGCGATTCCAGTTCGTCATCCTAGCACCAGAGGGTCGGAAAGGGTGGACAGCTTCGCTGGAAATCGGGTTCCAGAAGCGCGCAGGTGTGTTCCTCGGCAACGCAGTGTCCTTGAGCAAGGCACAATGGTGCCGGGCAGGCGGCTGATCGGCGCATCCTTTCGCGGGATTCCGCCTTCTCCTGCAGAGGGGGCGTCTGGCACGCCCCTTGCGATGAATTCACGGGTTTGCGCCCGGGTCGCACCATGCAGGCCGAAGGCAGCGTCGAGGATTCGCGCTGCCGATCATGCCGGACGGCGATGATGCTGCCGGCGCAGAGGATTCTGGAGGGAGAGAAACATGTTTGGTCGCCTGGTTGTAGGTCTGTTTGCCGGCACGGCGCTGTGTTCTGGCGGTGCTGCCATGGCGCAGGAACGCACCATGCCCGTCTCCGCCGAGGATATGGATGCGGCCTACGAACAGGCGCAGGCGATCGTCGCGCAGATGGAGCCGGAAGAAAAAACCAGGCTGACCTACACCCTCATGCCGATCCCGGGACCTGACGGCCTGCCCGAAGGTGTATTGCCGGGAGCGGGTTATGCCTTGGGCGTGGAGCGCCTTGGTATTCCCATGCTCAACGAGGCAGACGGCCCGGTGGGCGTGCGGGCCTTCGGGCAGAACGCTACTGCCATGCCGTCCACCATCGCGCTGGGAGCGACGTTCAACCGAGACCTCGCTTTCGAGGGTGGCCGGGTAATGGGTGCCGAATCCCGGGCGATGGGTTTCAATGTCCTGCTGGCTGGTGCCGTCAACCTGATGCGCGATCCGCGCAATGGTCGCACATTCGAATACATTGGCGAGGATCCGCTGCTGAGCGGAGAGCTGATCGGCTGGAACATCGCCGGGATCCAGTCGAACGANNACCGCGCGCCGCAATATCGACGTGCGGGTGAGCGACGCGGCAGCGCGCGAAAGCGACCTGCTGGCCTTCCAGATCGGTATCGAAATCGGCCAGCCGGGTTCGGTGATGTGCTCCTACAACCGCGTGAACGGCGACAAGGCCTGCGCCAGTGAATACCTGCTTGAAGACGTGCTGCGCGACGACTGGGGCTATCGCGGCTGGGTGATGAGCGACTGGGGCGCGGTTCCCGGCCTTTTCTCCGCCTGGAACGGCCTTGACCAGCAATCCGGCGCGCAGCTCGATGGCGATGTCTGGCTCGATGAAAGCCTGATGGAAGAGGCTGGCGATGATCCCGAGCGCCTGGCTCGCATCGACGAGATGAATGCCCGCGTGATCGCCCCGCTGATCGCCACCGGCCTGATGGACAATCCGGTCGAACCGGGCGGCGAGATCGACTGGGAAGCCCATGCTGCCGTGGCGCTGGAAGCTGCCGAACAGGGTATCGTCCTGCTGCGCAACAACAACAACGCCTTGCCGCTCAGCACCGATGTGCAATCTGTGCTTGTGGTAGGCGGCTATGCCGAGAGCGGCGTGCTGTCCGGCGGCGGGTCGAGCCAGGTCGCGCCGCACAGCGGCACCGCGATCACCCGCCTGCTGATGAACCGTGGTGCCTACCGCAACTTCACCACCGAGAAGTATTACGGCCAGGCACCGATCGACGCGATTGGCGAGCGCCTGCCGGATATCACCGTGCGCTTCCGCACCGGTCGCTATCCCTCGGAAGCGGCTGGCGTCGCGGCGCAGAGTGATCTGGTAATCGTGTTCGCCACGCAGTGGATGGCCGAAGGCATCGACCAGGGCGACCTGAGCCTGCCGGAAGGGCAGGATGCCCTGATTTCGGCTGTCGCGGCGGCTAATCCCAACACCGTGGTCGTGCTGCAGACTGGTGGCCCCGTGGTGATGCCGTGGCTGGATGATGTCGCTGCCGTGGTAGAGGCGTGGTATCCCGGGCAGGAAGGTGCCGAGGCGATCGCGCGCGTGCTGTTCGGCGAAACCAACCCGAGTGGTCGCCTGCCGGTGACTTTCCCGCGCAGCACACAAGACCTGCCACGTCCCNNTACGATGCCCACAACACCGGTGGCGTTACGCCTGAAGAAGGCACGATCCTGGAGACGGACTTCGATATCGAAGGTTCGGATCTTGGCTATCGGTGGAACGCACGCCAGGGTCTGCAGGCGCTGTTCCCCTTCGGTTTTGGACTTAGCTACACCAGCTTCGAAGCCTCTGGATTCACCACCGATGGCGCGACGGCGAGCTTCTCCATCACCAACACCGGCGAGCTTGCCGGTGCGGCTGTTGGGCAAGTCTACCTGGTGACCCGCAATGGCGAGACCTTGCAGCGCCTTGTCGGATACGAGCGTCTTGATCTGGAACCGGGCGAAACCGGTGCGGCAACTGTCTCCATCGATCCGCGCCTGCTGGCCGAATGGAACGGCAGCGGCTGGACGATCCCGGCGGGCACCTATGGATTTGCCTATGGCGACAATGCCGAAGCGCTTGGAAATGTAGTCGAGGTTTCGCTGCAGGAACGCAGCTGGGAGGATTGATGATGAAGAAGATTCTTTTGATTGCCGCAGCGGTAGCCGGTCTCGGCAGCACGACCGCCACGGCACAGAGCGTGGTGATCGAGCCGGGCATCGTGCGCGGGCAGACCGACGAGAACGGTATCCAGTCATGGCTTGGCATGCCCTATGCCGCAGCGCCGGTGGGTGAGAACCGCTGGCGTTCGCCGCAGCCGGTCGAGCCGTGGGAAGGCGTGTTCGAAGCCGATGATTACGGCAATGTCTGCGCGCAGAACGTCTATCCGCCCAACATGCTGCCGGCGATGACCGCCGAGACATCGGAAGACTGTCTCTACATCAACGTATGGACGCCTCCCGGCGCGGAGGCGGGTGACGATCTTCCGGTGATGTTCTGGGTCCATGGCGGCGGTTTCAATTCGGGCGGCAACTCCACGCCGGCCTATTCGGGCCATAATTTCGCGCGCGACGGCATCGTCTTCGTCTCGATCAATTACCGCGTCGCCCGCTTCGGCTTCTTCGCCCATCCGGCGCTGGCGGACGAAGGCTTCGGCGGCAACTTCGGCTTCCAGGACATGGTCGCCGGCCTCGACTGGGTGCAGGACAACATCCGTGCCTTCGGTGGTGATCCCGGCCACGTGACGATCTTCGGCGAGAGCGCCGGTGGCGGCGCGATCCACATGCTGCTGCAAACCCCGGACGCGCGCGGCAAGTTCGTCGGAGCGATCATCCAGTCGGGTGGCGGACGCGGTGGCGCGGGACGCATGGGCATCGCCGAAGCTGCGGGCGTGGGCAATGTTTTTGCCCCGGGAGCCACGGTGGAGGAACTGCGCCAGATCCCGGTCGAGCGCATCGTCGGCGGGCTTGGTATGGGCGCAGGCAACGAGCCGGGCTATTCCGGCCCGATGATGGACGGTCGTACGCAGCTGGGCGACGCTATCGTGGCGGCGCAGAACGGCCTCTATCCCGATGTTCCGATCATGCTCGGCGCCAACTCGGCGGACGGCTTCCCCCTTGGCGACGACAAGGACCGGATCTTCTCCATGTTCGGCCAGCATGAAGCCGAGGCGCGCGCGCTCTACGATCCCGATGGCGACAAGAGCGGCCTTGAGGTCGGCGTGCAGGTGAGCGCAGACATGATGTTCCGTGAGCCCGGCCGCGCCATTGCACGCGTGCTGGCGGGCAATGGTCACGAAGTTTACGTGTTTCGCTTCCAGCACAACGGTTCGACTTCGGGCCAGGCCATGGGCGGTCTGCCGCATGCGGGCGAGATTCCCTATGTCTTCGACGTCGAGGAAGTGCGCCGGCAGCAGGTCGATACCGGCTATGATGCCGAGGTTGCCGATATCGCCCATGCCTACTGGGTGAACTTCGCCAAGACCGGAAGTCCCAACGGTAATGGCCCCGATGGCGAGCCGCTGCCTCAATGGCCGGCGGCGACGCCCGACACGACGATGGTGCTCTCGATCGACAGCCCGGAAACGGCCTATATCGAAGACCCGCTGACCGCGCAGCTCGATCTGCGCGAACGGATGACCGACGCGGAGTAACAGCTCAGAAAGGGGCGGGGCGAGTCTGCCCCGCCGCCAGCAGGCCTTCGGCCTCAGCCCCAGGTAAGCCGGGCGACTTCGGCCACCAGTTCGAGCTTGCGCCTTTCGTCATCGACGGTGAGCAGGTTGCCCAGTTCGGTCGAGGCAAAGCCGCATTGCGGGCTGATCGCGAGATATTCGAGCGGGATGTATTGGCTCGCTTCATCGATCCGGCGGCGCAGGTAGTCGATGTCTTCCAGCTCGCCGCTCTTGGTGGTGATCAGCCCCAGCACCACCACCTTGCCCTTGGGCACGAAGCGCAAGGGTTCGAAGCCGCCGGCGCGGTCAGTATCGAACTCCATCAGGAAGCGGTCGGTATCGACCTGGCCGAGGAGATATTCGGCGACGCTTTCGTAGCTACCTTCGACGCCCCATGAGCTGCGATGGTTGCCGCGGCAGATATGCACGCCGCGGGTGACCCCGTCGCGCTTCATCCGCCCCAGCACGCGATTGTCGATTTCGACCAGTCGTCGCAATGTCTTGTCCGCATCCTCGGGCACGAGCTGTCCGGAATGCGCGGCCTGGATGGTGTCGATATAGCGCAGTGAGTCGAGCTGCAGGTAAGGCACGCCGATTTCGTGCAGGGCGTCGATCTCCTGCAGGTAGAGCCCGACCAGGTCGTCGAGCAGCTCGTCCATGCTGGCATAGGCATCGCGGCTCAACTCGGCGTGGAACAGGCGGCTGAACATGCTCGGACTGGGAATGGTGATCTTGAAAGTGCCGCCGGCATTGGCCTTGAGGAAGCGTGCTTCCCTGGTGGCAAAGCGGTGCTTGAGCCCGAGTCTCTCCGTCGCGACATAATGCCGGGGCACGGATTCCTCGGCCACGTCCGCATGTTCGCCGTGCCAGCGGCGCGCCTTCTGTCCGCCGCCATCGCCCGACGGGACCAGTCCGCTGAGCGAATCCATCACGCCATTGCCCCATGCCGCGCGGCGGAACTCGCCATCGCTCAACACCTGGATGCCGGTCTGCCGCTGCAGCTCCAGAACCTCGCGAATGGCCTCATCTTCTGCCTCTTCGAGCTGCTCGGCTGAGACTGTCCCGGTGTCAAACTGGCGGCGCAGGTCGAGCAGGCCCTTCGGGCGCAGCAGGCTGCCGACCTGATCGGCGCGGAAGATGTCACTCATGGGCAGTTTCCTTCTTCAATCGAATGTTCATTCCGCCGCCGGCGATCCGCGGCAAGGCGCATCTCAACCTTCTCCATGGACGTAATCGGCGACCGAGACCGATTGCAGTTCCATCAGCGAAAAGCGCCAGCCTTCATCGGTGCGGGTGCAGCGCAGGTCGATCTGCACCAGCATCATCGCGCCGAGCGAGGTGATTTCGTCGCGCCTGTCCGGGTTGTAGCGATGCTGGGTGACCAGCGCCGAGCCGACGAGTTCATCGGCGCTCTCGGGCGCAAAGCGGATATTGCTGATCGCATGGACGCCCACGGTCGGGCGCGGGTTGGAGGCGATGCTGTCCCACAGGGCGCGAAACTCGCCGCGCGATGCGACGCGCACCTGCCCATCGGCGGTCCACACGCCATCTTCCGCCAGCACGCCGGTAACCTTGGCCGGATCGACCTCGTCGAGCCCCTCGCCATAGGTCAGCAGCAAGTCGCGGCAGGCTTCCTTCGCCAATAGTAGGTCAACCGCGGCGGTGTCAGGCGAGGCCTGCTGAGAGCAGCCGGGCAGGGCACAGAGCAGCAGGGCGGCGGAAACTAGGGCCTTCATCTCATCTTCCTCCAGCGCAGCCAGTCGCGCAGCATGATCGCGGCGAGTACGGCGGTCGCGAACAGCAAGGGTCCGTATTGGTGCGGCATCATGGTGCGGACCTTCCCTGACCTCTCCATAATCCCCAGATCGGCTTCACCTCCGGCCTTGGAGCGAGCAACGGCAGGTAATGCCGGCCATAGAAGGCCAGGATGATCAGGTTGAAGGTGATCTCGCGCGCGCCGGAAAAGACGATATTGGGCGTGCCGTCGACGAAGAAGCAGAGCCAGGCGATGACGATGCTGATCGGCAGTTCGACAATGGCCGCCAACGCCACGAAGCGGTTAGTCAGCAGGCAGATGCCGACAATCGTCTCGACCAGCTTGACCACCGTGTAGAGCCCGGTGGCGATCAGCGCGCCCATGAACGGGCCGATGGGCGACAGGCTGGGGTCGCCCCCGCCGCCGATGTCGAACAATGGCACGAAATGGTTGAGGCCGGAAATCAGGCTGTGCGCGCCGAAGGCCATGCGCACCCACAACAGCACGTAGCCACCCCAGTCGGGCTGCCATCGCCCGCTAGCGACGCTCGCCGCCTGTTCGCGCTGTCTGCTCATGCACCTCCCCCGTCATCCCGTTCGATCGGGACGAAATAGCATAACGATAGGGGCAGTGCGTGCAATTGGATTGGGCGCTTTCCGCTACCGGTGCCCCGTGGCTTCAGTTGCCATTACCCGAGAGGGTCGCCTTGGCTTCGCGCCAGCTCTCGAGGCGCAGGACATCCCATTCCTCGGGCAGCAACAGCAGCAGCACGATCATGGCAAGGCGCGCCACCAGCTGCTGGATGTCCCACACGGCAGCCTCCAGCCCGTGGCCGAAGTTGACGATCACCAGCACCGAGAGGATGCCCCACAGGGCCCAGTCGCGCTTGATCCCGAACACCAGCATCAGCCCGGCGACGAATTCGACCACGGCGGCATAGATATTGGTGCCCCACAGCAGCCACATGGGAAACCACGCCTCCAGCGCCTCGAACCACTGCATCTGCGAGGGCAGGCCGTCGATGAACAGCTTGAACATGCCAATCTGCCACGACAGGCAGCCGATCACCAGCCGCAGGCCGAACAGGCCGACCGCCCGATTGCGTTTCGTGATCGCCGTCATCGGCCCTCTCCTCTCCCGCTAACATCCTGCCGGCCGGGGGCGCCGCTGGTGCGCCGCCCCCGATGCCGGACCAGCTTCAGAAATTGCGCCGGACGGTGACCGCCCATTGCCGCGGGGCCGCCAGCACGTGCTGCCCCGTTCCGCTGAAATAGAACGAGAAGTTGTTTGTCCAGTAATACCGGTTGGTCAGGTTCTCGACCGAAAGCGAGGCCTGCCAGTTCTCGTCCGGGCTGACAAAGGTAATGCGCGCATTGACCGTCGTATGCCCCGGAATGAGGAAGGGGTTCACATCGGCGAATTGCGGATCGACCGGGAAGAAAGCCGGATAGAAGCCGTTATTGGCCGGATCCGAATAGGTGCGCGAAGTGTAATCCACGTCGACCCGCGGCGTGATCGTTGCCCCATTGCCGAGCGCGATCTCGTAAGCGATTCCGCCCGACGCCTTCCACTGCGGTGTAAGCGGAGGATTATCGGTAATGGCGATGGAAGACGCGATCGCCGCTGGAGCGAGTTCCGAATAGTCGAAGTCGAGATAGCTGACCATGCCATTGATCGTGAGGCCGTCGACCGGCTCCAGGAATGCTTCGACTTCAAGACCCTTGATGTCGGCAGAACCGGCATTGAAGGGCACGGCCGAAAGGAAACAGACCGAATTCAGCGGAGTTTCCGGCGGGACGCAGAATCCCGCTGCGTTGACCAGGACGATATCATTGTAATCGCTGTAGAAACCTGCAAGATTCAGGCGCACGCGATTGTCGGCAAGGTTGGTCTTGATGCCGACTTCGAAAGTATTGATCGTTTCGGGATCGAAGGGAACCGCCTGGCCGGGGGTGAACGGTTTGGCGTTGACGCCGCCGCCCTTGTACCCGGTCGAGAACTGCGCATAGGCCATCACTTGCTCGTTGAAGCGATAGTCGATGCCGATCCGGTAATCGACGTGATCGCCCGAGAAGGTCAGGTCTGGCAGCGTGTTGAGTGGGGCCTGGGCGGGATTGGCCGGACCGCCCTGCAGGTTGAAGCGGTTGAAGTTGTAGGTCTTCTTGTCATCCGTG
>JABAHR010014920.1_pt1 | contig 13219 bp, 10 predicted proteins | sample 7062101 | NCBI WGS metagenome assembly JABAHR01 (sample SAMN14534553, study PRJNA622989) | marine sediment metagenome | biome: marine biome [ENVO:00000428]; feature: marine pelagic biome [ENVO:01000023]; material: deep marine sediment [ENVO:00002113] | place: India: Gulf of Kutch | collected... | reverse complement strand
TGCCGTACATCGGGTTGTGCGGGTTGTTGCTGGTGTCGTTGTCGGAGCGCGCCGGGATGATCGCGCCGTTGATATTGGCGCTGCGCGTCTGTGCCTTTTCAATGATGCCCTGCAGCATCGCGCTGGTGGAATGAAAGGCCAGCCCGAAATCGCTGTTGATGAAGCTGTTCCCGGTCAACGGGTCGATCGAGGCCGGCGTCATGTCGCCCGGCAGGCCCAGCTTGCTGTAGCCGGCCGTGGTGAGAAAGTCCAGCTGGCCGCCCTGCTGTCCGACCAGCACGTTGGAGCCCGCAAAATTGGCGCCGCCGGCAAGGTCGAAGCAGATGAACGGGATCTTGCCGNNCGCCATGCGCGGGTTGGCAAACAGGCCGAACAGGGTCGGCGCCGTGACCAGTCCCAGCCCGGCGGCCAGGCCCTGGCCGAGGAATTCACGGCGCGTACGCGGCCGGCCATGGCTGTTCAGGCACAGCGGTTCATTGAGGGCGCGGAACTTGCGTTTTCTGAACATCGGTAAGTCCTCGGTTCTATCCTGCTCTATTGCAACAGCATGGCGGCACTGCCGAGCATGGCCGCACAGGCGGCCTTCACCACCTGCTCGGTGCGCGTGCTGGTCGCGCAGCTCGGTGCCGGGCCGGTGGCACAGGCAGTCAGGATCGTAATCAGGTCGTCCAGTTCCGCACTCACGGCGAGCGGATCGGGCTGTACGGTCAGCCCGGTATTCATCACCCCGTCAACCAGCGGACCAGTTACCAGCGCACGCTTGCCGGCACTGTCAAAGGCGGTAGCGGCGCTCTCGGGTGCTGCACCGTCGGTGAAGAAGCCCGGGAAGTAGTCCTCGCGTGCGATCGTGCCATTGTTGTCGACCAGCGCACTGCAATATTCAATCGCCATCTGGGACACCGCCATCTGGTGCGCGGACAGGAAGCCCTCGATGTTCTCCACGGTCGGCAGTTGCTGCTTCACCCGCTCGAATACCGCCTCTACGTCGACCTGCTGGCGACTGACCCCGGTGATGCTGGCCATGGTCGCGTCGATTTCATCGAAAGTGCGCAGCCCGATGTCGGACACCGCGGGCAGGTTCGGCGGCGCTGCGGGTGCCAGCGGCGCCGGTTCAAGCACAATATTGGTATCGTTTCCAAGTACTTCAAAGGTAAGGAAGAACTGGTCGGCATCCGGGCCCTTCTCCAGGGCAATGACGGTGCCCAGTTCGGACAGCGGCTGACCCTCACCCGCTATGTAGAGCGGTTCACCCAGCACGGTGTCGACGTTCACGTAGGCCTGGCCGACGGTGGCCTGCTTGCCGTTGATGCCGATGCGCATGCCGGCCAGCGGGATGTCACCGGGCACGGCAGCCGGGTCGAGCGAGATAAACAGCGGTGCGTTGAACAGGTAGCTATAGCTGTCGAACTGGCTGACCTCGAACAGCACGTAACTGTCGGTCATGCCGGTATAGTCGTCGACGTTGAACAGCAGGAAGAACTTCTCGCCGACACCCACCGAGTAGTTCTGCTGGATCTGGTCCCCGGACAGTGCGCGGTTGTGGATCGCCACCAGGCGCAGCTTGCCCAGCCACGGGCGGTCACTGGAGACCTCGTTGCCGAGCACGAAGGCAAAGCTGTCGTCCCAGTCGATCAGGCTGCCCGGCGCAACGGGATCGACATCCCCGCTAAACACGCCGTTCACATAGATGCGCCGCCCGTTGACCGGGTCATAGGTCAGTACCACGTGCTGCAGCGTGGCCTGCAGGTCCTCGTCCGCGGCATCCGTTGACAGCGCCGGCTCGCCGTTGGCATCCGACGAGGTGCTGCGCTGCAGGAAGTCGTAGCTGTACATGGTCTGGCCGAGCGTGAAATTACGCGCCGTGGTGCCGGCCGAGTAGCTGATGATGCGCGCCGGTCCGTCCTGCGACACGTTCGCCGGCACCACCCAGGCCTCGACGGAATATTCGCCGGTTGCCGTGATCAGGTCGTGCAGCTTGCGACTGTCGCTGGTCGTGGCCTGGGCCTTGCCGCCGGTGATATCGATACCCCAGCCGCCGACCCAGTCGACCCCGCCGCTCAGCGTCAGGTGCATGTCCGGTGCCACACCGCTGGTATCGAACGCGGTGGTACCGGTGCCTTCCTTGAACTGGTACAGCGCGATGACGTTGTCCTCGATGCGGCTGCCGCCACTGGCAACGATGCCGTCCAGCAGGGTCAGCGCCTTGCTGGTCAGCAATGCGGGATCCAGCTCGGTGAGCGAAATCTGGCCGGCAAATGCGCTAATGGCGTCCTGCATGACCTGGGCGGAGGCGGCGCAATCGGAACTGCCGGTCTGGTTCGGATCCCAGCAGTTGTGGAATTCATCGCGCAGTCGTACCACGAACCGCGAGTTGGCCGGGTTGTCCAGATCCATCCTGGGCTTGGCATGCTCATAGGCTGAATCGGGGTCACTGTTGGCGAAAAACGGTGACTGCGCATTGACCGCGGACTCGGTATGACAGCCAGCGCAGTTGGCCGTCAGGATCGGGTGTACGGTACTGGCGAACAGGCTGGAGCCGGACGGGAAACTCTTGCTGTCACCCGGGTCGACGAGGACCGGGGCGGTCAGGGTGATGACATTGCCGTTGCTGGTACTGCCGCCGCTCCAGGCGGCGATGTAGGCCGTGATGGTGTCTGCACAGGCCTGCCAGGCGGCCGCCGTGGTACCCAGCCAGCAGTTATGCCCGCCGGCCACCTTGGTCACCATGCGCGAGTTGGGCGGCGTACCCAGGTCGACAATGGTATTGGCCTCGGCATAGGCCAGGTTGATGTCGTCCCCGCGCACGAAGGTCGGTGCCTGGCCGCCGGTGTTGTGACAGGCGCCGCAGCGGTTGTCGGGGCTCAGGTTGTCCCACACGTTCAGCTTGAAGGCCTGCACATCGGCGGTGGCCGGTACCGGCCCGCTGTAGTTCGCGACCGTGTTGGAGATGACGGTCACCGGGTTGGCAACCGTCGGTTCGCCGCCGCCACAGGCCGTCAGGGCCAGGCTGGCAATCAGCACCACAAGGCTGCATGCACGACGTATCGGGTTATAGCGTATCAGCTGCTTCATGCCTCAGTCACTCATGCAGTAGACAGCGGCCCCGGCGAAGGCTGTCTTCATGTTGTAGTTGTCGGCCACGAAATCGGCGGTGATGGCGGCAAGCTCGTCGCGATCCGCCGCATTGCCGGGCTCGCGCAGGCACACGGTGCGGAATACCTTTTTGACCTGGCAGCTGGCGAAGGCAGCGCTGGATGCCAGTTCCTCACCCAGTGACCTGGCGCCGTTACCGCTGCCCGTCAGCGCAGGATCCCAGCCAAGCAGTGCGTTCTGGCCGCTGCGCCAGTAGTTGTCCCAGCGGTCATCCGGTGTCACGAATCCGTACTTGAAGGTGTCGGAATTGATGCTGTACTTGGGCTGCACGACGCCGGGCGTGAATTCGATGCTGCCGCTGGCCTCGTTGAAGTTGTAATAGGCAAACGCCTGTGCCAGCGGGTCCATGCCGTTGTGGCAGCCCACGCACGAGTTCATGAAGATGCGGCTGTCGCCGCCCGGACTGCGCGAGACATCCTGCCGGATGCGGTCCGGCGAGCGACTGGTGTCCTTGACCTGTTCCAGGTCGTTGCACAGGTGGTTCATCAGTGTGAAACGGAACATGGCACGGTTGGTGCCGGCAACGAAAAATGCCTCGGCTGCGGCACGCGTGGTCATGATGCCCGCCGTCGCGGTATCCGGCAGCGTGGTGAGTTCGGACTGCTCGCGCGGTACCAGCGCGGTCTTCAGGTCATGGCCTTCCTGCTCCAGCGTTTCATAGTGAGCGTTGCTGTTCATCGAGTAGTCGGGCAGTCCCAGCGCGGGATCGCCGATGTAGACCAGGTCGGCCGATAGCACCTCGTTGAACGGGATCCCGTCGCGGATCATGCCGATCACGGTTGCGGTGTAATCGTTGAGTGGCGCGAAGGCTGTCTGCTCGCGGTTGGTCCAGGGTGTTGCGAAATTCTTCAGCGTGACGTTGTAGAAGGCGCTGTTGTCCATCGCGGTCAGTGCAGCACCGGCTGCATCGCCGTTCTCGATGGCGGTCTCCATGGCAGACAGGACGGTATCGCTCGGCGGGATGCCGGCCAGCCGGTCGTGTATGCGCTGTGCCTGGCGACGCTCCAGGTCACCTGCCTGCACAGAACTGTATCCGTCAATCAGGAACGCCAGGAGCAGTAGCAGAACCGAACCTGCTGCTGGTCGTTTTCTCCGTGTCGTGTAAAACCGCATCGCCCGTTCCTGTTCCAGAGTGTGTCAATGACTGTCTTTCGGCTTGTGCCTGCAAATACTGATGTCTGGGAGACGGCTTTTCTGTGATTGCTGTCGCGGATTGGCAAAGCACCGCTGCCTATAGTGAAGTCACGCGTGCAGGCGGGGAAAAAACTGCGAGCACGTTCACAGTTACGCAAATCACGCGCATGTCCCTGTCAGGTTTGTTCACCCGGAGGCCGATCAGCAGTGAATATGAAATACCCGTTCGGCAATTCGACCCTGAAACCGCTTGCAAACTTCCTGTTGATGCTGGCCGCCGGCGCACTGCTTGCGGCGTGCGGCGGCGGTGACAACCAGGACCCCGATCCCCTGGTCGAGGATTTCGGTATCGCGTTCGTCATGCGGCCGCTCGAGTTTGATGACGAGGGCCTGGTGGAACAGCCGGATATCCGGGAAGTGGAGTCGTTCACCCCGGGTGGTGACCTCTATTACCGTAACCTTGCTTCGCCGAGTGCACCACAGCGCAACGTGACCGGTGCACTGACCGGCGGCCTGGGTGATGTCAAGGACGTGGAGGTGTCGTACGACGGCGAGCGCATCCTGTTCGCCATGCGCATGCCCGATATCGAGGGTCTCGATCCGGAAGACCAGCCGAAATGGAATATCTGGGAATACGAAATCACGACCGACACGCTGCGCCGCATCATTGCCTCCGACATTACCGCCGAGACCGGCCATGATATTGCGCCGCATTACCTGCCGGACGGGCGCATCATATTCTCCTCCACCCGCCAGCGCAGGTCGCGCGCCATCCTGCTGGACGAAGGCAAGCCGGAGCAGTTCTCCGCGCTGGACGAGAACCGCAGCGAACATGCCATGGTGCTGCACGTGATGGACAGCGACGGCGGCAATATCACCCAGCTGTCGTACAACCAGAGCCATGACCTCGACCCGACGCTGCTGGATACCGGCGAGGTGGTGTTCAGCCGCTGGGACAACATGGGTTCCCGCGAGGCGATCAGCCTGTACCGCATGCATCCGGACGGTTCGGAGTTGCAGATCTACTACGGCGCGCACAGCCATGCCACCGGGACCAATGACGCCGACGTGCATTTCCTGCAACCGCGCCAGATGCCGGACGGGCGCCTGATGACGGTGCTGCTGCCGTTCACCGATACGCACCGCGGCGGTGACCTGGTGCTGATCGACGTGGCCAACTACATCGACAATACCGCACCCACGGCCATCAACCAGGGCGTGCTGTTCGGCCCGGCCCAGGAGCCGGCCACGGTCAACGATGTGACCACCGATGCCACGCTGTCACCCGGCGGCCGTTTCATGGCGGCCTGGCCGTTGCAGGACAATACCAACCGTGCGCTGGTCAGCTGGAGCGCCTGCCGCTTGCTGATCGACCCCCGCATCGTACCCTGCACCGATGAAAACCTGGCCGACCCGACTGCCGTGGAGGCCGATCCCATCTACGGCATTTTCCTGTATGACATGGATACCGATACCCAGCTGCCGCTGGTGGTACCCGTGGAGGGTTTCCTGTTCACCGACGTGGTGGCTGCCGTGCCGCGTGCGCTGCCACCGGTGATCTTCGACAAGCAGCCCGGTATCGAGCTCGATCAGCAGGCCTGGGATGAGGGCGTCGGTTTCCTGGATATCCGCAGTGTCTACGACATCGACGGCGTGGACACCACGCCGGCCGGTATCGCGGCCATGGCCGACCCGCTGCTGACGCCGGCCGGTGAACGCCCGGCGCGCTTCCTGCGTATCGTGAAGGCGGTCGCAATACCGGATGCCGAGGTGAAGGATCTGGATAATACCGCCTACGGTGTCAGCACCGGGCAGCTGATGCGCGAGATCATTGGCTATGTGCCGGTACAGCCGGACGGCTCGGTGCGCGTCAAGGTGCCGGCTGAAGTGCCGCTGGCGATCAGCGTTGTGGATGCCGATGGGCAGCGTATCGGCGGCCGTCACCAGAACTGGCTGCAGGTGCTTCCGGGTGAGACCGTCACCTGCAATGGCTGTCACAGCCATGCCAGCGGCATACCGCACGGCCATCCCGAAGGACCACCCTCGGTATGGGCAGGTGCAGCGCAAACCGGCGTGCCGTTCCCCAATACGCTCGCTGCCCTGTCCCCGGATTTCATGGATACCATGGCGCAGACCCTGACCCGGTTCGATCCCGACAGGGCCCTGCCGTCGGTCGACCTGGTGTATGACGATGTCTGGACCAACCCGGACCCGGTCGTGGAACTCGAACTCAGCTACACGGCACTCGATACGCCGGCCCCTGCCCTGCCTGAATGCCAGGATGCCTGGACGCCGCTGTGTCGCACGGTGATCCACTATGAAACCCACATCCATCCGCTGTGGAATTTTGACCGTGGTGAAAATACCTGCACCAACTGCCACACCAGCGGCCGGATCGACATGGACATGATGCCGATACCGCCGGATGCCGATCTCGACCTGACTGACGGACTGGATCCAACCGTGCCCGAACACTTCAGGGCATACCAGCAGCTGTTTTCACAGGGTAACGGGCCGATGACCACGGCGGGTGCCGCGGCCAGTGACGGCTTTTTCTCGCGCTTCATTCCCGGCGCATCGCATGACGGATATTTGACACCTGCAGAATTGCGGCTGCTGGCCGAATGGCTGGATATCGGTGCGCAGTACTACAACGATCCGTTTGCCGCACCCTGACAGCAGAAGTTGATTGCTTTGTGAACAGACATGACGCCGATACGCGAATCCGGATGCGCCAGCTGCTTGCAGCCTGGCTGCTCTGCTGCTGTGCCTGGGCGGGATGCGCATCCGCGGACGAGGTCTATCACCGGGTGCGCGTGGCCGAGCCGTACATCGAACTGCATACCGGTCCCGGCCGCGCCTATCCCGTGTTCCACGTCATCGACCGGGGTGAACTGGTCGAGGTCATCAAGCGGCGTACCGACTGGTTCCTGGTGCGCAGCAGTCGCGGCAAGGAAGGCTGGGTGAGGCGTGCCGAGATGGAACTGACCCTGTCGCCGGAAGGTGAGCCGACGGCGTTTGCCGAGGCGGACTTCGGTGATTTCAGCCGCCGGCGCTGGGAGGCCGGTGTGCAGGCCGGTGACTTCGAGGGAGCAAACATCATGACCGTGTATGCGGACTATTACCTGTCGGCCAACCTGTCGGTGGAACTGTCTGCGTCACAGGTATTCGGTAATTTCTCGGATGCGCTGACCGCCAGTATCAACCTGCTTGCACAGCCATTCCCGGAATGGCGCCTGTCGCCGTTCTTTCTGCTCGGTACCGGGTTCATCTATACCGACCCGAATGTCACGCTGGTGGATGAACGGGACCGCACCGAGCAGATAGCGAACGTCGGTCTGGGTGTGCGCTGGTACCTCACGCGGCGCTTCATCGTGCGGGCGGAATATCAAAACCATGTCATTTTTCAGAATACCGATGACAACCAGGAGATAGACGAATGGAAAGCCGGGTTTGCCTTTTTCTTTTGAGGTCAGTGGTGGCGGTGGCACTCGCCGGACTGCTCGGCGGCTGCGCGTCGTTGCGCAGCGGAGAGCCGGTATACAGTGAATCCGAGCCGGTGATCAGGCCGGACATCGAACGCCGCACCATCACCGAGGCCGATATCGACAGCGAGGACTTCGAGGTGGGCCTGTATGCCGGTGTCATGAGTATCGAGGATTTCGGCAGCAATGCCGTGTTCGGGGCGCGCGCGGCATATCACATCACCGAGGATGTGTTTGCCGAGGCAACCGTGGGCGCAACGCGTGCCGGTGATACCAGTTACGAAACCCTCAGCGGTAGTGCCGAGGTACTTACCGACAGCCAGCGCGACCTGGTCTACTACAACCTGTCACTGGGCTACAACGTGCTCCCGGGCGAGAGTTTCTTCGGCAGTAACCATGCCTTCAACAGCGCCATATACCTGATTGCCGGTATCGGCAACACCGAGTTTGCCGATGACAGTCATTTCACCGTCAATGTGGGTATTGGCTACCGCCTGCTGGTCAATGACTGGATCGCGCTGCATTTCAATTTCAGGGACCACATATTCGATTCCGACCTGCTCGGCACCGACAAGACCACCCACAACCTGGAAGGAACAGCCGGGTTCACGATGTTTTTCTGAGGAGCTTGCCATGCGCTACGACATCAACCGATTCTGCAGACACGGCCTGGCGGTACTGCTGGTACTGCTGGTATCCGCAACATCCGCCGGCCTGGTGCAGGCACCGGACTTTACGCTGAAAAGTGACAACGGCGAGAACCTGAAGCTCAGCGAGCTGCGTGGCGAGGTGGTGCTGATCAACTTCTGGGCTTCCTGGTGCGGTCCTTGCCGGCAGGAAATGCCCCTCCTGAGCGAACTGCACGACAAGTACCGGGACATGGGCTTTACCGTGCTGGGTGTCAACGTGGAGGAAAACTCCAGCGCGGCACGCAAGCTGCTCAAGGACATGCCGGTCAGCTTCCCGGTGCTGTTCGACAGCGACAGCAGCGTGAGCCGCAAGTATGACGTGGTGGCCATGCCCAGCACCGTACTGGTCGACCGCGACGGCAACGTGCGTTACCTGCACAAGGGCTACAAGCCGGGCGAGGAAAATATCTACCTGGAAAAGGTGCGCAGCCTGATTCGGGAGTGACATGATGTCCGATGCTTGCAGACAGAATTCGCCATGCCGGCAGATGCCGGCATCCACTACTCCGGTCAGTATGCGGCCCGGCTTGCGCCGGATTGACGCAGGTCGTGTGCGACGCCGGCTGTACCGTACCGGTACAGTAATCCTTGCGTGCCTGCTTGCGGCCTGCAGTTCCGTCGAGCCGTGGGTCAAGCCCTACGAGCGCGCCCACCTGGCGGACCCGGTCATGAACTTCCAGCGCGATCCGGTATCCAGTGCGTACATGACGCATGTCTACCAGGCGCGCGAGGCGGCACGTGGCGCCGAGGGCGGGCACGGGGGTGGCTGTGGCTGCAACTAGTCGGCTGAATCACCGGCTGCCCGCAATTGTACTGTTGTGCAGCAGTACCCTGTCGCACGCCGGCGTGCTGCCGGATGACCGCGCCGATGTCATGTATCACTCCTATGACGGCGGCGGCGTGACCATCGACGGGCCGTCACTGATGGTGTTGAAGAAGGTCGGCCAGAATGTCGCGCTGAGCGGCAACTACTACGTCGACTCGATCAGCAGCGCATCCATCGATGTAGTGACGACGGCCAGCGCCTATTCCGAGGAGCGCACCGAGTTCTCCGGGGGCATCGACTACCTGCACGGCAACTCGATCATGAGCCTGGCCTACACCACCAGCAGCGAGAACGATTACGAGGCCGACACCGCCAGCCTCGGCATCAGCATGGACATGTTCGGCAACATGACCACCGTCTCGCTGGGTTATGCGCGCGGCCGCGATACGGTCGGCAACATCGAGGACAGCAGCTTCTCGGAAAAGGTCGATCGCCAGCACTACAAGCTGGGTATCAGCCAGGTGATCACCAAGGACATGATCATGGAGCTGAATTACGAGGGCGTCACCGACGAGGGCTTTCTCAACAACCCCTACCGCACGGTGCGCTATCTCAACCTGGACGGTGTCACCTACGGCACCCAGCTGGAACGCTATCCCGCTACCCGCACCAGCAGCGCACTGGCGCTGCGCGCCATCCACTACCTGCCCTGGCGCGCCTCGGTGTCCGGCGAATACCGCTATTTCACGGACACCTGGGATATCGATGCGCACAACGTGAAGTTCGGCTACGTACATACGCTGAGCGGTGGCTGGCTGCTGGAAACGAGCTACCGCTACTACACGCAGCAGGCGGCAGAGTTCTACAGCGACCTGTTCCCCATGGTGAATGCACAGAACTTTCTCGCGCGTGACAAGGAGCTCAGCACCTTCAACAGCAACACTCTCGGTATCAAGGTCAGTTACGATTTCATCAAACAGGGCTGGCGCGGCATCGACCGCGGTACCCTCAATTTCGCCTATGACCGTATCTGGTTTGACTACGATGATTTCCGCGACCTGCGGGTAACCGATGTGGATGCCGGCGAGGAACCGCTGTACAGCTTCAGTGCCGACGTGCTGCAGCTCTACCTTTCACTCTGGTTCTGAAGTAATCCATATAACTTCCAGAAAAATAAATACTATCCCATGAGTTAGCGCTGACGGGTGGGTTCGCGCAAACTCCCTGTTGCCGGCTGGATCCCCGCCTGCGCGGGGACGACGACACGTACACAACCGATGAACGACCTGAAGACGTTGGCGCCGCCCGCGCCGGGACGAGGCGAAGCTTGCTGGCTGCCCCGGTTCGTGTGGGGGGCTCTGTCGGTGCGGGAACCCGGCGAAAGGGATGGTCCATGATGCCAGTTACACTAGCGTCGTCCCCGCGCAGGCGGGGACCCAGCCCGGATCAGGGCACAGAAATTTGTCTGGCATGCAGTTGTTATTCCTGCGATTGATCCGTGCTAGCCTCCTGCATCGTGAACAGATTCCCGTATACCCGGTTCCTGCAAGTCCTGCTCGCCATCCTGCTGCTGGCGTGGCTGCAGGGATGTGCGCAACCGCGTCTCCAGCAAGCGGGTGCTGTCTCGCAGGCGCCGGAACTGAATGATACGGCCGCCGTCATGGCGGACGGTTATCAGCTACCGGTTACGGTATGGCAGTCACGGCACGAGCCGAGCGCCGTGCTGCTGGCGCTGCACGGCTTCAATGATTACCGCAACGCCTTTCGGGATCCCGCCGCCTATTTTTCGCGCCACGGCATCATCACGGTTGCCTACGACCAGCGCGGGTTCGGCGCAACGGAGCAGCGCGGTATCTGGCCGGGACAGCAGGCACTGGTGCGGGATGCGGGCGAAGTCGCGAAACTGCTGTGTGCGAAATACCCGGGATTGCCGCTCTACCTGCTCGGCGAGAGCATGGGCGGGGCCGTGCTGATCGAGATCATGAACGGTGCGCGCCCGCACTGTATCGCCGGCACCATCCTGGTCGCCCCGGCCGTGTGGGGCTGGCAAACCATGCCCTGGTGGCAAGCGTTCGCGCTGCGACTTGCCACCACCCTGATGCCGGCGACCAGGCTGACGGCCGAGGGACTCGATATCCAGCCCTCCGACAACATCGAGATGCTGCGCGCGCTGGGGCGCGACCCGCTGGTGATCAAGGCGACCCGGGTCGACGCGGTCTGGGGGATTACCAACCTGATGGACGCCGCGCTGGCCGGGGCCAAGGAATTTGACGCGCAAGCGTTGATCCTCTACGGAGCGAAGGACGACATCATTCCCGCCAACGCGACCCTCGACATGCTGGCCGACCTGCCGCCGCCGCAGAGCTCGCGCAAGGTGGCGATCTACGATGCCGGCTTTCACATGCTGCTGCGCGACCTTGAGGCCGCGACCGCGTGGCAGGACATCCCCGCCTGGCTCGACGACCCCTATGCCGGCCTGCCCTCGGGCGCCGACACCGTCGACCCGGAGACCGCCCTGGCGAAGCGGTAGGGCGTTTGCCCGGGCGGAGAGAATCCAACCTCCTAAATCACCCCCACCCCAACCCTCCCCCATCAAGGGGGAGGGAGTTAGGGCGGTGGCCGGCACGAAGAATAAAGTCCTCCCCCCTTGTGGGGGAGGATTTAGGTGGGGGGTCGCGCTGCGTCAGCGGCGCTCAGTTGACTCAGCCACCTCGAGCAAAATCCGCACAATGTCGTCGGCGGCGGTGATCATGGCGTCGTGGCTGGTCTCCAGCACATGGGCGCGCCAGGCGGGGTCGGCCTGCGCCTCGGCCAGATAGCGGTCGAAGGTCGAATTGGGATAGCCGGTGGCGCGGATATAGGTGCGGTTGGTGATCGCTTCGTGGGCGCCGGTCAGCCGCGCCTTGTCCTGGAAGGTCTTGGCCGACTGCGGCGTCATCTTGGCGGCAATCCAGGCCGCGTCGTCCGGGTCGGTGACGCCGATCAGCTCGGGCGTTGGCGGCGGCATCTGCCAGGCGTCTGCGGATTCGGCCAGTTCCTGTTCGATCATCTCGCGCCGCCAGTCGGGCAGCAGGTCGTTCTGCGCCACCCCGTCGGCGGCGATGAAGGCGTTCTGGTAGACCAGCGCCGAGATGCGCTCGGGCATGCGGTCGGCGACGCAGGTGGTTACCATGCCGGCATAGCTGGCGGCGACCAGGATCACGCCCGTCAGGTCTTCCCACTCGAGGACGTTCGATATGTCGGTGATGTTGAGCTCGAGCCCGACCTCGGGCGTCAGCAGATGGCTGCGCTCGCCGAAGCCGGTCATGGTCGGCGTATAGACGTCGTTCCCGGCATCGCGCAGGCGTGGCGCCACCCGCGCCCAGCACCAGCCGCCATGCCACGCGCCGTGCACCAAAACGAACGTCGCCATCTCTTCCTCCCCAACGGTAATTTGCTGTTATGGTTGGGGGTCAATATACGCTTGGCGCGCACGAGGAAAGGGGCGGCAGATGCAACTGGAAGGAAAAAACGTCATCGTCACCGGCGGCGGCCGCGGGCTGGGCCGGGCCTATAGCGAGGCGCTGGCGGCCGAGGGCGCCGCTGTGGTCGCCGCCGACATCCGCGACACCGCCGACACGGTGACCGCCATCGAAGGCGCCGGCGGCAACGCCATCGGCCTCGCGCTCGACGTCGCCGACATGGCGAGCTGCCAGGCCATGGCCGACGCCGCGCTCGACGCGTTCGGCCAGATCGACGTCCTGGTCAACAACGCCGCGCTCTACGGCGATATCTCCGGCGGCCGCTTCGACCAGCTGCCGGAGGAACAGTGGGACCGGGTGATGACGGTCAACGTCAAGGGCATCTGGCAGTGCTGCAAGGCCTGCGTGCCGGCGATGCGCGAGGCCGGCGGCGGCTCGATCATCAATATCTCGTCGCTCGCCGCCACCTACGGCATGCCGTATGCCCTCGACTACGCCACCTCGAAGGCCGCCGTGATCGGCCTCACCCGC
>JABAHR010001656.1_pt1 | contig 13245 bp, 14 predicted proteins | sample 7062101 | NCBI WGS metagenome assembly JABAHR01 (sample SAMN14534553, study PRJNA622989) | marine sediment metagenome | biome: marine biome [ENVO:00000428]; feature: marine pelagic biome [ENVO:01000023]; material: deep marine sediment [ENVO:00002113] | place: India: Gulf of Kutch | collected... | reverse complement strand
CCGGCGCCGAAGCCGAGGTCGACCGGCGCCAGCGCCGCGAGCAGGGCCGGAAACGTGCCCATGTACTGCGTCGGGGTCCCTCCGCCGCCGAAGCTCGCGGCGATGCGCGGGTAGCCCGACGCGTCCCGGGGCCCGGCGGCGCGCACCCGGCGAATCTCGGCAGCAACGCGATCGAGGGCTTCGTCCCAGCCGATGGGCACGAAACCCGGATCGTGCTCGCGCCCTTTCAGGGGATTGGTGCGCTTCATGGGCTGGCGCACGCGGTTGGGGTTGTAGGTCTTCTGGATCAGACCGTAGGCCTTGACGCAGACGCGGCCGCCGCCCGGGTGCTCTTCGCGAATATCGAAGTTAGAGGCAATGCGGGTGGCGACGCCGTCCTCGACCTCGACCTTGAGCAGATCGGGCCCTGCCACGCACTGGTAGCAATAGACGGGAACGCGTTTTTTCTCTCCCAAGCGACTCACCTCGTCCCAGCGGTCCCTTGCGAGCGCCGGCTCCGAGCGCGCTCGCACCGTGGGAGACCGGGCGCAGGAGGCGCCGGTCCGACTTAGCGTACTATATCCCCGCGCACGCAGCCGGGCCATGTCCGGCGCCCACGGCGGCACCGCGATTGTGGTATAAAGGCTCGCGATCGATAAAGGCAAGCGAGTGCAGCTGCGCGACGTGCCGCAGAAGCGTGCAGCGGCGATCAACGCCGACAACAACCGGTGAAAGCGGGGCAGTGGCGACTTTTGCGCAGGTTGCTCGAGGAGGTGGAAACGATGATCTATTCGACGTACGACGCTCACACCGCGTTCCGCGGCTGGATACGGGCGCTGGCCCTCCTTGCGCTGGCGGCGGCTGCCCTGTCGGTCGGCACGAGCGCCTTCGCCCAGGCCGGCGCCAAGACCGCCGCCCCGTTGTCTCCCCAACCGGAGCCGGCGGCGCTCGCCCCGGGTCTGGCTGTGAACTACTACTATGACTACTTTCAGGATCTGTGGGAGTTCAGTAACGCGATGGCGGCCTCCGCGGGCGTTCCCGGGGAACCCCTGACCCAGATCGCCCACCGCACGAAGACGGGCAAGGTCCTGACCTCGAAGAAGGTCATGGGCGTCGGCTGTCGCATCCGCGGAGCCATCAATTTCCCATCGACCGGCACCTACCTGCTGCGCGTCGAGTCCAACGACGGCGTCGAGCTGCGGATCGGCGATGAGCGCATCTGGCGCGATCCGGACATCCATCCCAACCGTTGGTCTCCGCCACTCGAGTTCGAGGTTGCGCAGGCGGGCTGGTACAAGCTCGACATCGATTACTTCCAGAAGAAGGGCACGTCCGCACTGCAGTTCGTGTGGACGCCGCCCGGCGGCAGCGAGGTGCCGGTGCCGCCCGAGGCGCTCGCGCACTTCAAGTAGCCGGCTGGCGCCCGGTGCGGTGGCGGCCGCGCGAGGCGCGGACGTCGCGTGGGCGCGGGTAGGGCGCCGCGCGCAGCACGGCGAGCGCGTACTCCCTCGGATGCCACGTCCATGAAACTTCGAGTCGTCGGCAGCGGCGAAGCCTTCGATGCCGGATTGGGCAACAACTCTTTTCTGCTCTACGGCGCCGATGTGCCCACCGTGCTGTTCGACTGCGGCTACCAGGTGCCGGAGCGTCTGTGGGCGCAGCGTCTGCATCGCGAGATCGACGCGATTTACCTGACGCACACCCATGCCGACCACGTTTTCGGACTGGTTCCCCTGCTGAGCCGCTACCGCGAGGAGCGCCGCCTGCGCCCGCTGGTCCTCATCGGCCACGCCGGCCTGCCGCGCTATCTGCGCAAGCTCATGGATCTGGGCTACCCCGGCATGGCAGCGCGCCTGAACTTCGTTGACTTCCTCGCGCTGCGCCCCGGTCGGATGCTGCGCTGGAACTCGCTCGCCTTGAGCTGCGCTCGCTCGGCCCACCCCGTGGCCAATCTCAGCGTGCGTGTCGAGGGACCTGGCGGGCGTTGCCTGGCGGTCAGCGGAGACGGCGGCCTGACGCCGGCCACCGCGGCACTCTACCGCGGGGTCGACCTCCTGTGTCACGAACTCTACGCGCTCAGGGCCACCGAGCGCGGTCACGCCAACCTCTCGACGCTGGAAGCGTTCGTGCGAACCTCGCAGGTCGGCCGTATCGTCGTCTCTCACCACTCGCGCCGGCTGCGCTCGAAGATCGAAACCGCCGTAGAGCGCCTCAGCACAACCGATCCCCGCTGGATCGTGGCGCGGCCGGGCCTGGTGCTGACGCTCTAGCCAGCAGCGGGCAAGCGCGACGCGCCCGGATGCCGACGAGAGCCCCGCGTCGGCCGCAGCGGCTGTGCCCCCGCGTGTCACCAAGGCACCCGCGTCCGGGCCGGGGCGCAGGTCTTGCCGTGCTCGCCATGCGTCGCCGCCCGGTTGTGTCTGCGCCGATTTGGACTAAATTGAGCTGTATGCAGGGGACGAAGGGCGCGGATCTGCGCGCGGAGGCTTTGCGAGCACTGACGGCAATCGGCGTCGCCGATTCCGTCCATCGTGACATTCTCGTTCGCCGCCTGGGATTGCGTGGCCGGCCGATGACCCTACAGGCTATCGGCGAGCGACACTCCTACACGAAGCAGCGCATTCAGCAGATCGAGTCGGACACCGCCCGGCTGGTGAAGACCGCCGACCCGCATTTGCCGTCCCTCGACCGCGCACTCACCCTGGTCTGCGAGCGCGTGCCGACAGCGGCCGGGAACGTCAGGACGATTCTGCAGGATCACGGCATCGGCGGCGTCGACTGTGAACGGCTCATGCGATTGGCGGATTTCTTCAACCGGCAGCGTCTGGAGCTGCAGACCATTCTCGGTAGGCGCATGGTCTGCGAGGCGGGACGGGGCGAGGGGCTGCGCAATGTCACCGAAATCGCCGAGCGCCTCGGCTGGCGCTTCGGACTGTTCACGCCCGAGCAGATCCAGAGGCAGCTGAACAACGGCTTGGACGCCACACAGATCCGCGGCCTGCTGGCCTCGCTCAGCAACTACCGTTTCGTCGACGGCGGCATGGTATATAGTCGCCGCCTGCTGGAGCGCAGCTCGTTGATGCTCAACCTGAACAAAGTTTTCTGCATCCGTTCGGAGCTCGCCATCGATGACGTCGCCGACGGCGTCAATCGCGCCCGTCGCCAGAAACGCAAGAAGCCACCTCTGCCGGTGACGGCGCTGCGCTCGTTCTTCGAACAGGAATCCGACTTCCGTCTCGACCACGACATCGTGCGGCGGCGCAAATGCCCGCGCCCGGAGAAGGTGCTGTGCTCGTCCGAGCTCGGTCTGCTCGAGGTGTTCCGAGCGAGCGAGGCCGCCACCCTGTCGTTCGAGGATGCGGTTCACGAGGCCTGTCTGCGCGAAGGCATCTCTCGCGAAGCGGCCGTGTATTACCTGCAACACTCCCCGATCATCAAGAAGCACGGTCGCGGCCGGTACTCCCTGCGCAACTGAGCGGCCCGCGCGGCTGCGCGGATCGGTCGAATCCCGGTTTCGTCTCCGGCGCGGCAACCGCATGAACGCGCCTTCACCACCGCAACCACTCCGGTATACTCGCTGCGGCAACGCACGGACCTGGGGAGAACCGGTGAACAAAGACGAGAGCGGGGACATCGTACTCACGGATCGCGGGAGCTACGATCACTGGACCGAGCTGACGATGCGCTTCTCGGATCAGGACCCCATGGGCCATGTCAACAACGCGGCCTATGCCGTTTACTTCGAAGTGTCGCGAGTGGAGTTCTTCGCGCATTTCATCGAGGTCGGCGCACCCGTCGACACGGTGCTCGCCCGCATTACCATCAATTTTCTGCGCGAGACGAGTTTCCCCGGTACGCTGGACATCGGTGCCCGCTTGCTGGGTATCGGCAGCAAGTCGGTGCGTTCGGCCTACGGCATTTTTCGCGACGATCTCTGTCTTGCTACCGCCGAGTGTGTGAACGTCTTCTTCGACACGCGCACGCGTCGCTCGACTCTGCCGTCGGCGTCCGTGCGCACCGCCATGCAGAGCGAGCTCGAGCGATCGCGCGGGCGCGCTCGCGCCGGCGGCTGAATGCTCTCAGTACACCGAGAGGCGCCGTTGCGCGACAGTCGCGCGGCGACGTTGAGGTGCGTGACGCTCGCGCTCGGTGAGCCAACGCTCGAGCGCACGCAGCCGGCGCTGCGCTTGCGCCGCGGCCAGCTCGCGCTCGCGGCGGCACGCGTCGGTGCGGCATTCGCCCAGGTCGAGCGCCTCGGCGTCGGCATCGGCGGGCGCGACGTCGCCATAGTGAATGCCGCCCTCGGCGTCGGTCCACCGATAGAACTGGCCCCACGCGCCGGCGGTGGCAAGCGCCGTCACCAGCAGTATCAGCACACGCATCACGACCTCCGTGTCGTAGCATCCTTCGCGATCGAACTTGGCGCCGCGCTCGGCGACCGGTAACCAGACTAACGCAGCACGCGCAGCGGCGCTGTGGCGAATCGCACCGCCGCACGCATACTTGCTCGGTTCCGAGCCGGCGTGGCGTGCGCGATGCGCCTACGTCTCGAAGACGGGAACGAAGCGTTCGTCGATCTCCACTTGATAGCCCTCGACGAGGCGATTCGTCTCGTTGGCCATGCCCACCACCGCGATGAGCTCGCCGAGCATATCGTCCGTCATGCCCGCTTTGCGTGCCGCCGCCGTGTGACTGTGTATGCAGTAGCCACACTGGTTGGAAATGCTGACGGCGACGTACAGCATCTCCTTGGTCAGCGGATCCAGCGCGCCGGGTTGCATGACTTCTTTCACGCTCTCCCACGTGCGCCGCAGTGTCGGCGGATGGTTGGCGAGCGCCTTCCAGAAGTTGTTGATCCAATCGATGCCGCGGGTCTGCATGATGTCGTCATAGACCGCCCGCACCTGCGCCGTTGCATCCTCGTACTCGATCAGTTTTACCGTCGCCATGTCGTCCTCGGATTGACTCAGTGATCCCCGCAAAGCGCGACACGAGAGGAAAGCGGCGGCCCCGGCGACGCCGCGGCCCCCGCTCCTGCGCCGATTGCTTGCCTAATTTTCGGCCGGCGAGCGCGCCCCGAAGGGCTCTGCCCGCTGCCCGGTGCACCCGGCGCGCGGGGCACATCTGCACCCCGCGTGGGCGCGGCCGGGCCACACGGACGAGACCCCGCCACATTGTCGCCGATAACGAGCGGTATACAATCGCTGAGGTGTCGTCATCGGCCCGGCGGGCACGCGCTCGCAACCCGCGCCGGCCGCAGCCGTTGCGACATCGCGACACCGCGCAGCGGCCCATCGAAGCAGAACGCATGAACGAACCGGATCTGATAACGCCCGAGGAGGCGCAGACCCTTCCCGGGCTGTTCCGCCGCCGCGTTGCCCGCACCCCCGACGCCGTCGCCTACCTCGAATTCGACGCGGCCCACGGCACCTGGCGAGAACTGCGATGGCACGAGGTACAGTCGCGGGTCGAGGCTTTCATGCGTGCGCTCGCGGCGGAGGGCCTCGCCGCCGGTGAGCGCGTCGCCGTGCAGGCGCGCAACTCGGTGACGTGGGTGTGCTTCGAGCAGGCCGCGCTGGCGCTCGGACTCGTGCTCGTTCCGCTCTATGATCTCGATAACGCGGCAAACGTTGCCGGCATCCTGACGGACTCAGGAGCACGCCTGCTGCTGACGGGGCGAAACCGGCACTGGCAGGCGCTGCGCGCTCATGGCGATGAGCTTCCCGAGCTGCGTCGCACCGTGTGTCTGCAGCCGCCCGGCGGCGACGAGAGGGTCGTTCATTGCCCGCGATGGCTTGCGGGCGCGAGCGCGCCCGCGCGACCGGGGAGGCTGAGCGGGGGGGAACTGGCTACCCTCGTGTACACCTCCGGCACCACCGGGCGTGCCAAGGGGGTCATGCTCAGTCACCGTAACATTCTCTCCAACGCCGCGGCCGTCGCGAGCGCCATACCGCCGCGGCGCAGCGACTTGTTCCTGTCTTGTCTTCCGCTGTCGCACATGTTCGAACGCACGGCCGGATACTACTTACCCATGATGGCAGGCAGTCGCGTCGCTTTCTCACACTCGATCGCTCGCCTCGGCCGCGAACTTGAGACGATCAGACCCACCGTGCTGATCGGCGTGCCGAGCATCTACGAACGCGCCTACGCGGCGGCGCAGCGAAGGCTCGAGCAGCGCGGCTCCCTCTCGCGCTGGCTCGCCACGACGGCAGTGGAAATCGGATGGCGGCGCTTCCTGCACGCCCAGGGCCGCGGCAGTGCCCTGCCCCCCGGCGCGCGCTTGCTCTGGCCGGCATGCCGGTTGCTGATCGCGCGGACGGTCCTGGCACGCTTCGGCGGGCGCTTACGCGTGGCCATCAGCGGGGGCGCGGCGCTCGATGCACCCGTGGCCCGCTTCTTCATCGCTCTCGGCCTGCCGCTGCTGCAGGGGTATGGACTCACCGAGGCGTCGCCGGTGGTCAGCGGTAACCGCCCCGACGCCAACGACCCTGATTCCGTCGGCCGCGCCCTGCCGGGCGTCGAGACCCGCATCGACAGCGCCGGGCAGCTTTTGGTGCGCGGTCCCGGCGTCATGCTCGGCTACTGGCGACTGCCCGCCGAGACGCACGCGAGCCTCGACCCGAGCGGCTGGCTGCAAACGGGCGACCTGGCGGAGTGCCGCAACGGGTTTCTCTACGTGCGCGGCCGCCTCAAGGAACTACTGGTCACCTCGAGCGGCGAGAAGGTCGGTGCGGCGGGCGTGGAAGCCGCGCTGGTTCGCGACCCGGCATTCGCGCAGGCACTGGTCGTGGGCGAAGGCCGGCCCTTTCTCGTCGCGGTGATCGTGCTCGAGCCCTCGGCCTGGAGTTCCCTCGCCGACGACTTCGGCGTTGCCGCCGACCATCCCGCGGCGCTGCGATCGCCCAAGCTATTGCGTCACGTCCTGCGCCACATCAATGCGCTCACCGCGGCGCTTCCCGCCGCCGCCCGGGTGCACGGCGTGGTGCTGACACGGCAGACGTGGACCGTTGCCAACGGTCTGCTCACGCCGACCATGAAACCCAGACGCGACCGGGTGCAGCAGCGCTACGCCACGGCCATCGACGACGTCTACCGCCGTCATCGGCGGTGAGAATCTCCCCGCCCCGTGGCGCCCGGGGGGCTTGCGCTAAAGGGGACGAGACAGCGCGGCGACGACGCCGTCCAGCGATTTCTCCGTTGCCAGCAGCTCCGCCGCGCGGCGCATGTACCAGCGATAGAGCTCTCGGTCGAGACGGCGATAGCGGGCACGTGCGTAGGCCACGGCCACGGCGGTGTTGAGAAAGGCGCACTCGCCCTCCGAGAAATGTCCGTCCTCCAGAGTGAAGGCCGGACGGGAGACGTCGATGTCGAAGTGCGCGACAGCGCCTTCGTCGGTAAGAAAGGGAATTCTGCGCGTGTCGGCGGCCGCGGCGATCGCGGCGGCACCGAACGCTGCTCGGGCAGTGGCTAACTGCATACGACACCCCACTCCAAATAATTGAAAAATCTGTATTTTTGTCTAGGCCTGCGCCTGCTTCGCAACACCCTGCGGCACAGCACTCATGGCTAAGTATGACCGTTCGTCGAGGAATTTCCACCGCTCACAGGGTTTTCGCCGAAAAACGCCGCCGCAACGGTGGCGCCCGCCGACGGCGGAGGGGCGCGGCACGGCCGCGCCCGCGCGGGCGAGTGCCCGCCGGGCAGGACTGGAGAGCGATGGAGAACGATCTCGGGCGGGCCCGCCGCGGGCTGCCCTCAGCGACGGCGTCTGCGCTTGCCGCCGGTGCGCGGCTCCTCATAACGCACACGCAGATGCTTGCCGCCGAACGTCTTGCCGTCTAGCCCGGCGATGGCGGCCCGCGCCTCGTGACCCTCCATCTCGATGAAGCCGAAGCCCCGGCACTTGCGCGTGAAGATGTCGGTGGCGAGTTGTATCGAGCGCACCGTGCCGAACTCGGAGAACAAGTCACGCACCGCCTGCTCCGTGGCATCGGACGGCAGATTGCCCACGTACATCTTTTTCAAACACTCACCCTCGAATGAGCCCAGAGATCGATCGCCGTTCGTACGACGACGCAAAAGCCCCGCCACGGCCTGCGGGGCTGCGCATTGGTGAAGATTCGGATCTGGGTCAGCCTTCGACCGTTACTTGAGTGGCCTGCGGACCTTTCGGACCCGTCTCGACCTCAAAATTCACGGTCTGACCCTCGGTCAGACTTCGGTAACCGCTGCCCACGATCGCGGAGAAGTGTACGAAAACATCCTTACCACCGTCGGCGGGTGTGATGAAGCCGTAACCCTTCGACTCGTTGAACCACTTCACGGTACCAGTCGCCATGAAAATCACCTCTCGGTCGGCCCAAAACTAGAACTGTTCAATTGCAAATCATGCGAGGCAATTCACAGGAGATACCGAACGGAACTTCTGAAATAGCCTTACTTCATGTGCAATCGCGGCCAAGTCTAACCGACCGGATCGGGAAATGCGACCGCCCCGCGCTCGCCGGGGCTCGGGCACCTACGCCGCGAGCGCCTCGCGCAGCGCCTCGATCTGATGCTCGACGTTCGCGGGCAGACGTCCCGTCACCTCGAGGCTCCTGTCCTCGAAGACGTCCACGTCCGGGTGGGCGTGCGACCAGTCTTCGATGACGCGATCACGGTGGCGAAGCAATGCGACGATCTGCGGCTGGAACAGCTTCAGCATGGCCGTGATCCAGCGGTTGGTCGGCCAGGAAGGATAGGCGTGGTCGATCTCGAAGCGCTCTGCAAGCCGTATCACGTCCCGATCCACATACCAGGTATCTCCCGTGACCCAGCGGTTCACCGCGAACAACCCGAGCGGGTAGCCTTGAGGATCCATCGAGATCGCCACCAGGTGCGCCAACGCGTCTTCGCCGCGAGGCCACTCGACGTCACCGTCGTAGGCCACCGGCTCGATGTCCGCCGGCATGCCGGCGCTGCGGACAAAGGTGTGGAAGTGACCGTGCTCGTGCGGGCTGTCGGGATGCGCGTGATAGTAATACTGCGAATGGCTGTCGGGGTCGAAGACGTCGCCGTCGGGATAGTGGTTCATCTCGTAGAACGTGCCCTGACCCCGCAGCACCTCACCGACGACATTCAGTGCGCCCTTGCGCAACACGCGGTAGCATTCCAGGATCTCCTCGCCGGCCGTCAGCATGGTCTCGAGCTGCTGGCGGGGAAGCGTGGCCAGAGCCGGCACGAACGACTCCACGCCGCGGTTGCGATCAGACATTGCGATCCCCCTGCCCGTCGGCGAAGAGACGCAGAAGGCCGACGCGACCTTCCCCGTCTCTGCGCCCGCAGTGCGGGGGGGCGCCGAAAGCCTCATTGCTCATCACGATTCAGTTTGTCTTCGCGGCGCACGGGTTGCAAGGATTGCAGGGGTTGGTGGCCGCACACGGATTGCACGGATTAGCCGTCGCCGCGCACGGATTGCACGGATTGGCTTTCGCCGCGCACGGATTGCAGGGATTGCACGGGTTGACGAGCTTTGCCGCACAGGGATTGCAGGGGTTGCACGGGTTGACGAGCTTTGCCGCGCAGGGATTGCAGGGGTTGCAAGGGTTCTGAGTGGCAGCGATCGCGGTCGCATTCAATGCCACTGTCGTAATGCCCGCCATGAGGACGGTCCGCACTGCTTTGGCGATGGGTCTGGGATTCGGATTCATGCACGTTGCTCCTCAAGCATTGCTTGTCGACGGTCGAACCGGCTTTGCTACCGGCTCCTGGGAAACCTTTTGATTGCATCGAGGCCTGTGAGTTCAGCGCCACCGCAGAACGCTCCACCCCCGCGCACGCGGCGGCGGCGCGACGCCGCCCCGGCACAAGACGCGGAGGCCCGGTCCCCGCCGTTGACCCCCGACGCACGCCGGCCTTAGCATGAAGCGGCCACGCGGTCGTTGCGCACACCCTCGCCCACCGAGGCCGCCGTGCGTCGTCGACCCGGTGCGGCGCGTGCCCGGGGGCACATCGGACCCGCAGCCGCAGCGCGGCGCCCGGGGCCGGAGCACGACGTGCACCTCCCGCGTCCCGCCGGGAGGCGAAGCCTCGGCGTCGTGTCCGCCAAGCAGAGCGTGATGCTGCGCAAAGGCAGGATCTGTGCGTCATGAAGATTGCAGCGTTCAAGACTTGCGTTGTCGAGAACCCGCCGCCGCACTTCGGCGGGCCGTACTGGGTGTTCCTCAAGCTGACCACCGACGCCGGCGTGGTCGGCTGGGGTGAGGCGTACAGCGTTCCCTTTCACCCCGACGTCGTCGCCCACATGATCGCGGACGTTTGCGAACGCCACGTCGTCGGTGCCGACCCGTTCAAGATCGAGCGACTCTGGCGCATCGTGTACTCCAGCGGCTATGCGCAGCGCTCCGATCTTTCTCTCATGGGGGTGCTCAGCGCCGTGGAGATGGCCTGCTGGGACATCGTCGGCAAAGAGCTGGGGAAGCCCGTGTACGAGCTTCTCGGTGGACGGGTTCACGAACGCCTGCGCTCGTACACCTATCTGTATCCCGAGGAATCCGACACGAGCGACGTCTACAGCGACCCGGAGCTCGCCGCAAAGAGGGCCGTGCAATACGCCGACCGCGGCTTCACCGCGGTTAAGTTCGACCCTGTGGGACCTTACTCCGCCTTCGATCCCAGGCAGCTGTCGCTCGAGGCGCTGGAGCGCGCCGAGCAGTTCGGCAAGGCTCTGCGCGAGGCGGTCGGCAGCCGTTGCGAGCTGCTGTTCGGCACGCACGGACAAATGACCGCGGCGAGCGCGATACGCCTGGCGAGACGACTCGAGCCCTTCGATCCGCTGTGGCTGGAGGAGCCGGTGCCCCCGGACAATGTCGAGGCGATGGCGCAGGTGGCGCGCTCGACCCGCATACCCGTCGCCACCGGGGAGCGGCTGGCGACCAAGTACGAGTTCGCACGGGTGCTTGCCTCGCAGGCGGCGTCGATCCTGCAGATGGCCCTGGGCAGAGTCGGCGGCCTCCTCGAGGCCAAGAAGATAGCCGGCATGGCGGAGGCGCACTACGCTCAGATCGCGCCGCACCTCTACTGCGGGCCTGTCGAAGGGGCAGCGAACATTCAGCTCGCCGCCTGCAGCCCCAACTTCCTCATCCAGGAGGGCATCCTGGACTGGGGCGGCTTTCACGCGGAAATTCTGCGCAAGCCCCTGCGCTGGGAGGACGGCTACCTCATCCCCCCGACCGAGCCCGGCCTGGGCGTCGAGGTCGACGAAGAAGTGGCCGCCCGCCACCCCTACCGCGGCGAACGCCTGCACCTGGAGATGCTGGACCGGCCGCTGTGACCCCGCTGCGTTGAGCGGGCGCGCGGCCTAGCGGCCGCTCACGTAACCTCGAGCCATGTCTTCATGCCGGCCGCCTGGTGCTCGAGCATGTGGCAGTGAAACAGCCATTTGCCCGGGTTGTCGGCAACGAAGGCGAGGCCGACGGACTCGCCGGGCTGCAACAGCTCGGTGTCCCGCCAGGGCGCGCCCCCCTGCTCCACACCGTCCCGGGACACCACTTTGAAGTGATGACCGTGCAGGTGCATGGCGTGCGGCCAGCGATTGCGATTGTGGACGTCGATGACCACCGTACGACCGCGTCTCGCCGACACCAGCGGCTCGTCCGTCATACCGACGGTCCCGTTGAGCGCCCACACCGCGCCGCGCTGCGCGAGCTCGCGCAGGGACAGCTGCTCACCGTTCAGCGTGGCGCTCGCCATGCCGCCCATCGCGCCGCCCTCCATCACCAGCACGACGCGCTCGGCCGCGTCGAGCTCCAGCCCTGTCGCGAGGGGATTGGCCGGAAGGCCGGCAAAGGGCTCGAAAGCCACTGCCGCCGTCTCGTCCCGGGCCACCTCGAAGTGCGCGACGGGCAGCATGTCCCCGCGCGTGACGACTGCGACCGGCAGCACGGCCCCCGCCGCCTGTGCCACGTCGATCAGAAGATCGACGCGCTGCGCCGGCGCGACCTGCAGGTGCCCCTCGAGCCGCTGCGGCGCCACGGCCTGACCGTCGAGCGCAATGACCTGCGGTGCGAGATCGGCGAAATCGAGGCTGAAAACACGCGCGTTGGCGGTGTTGATGACGCGCAGCCGCAGACGTTGTCCCCGCCGCACCTCGAAGCGCTCGAAAGGTCTGCCGTTGACCGTCACCCACTGACCGAGCCGTCCGCCGTGGGCCCAGTCGTGCAGCGAGCCGAAGCTCGCTTCGTGGATCTGCGCTTCGTCGTCGAGACGCCAGTCATCGATCGCGAAGGTGAGATCCCGGTCCACCGCGACCGGCTCGGCCTCGTCGACGATCAGCAGCCCGTACAGGCCGCGCGCGACCTGCTCCCAGGAACGCTCGTGCGCGTGGTACCAGAAGGTGCCGGCGTCCGGCACGCGAAAGCGGTAGTCGAAGGACTCGCCCGGAGCGACGGCATCCTGCGTCAGACCCGGCACGCCGTCCATCGCATTGTCGATGCGCACGCCGTGCCAGTGCACCGACGTCTGCGTCGTCAGGCGGTTGACCAGCCGCGCGTGCACCCATTCGTTCTGCCTCACCCGCAGAGTCGGCCCGGGCACCCTGCCGTCGTAGCCCCACACGCGGGTGGTCGAATCGGTGCCGTCGGCAAGCCGCGCGACGCCCGGCTGGGCCGTGAGCACCCGGGTGGGGTCACTGGAGGCCTGGGCCGCGCCGACCCACGGCAGCAGCCCCAGGTGCACCCCGCCCTTCAGAAACTGTCTTCGGTCCATCCGCCCTCCCGCGCGGCGTCTCGGTCGGCGCAACTCAGCTCTTCCGAATATGGGGTGCAACGCTCGCGCAGGCAACCCACGATGCGAGACGCCCCGCAACGGCTGGCCGCGGCGCCCTCAGAGTCCCAGCCCCGCGAGCTGCTTCTGCGGATAGCGCGCGCCGGCAGCGACCCCGGGGACGAAGACCGACTCGAGGCGCTCGCATTCGCCGCCGGAGAGTGCGACCTCGAGCGCGGCGGCGTTCTCGTCGAGATAGCGGGGCTGCTTCGTCCCGGGGATGGGAACGATGTCGTCGCCCTGCGCCAGAACCCAGGCCAGCGCGACCTGTGCCGGGCTGGCACGGCGGGCCCGCGCTATCTCCTCGAGCGGCTCGAGCAGGGTGGCATTGCGCGCCAGGTTGTCGGGGTGGAACCGCGGGTGGTCGTGGCGCCGGTCGCCGGCTACGAGATCCTCGGCCGCGCGAATGCCACCGCCGAGAAAGCCTCGCCCGAGCGGGCTGTAGGCAACGAAACCGATCCCCAG
>JABAHR010001226.1_pt8 | contig 13245 bp, 14 predicted proteins | sample 7062101 | NCBI WGS metagenome assembly JABAHR01 (sample SAMN14534553, study PRJNA622989) | marine sediment metagenome | biome: marine biome [ENVO:00000428]; feature: marine pelagic biome [ENVO:01000023]; material: deep marine sediment [ENVO:00002113] | place: India: Gulf of Kutch | collected... | reverse complement strand
GAAGTTGCCCACCGATTCCCGCCGCAAGGTAGTCGTCGGGCGGCCTAACCGCGCCAGCCGGCCCACCAGCCCGCCAGTTCGGCGGTCACCTTCTCCGGCCGCCGGTGCAGGCAGCGCCGTCCCAGCGCCAGCGCCTCCGCGTACAGTTCCTGCTTGCGCCGGGTAACGGCCGCGACCAGTTTTTTCGGGGCATGCCGATCCTGTTCCAGGCTGGCCTGCAGCACCGCCAGGTCATGCGCGTCGCCGAGGAGATCCCCCAGCCGCTCCAGCCGCTCGCCGTACTCGCGCATGCGGGCCCGGTTGGCCAGTTCCAGCATGTTGACCTGGTAGCGATGGTACTTCGCCCAGCGGCGGAAACGATGGAAACGGTGGTCCGACGGGACCCTGCCCGCCCGCTGCCACGCCTCGCGGCACTTCGCATAGGTGTTTTCGAAGCCTGGCGCGAGGTCCCCGAAACCCCTGCCCCGGATGGGCCACTGACCGACTGACTTGCGGGCCGCCCGCATCTTCTGCAGGGCCTTTTTCAACATTGCAACATCGGCCGGGCACGAAGCCACCGGCGGCGGCGGATCGCCCGTGAAGCCGGCCAGCACTAGCGCCTGCACATGCTGATCGCGCAAATCTCCCAGCGCGCGAGCGGCTTGGCGGAACCGGTCGTCCTCGGCCTTGAAATCCAGGTCCATGGCATTGCGGCCGAGGCGCAACAGGGCGCGCACGCGCTTGCAGCATTTCCGGTACTCGTGGACCTTGACTTCCGCCGCCACGCCCGGATCCTTCATCTCCGCGATCAATGCATCGATCTGCTCGGCGGCGATGCGCCGCAGGCCACGGTGCAATGATTCCTTCTTGACGAGCCGTATGGTCACGATTGCAAGGCTATCAGACTGCCGCCCGCAGGGTGAGCCTGTGGGGCGGACGCGTTGTTCGGCCGGGTCATTAAGTTAATCCAGGCGGCCATTCGACCGGTTTCCATTGCTATGTGCGCTTTGCTCAGCATGGCTGATTGCGGCGCCAGAGGAAGAGACTCGAGCTCTGGTCAATTCGGCATCGCACTTTCAGGGTAATCGGTCATGGTTGCGTATTGGCCACGTAACAGCACCAAGTAATACAAGCAACAAAATAAATAACCAATTGAATTGAATGGTGCCGGCAGGGTGACTCGAACACCCGACCTACGCATTACGAATGCGTTGCTCTACCAGCTGAGCTATGCCGGCACTCGGGGGGCGCTCAGTATATGCAAACCCCCCCCGCCGGACAACCAAGCGGCGGCCGGGCGCCCCGCCTACAGCAATTGCGAGTGAAATACGGCGCCGCGTGGCGCTGATCGTCCATTCTCGCTGCCGTCCCCGGATGGCACGCTGCCACCCATGTATGCGCAGCCAGCCAGGTCGGGAGCGGGCGCCACCGCCGCCATTCATGGAGCCGGTTTCAGCCTGCTGGAGGTGCTCATCGCGCTGGCCGTGCTCGCGGTCGGGCTGGCGGGCCTCGCCACGCTGATGCTCTCCGCGGTGGGCACCACGGCCGATGCGGAGCACGCCTCAATGGCGGCAGAACTGGTGATGGCGCGGGTGCACGAACTGCGCATGAGCCCCACGGTCGAGCCGCTCGCCCTCGAGGCCCTGGCGCCGGAGGCCTTCACAGCGCGCGAACACGCCGCCTGGCTGCACGCGGTGGCGGTGGCCCTGCCCGGGGGCGCCGGCCGCGTGTGCCGCGACGCAACGCCGGACGATGGCGCGCCGGGCGACCTGGCCTGTGACGGCGGCGGCAACCCGGTGATCAAGGTGGCGTGGCGCGGCCACTCGCTGGCAGGGCCAGGCACCCGGGTCCTGTTCCACGAGATCATGCCATGAGGCCGGGGACGCGGCCCAGGGCGGGCTTCGGCCTCCTGGAGCTGATGCTGACCGTGGCGCTGGTCTCCCTGCTGGCCGGGGCGGCGGTGCAGGCCGTGCTGGGGGCTGCGGCCTCCGCGCGCACCCAGCGCAACCTGGCCGGCATGCAGCACGACGCCCGCTTCGCCCTTGCCGTCCTGCGCGGGGAAATCCTGCAGGCCGGCTACCGCCCGGAACCGTGGCGCGAAGCCACCGCGCTGCCGGCCATCGCCCCGGGCAGCGCGGACGAGGTCCACGCCGGCGGCGACCGCATCACGCTGCAGCGCTGGTCGGACCGCAACTGCGCCGGCACGCCGAACCCGGTCCAGTCGGCCGATGGCCGGCCGGCTTTTCACCTGCTGGAAGCGAGCTTCGAGGTCACCACCTCCGGCAACCTGGCGCACACCTGCCGTTACGGGCCTGATCCCGCCGGGCTCCTCACCCAGTTCGACCGCCTGGGGCTGGTGGAACACGCGCGCAACCTGCAGGTGCTGTACGCGGAGGACAGCGACGGCGACGGCAATGCCGACCGCTGGGTGCCGGCCGGCGCGTGGAGCGCCGAGGGCCGCATCCGCGGTGTGAAGCTGGGGCTGCTGCTGACCAGCGCCGAGCGCCTGCATGTGGACGGGGCGCGAGCCCTGCCGGTGTTCGACGAGACCATCACCCTGCCCGCCGACGGTCGGCTGCGGCGGGTGTTCACCACCAGCCTGCCCATCAACGGGCGGCTCCAGCGATGAGGCCGCATGGCAGGCTCCGGCGCCCCTGCCGGGCTGGCGGCGCGGCCCTGCTGCTGTGCCTGCTGTTCCTCGCGCCCATCAGCCTGCTGGGCTTTACGGCCGCCTCCGATGCCTATCTGCAACAACGCATGGCCGGCAACCGGTGGGCCGACGCCCGGGCCCTCGGCCTGGCCGACGCCGCCGCGGCCTGGGCGGCGGCCTGGCTCGACGGCCTCGACGGCACCGCCCCACCCACACCCTGCGCCCCGCCCTGCCCGGACGGCACCGTCATCCGCGTGGCCGACGCCGGCGATGGGCGCGGGCACCGGGATGCCGGGTGGTGGGCGGCAAACGGCCAGGCCTATGGGGCGGACCCGGCCAGCGGCCACCGGCTGGCACCGCCACTGGCGGCGGGCGCGGCCTTCTGGACCATCGAGGAACTGCACATCGAGGCGCCCGTGGAGGCCGGGGGCGCTGCCGCAGAAATTGGCTGGTACCGGATCACCGCATTCGGCGCCGTGCCGCAGGGCCATGCGGCTTCGGTCGTCGAGGCGATCGTGGCGCGGCCCTGGGGCGATGCCGCCTGGTCCGTGCCCTTGCCGCCCCGACGCTCGCAGCCGCCGCTGTGCGCCGGGCCGGAGGTGCCAGCGCCCTGCGGTCGCCACGCGTGGCGGCGGCTGCGATGATCGACGGCCACGGTTGGCGGCATCCGCGGTGCGCCGACGGGCGCGGGTTCACGCTGCTGGAACTGATGATGGTGGTGGCGGTGGTCGGCATCCTGGTGTCGCTGGCGCTGCCGAGCTATCAGCACTACATGCTGCGCGCCCATCGCAGCCAGGCTTTGGGCCAGTTGCTGAGGGTCGCCGCGTGCCAGGAACGCCTGCGCGCGGCCGGCGGCAGGTACGACACGCGACGCTGCCTGCCCGGCGACGCGCCCCGCTACCGCTACGCCTACCTGGCCGCCGATGGCGGCCCGGCCGATGCGTACACGATCATGGCCTATCCGTTGGGCGCGCAGGCCGGCGACCCGTGTGGAGCCGTGGGGATCGACCAGGCAGGCCGGAAGCTGGCCCCGGCCGCCCCGGAGGTCGGGCGCTGCTGGGCGGCGCGTTGAGGCACCCCACACGCGGCCGGTCGCCGCTAGCGCAGCTGGACGCGCAACTCCCTGGGCAGGGCGAACTCGATGCTCTCGGGCGTGCCTTCCGTCTCCACCACCCCTCCGGCGCCCTCGCGCCGCAGGCGCTCGATGACCCCCTGCACCAGGCTCTCCGGCGCCGAGGCGCCCGCCGTGAGGCCGATGCGCTCGACCCCCTCCAGCCACTCGGCGCGGACGTCGTCCGCGTCGTCGATCAGGTAGGCCGGCACGCCCTGCTTCTCGGCCAGCTCCCGCAGGCGGTTCGAATTCGAGCTGTTGACCGAGCCGACCACCAGCACGAGGTCCACCTGCCGGGCCACCCGGCGCACCGCGTCCTGGCGGTTTTGGGTGGCGTAACAGATGTCGTCGTGCCGGGGCCCGACGATGCCGGGAAAACGCCGGGTGAGTTCGGCGATGATGGCGGCGGTGTCGTCCACCGACAGGGTGGTCTGGGTGACGTAGGCCAACTGGTCGGGCTGCGCGACCTGCACGGTGGCGGCATCCTCGAGTGATTCCACCAGCCAGATGCGGTTGCCGCGCGGCGGACGCCGCAGCCACTGGCCCATGGTGCCCTCGACCTCGGGGTGCCCGGCATGGCCGATGAGGATCACGTCCCGGCCCGCCTTGCAGTGGCGGATCACCTCCATGTGCACCTTGGTCACCAGCGGGCAGGTGGCGTCGAACACCTTCAGGTCCCGGGCCGCGCCCGCGGCCCGCACCGCCTTCGAGACTCCGTGGGCGCTGAACACCACCGTGCCGCCGTCCGGCACGTCATCCAGTTCATCCACGAACACCGCGCCCTGGGCGCTCAGGCGATCGACCACGAAGCGGTTGTGCACCACCTCGTGGCGCACGTAGATCGGCGCGCCGAACAGTTCCAGCGCGCGCTCGACGATTTCGATGGCGCGATCCACCCCGGCGCAGAACCCCCGCGGGTTGGCCAGCAGGATGTTCATGGCCCACCGCCGGAGGCGGCCTGGCGTTCATCCCACCACTGCAGCACGGCGTCCAGCAACAGCAGCGCGATGCCGCAGGTGATGGCCGAGTCCGCCACGTTGAACGCGGGCCAGTGCCAGCCGCGGTAATGGACGTCGATGAAATCCACCACGTAACCGAGCCGCACGCGGTCGATGAGGTTGCCGACCGCTCCGCCGATGATCAGCCCCAGCGCCAGCCCGACGCGCCATTCACCGGCGCGCAGGCGGGCCACCCAGACCAGCAGCACCAGGGTGACCGCCACCGCCAGGGCGGTGAGCATCCAGCGCTGCCAGCCGCCGGCATCGCTGAGGAAGCTGAAGGCGGCCCCGTAGTTGTGTGCCAGCGTCAGGTTGAGCCACGGCAGCAGGTAGCTGGCGCGGTACAGGATGAGCGCCTCGCTGGCCCAGCGCTTGGTGTACCAGTCCAGCACGATGACCAGCGCGGCCAGCGCGAGCACTGCCGCGATCACGATCCAGCGGCGGCGGCTGGTGCCGGGCGCGGTGTTCATCATGCGATGCGGCGGCGCTCGCCGGCGCCGTCCACGTTCTCGATGCACCGCCCGCACAACTCCGGGTGATGCTCGGCACTGCCCACCTCCGGGCGATGGTGCCAGCAGCGCACGCACTTGGGGTGCTCGGTGACCTGCACGCGCACCGCGATCGAGCCGTCGCCGACCGCCACCCGCGGCAGGTCGGCCGGCGCCGCATCGAGCGCCGCGACCGTCGCCCTGGAGGTCAGCAGGATGAAACGCAACTCCTCGCCGGCCCAGTCGAGCGCAGATTTCACCTCGCCATCGGCCCAGATGAGCGCCTCGGTGGCCAGCGAAGAGCCGGCCCGGCCCTCGGCGCGCAGGCCCTCGATGGCCTTGCTGACCGCCTCGCGCACCGCCACGATGTGTCGCCACCGGTTGCGCTCGCCGGCCGTTTCCAGTTCCGCGAGCCCCTCGTACCAGGTGCTCATGAACACGCTCTCATCCCGTTCGCCCGGCAACTCCGCCCAGATTTCCTCGGCGGTGAAGCTCAGGACCGGGGCGATCCAGCGCACCAGGGCTTCGGCGATGTGGTACATGGCGGTCTGCGCCGAGCGCCGCTCGTCGCAGTCGCGGCGCATGGTGTACAGCCGGTCCTTCAGGATGTCCAGGTAGAAGGCGCCCATGTCGACCACGCAGAAGTGGTGCACCTTCTGGTAGATCTGCAGGAACTGGTAGTCGGCGTAGGCCTGCTCGAACGATTTCTGCAGGCCGGCGGCACGGTCGACGGCCCAGCGGTCGAGCGGCAGCATGGCCTCCAGCGGCAGGCACTGGCCCGGCTCGAAGCCGTCCAGGTTGCCGAGCAGGAAGCGNNCCAGCGTCTTCATCACCTGCTGCGGTGCAATCACGTTGCCCAGCGATTTCGACATCTTGCGGCCTTCGGCGTCGACCGTGAAGCCGTGCGTCAGGACCTGTCGGTACGGCGCCTCGCCATGCATGGCCACGGAGGTCAGCAGCGAGGACTGGAACCAGCCGCGATGCTGGTCCGAGCCTTCCAGGTACATGTCGGCCGGTCGCCGCAGGCCCTCGCGATCCTCCAGCACGCAGAAGTGGCTGACGCCGGAATCGAACCACACGTCGAGGATGTCGTCGACCCGCTCCCAGGCCTCGGCGTCCACCCCGAGGCGCTGGTAGATGCTGTCCTGGTACCAGCAATCGACGCCCTCCTCCGCCACCAGCTCGGCGGTCCGGTGCATCAGGTCCACGGTGTCCGGGTGCAGGCCGCCGTCGGCCCGGCTGACGAACAGGGTGATCGGCACGCCCCAGGTGCGCTGGCGCGAAATGCACCAGTCCGGCCGCGCGGCAACCATGCCCTGGATGCGCTCCCGGCCCCAGGCCGGCACCCAGCGCACCGTGTCGATGGCCGCCAGCGCCCGGGTCCGCAGCCCCGCCTGGTCCATGCTGATAAACCACTGCGGCGTGACCCGGAACGCGGTGGGGCTGCGATGCCGCCAACAGTGCGGGTAACTGTGCTGGAACGGCTCATGGTTCAGCAATGCGCCGCGCTCCGTCAGCACCTCGACGATCCGTTCATTGGCCGCCCACACGAACTGCCCGGCGAACAGTTCGGTGTCGGGCAGGAACTTGCCGTCACCGCCCACCGGGTTGGTCACCGGCAGCCCGTACTCGAGGCCGACCAGGAAATCTTCCTCGCCGTGCCCCGGGGCGGTGTGGACCGCGCCGGTGCCGGCCTCGGTCGTCACGTGTTCCCCTAGAATCACTGGAACCTCGCGATCGTTGAATGGATGCCACAACTGCAGGCGCTCCAGGGCGCTGCCCTTGCAGGTTCCCAGCACGGTCGGTTCCTGCAGGCCGATGCGGGCGGCGAACGGCGCCACCAGGGCCTCCGCCACCACCAGCGCCAGGTTTCGGCCCTGCCACTGCCCGGCCAGCAGCTGGTAGTCGAAATCGGCATGCAGGGTCACCGCCTGGTTGGCCGGCAGGGTCCAGGGCGTGGTGGTCCAGATCGGGATGCCCGCCTCGGCCCCGGTGGGCTCGAGGCCGAACGCCGCGAACAGCGCCGCCGGATCGACCGCCCGGAAAAACACGTCGATGGCCGGCGAGGTGTGCTCGCGGTATTCGATTTCCGCCTCCGCCAGAGCGGAACCACAGTCGAAGCACCAGTTGACCGGCTTGGCGCCCTGCGTGAGGTGGCCGGCCGCGACGATGTTCGCCAGCGCGCGGATCATGTCGGCCTCGTAGGCGAAATCCAGCGTGGCGTAGGGGTGGTCCCAGTCGCCCAGCACCCCCAGCCGCTTGAAATCCTCCCGCTGGCGGTCGATCTGGCGGCGCGCGAACTCCCGGCACTTGCGGCGAAACTCGCTGGCGTCGATCTTGTGCCCCACCTTGCCGACCTTCTTCTCCACCTGCAGCTCGATCGGCAGGCCGTGGCAGTCCCAGCCCGGCACGTAGGGGGAGTGAAAGCCCATCACCAGGCGCGACTTGACCACCATGTCCTTGAGGATCTTGTTGACCGCGTGCCCGATGTGGATGTCGCCGTTGGCGTACGGCGGGCCGTCGTGCAGGATGAACACCGGCCGGCCGGCGGTGTGATCCATGATCCGCTCGTAGCGGCCACTCGCTTCCCACTGCTGCAGCATCTGGGGTTCCCGGTTGGCCAGGTTGGCCTTCATGGGAAACGCCGTGCGGGGCAGATTGATGGTGTCCTTGTAGTCCATATCGAGTGCCTTCTGTGCGCAGCGCCTAGGCTTGCGCCGCAATGACGCGCCGCGCGTGCCGCTCGTCTTCCCGCATCTGCGCCACCAGCGCATCCATGTCGTCGAAATCCGCCTCGTCCCTCAGCTTCTGCACGAAACCCACCTCCAGGCGCCGGCCGTACAGGTCCTGGTCGAAGTCGAACAGGTGGACCTCCACGACAAAGTCGGTGCCGCCGACCGCCGGGCGCCAGCCGAGGCTGGCCACGCCGTCGAGCCACGTTCCGGGCGCCCCCGGGCCCAGCACCCGCGCCCGCACCGCGAACACCCCGTGCAAAGGGCACGGCTCCGCGGCCGGTCTCAGGTTGGCGGTCGGATAGCCGAGCCGGCGACCCAGCTGGGAGCCGCGATAGACGCGACCTTCCACCGTGAAGGCGCGCCCCAGCAGCCGTTCCGCCTGCGCGAAATCGCCCGCTTGCAGGGCGTGGCGGATCGCGGAACTCGACACCCGCTCCCCATTTTCCCTGACCGCTTCGATGGCATCCACCTGGAACCCGAACCGCGTGCCCGACTCGAGCAACATGCCCAGGTCGCCCTCGCGCGCCCGGCCAAAGCGGAAATCGTCCCCGATCACCAGGTGTCGCACGCCCAGCGCGTCAACCAGGATCTCCTGCACGAAGTCCGCGGCGGGCATGGCCGCCAGCGCCTGATTAAAGCGCATCATCCAGACCAGGTCCATGCCCCAGGCCCGGAACAGCGCCAGTTTCTGGCGCACGCTGGTGATGCGCGCCGGCGGTGTCAGCGGGCGGAACAGCGCCTCCGGCAATGGCTCGAAGGTCAGCACCACCGCGTCGAGCCCGTCGCGCGCGCTGGTGCGGCAATGCCGGATCAGGGTCCGATGGCCCGTGTGCATGCCATCGAAGCTGCCCACCGCCACCACGGAGCCGGCCGACAGTCGAGGCTGCTGGTTGTCCCTTACGAAACGCATTGCGGCATCACCCATGGCGCCGAAACCGGGCCGGGTCAAAAGAGTCGAATTATAGCAGCGGCGGCGGCCCGCACCCCATGCCGAATGGCCGTCAATGGGCGCCCCGCGCCAGGTGGTGGGGACGCAGGCCCGTGATCCATGCCGTCAGCGCATAGACCGCGGCGCCCAGCACGATATAGGTCAACAGGTCCAGCGCCCGGGTCGCCGCCGGCAGCGCCAGCCACACCTCCAGGCCCGGCGTCCAGCGCCCGAGCACGACCACCATTGCCACGCAGGCCAACGCCGCCATGGCCCCCAGACGCCCCCATCCCGGTCCCGGGCGGTACACGCCGGCGCGCAGCAGGCCCCGGAGCAGGAGGCCGGCGTTGAGGCAGGCCGCGGCCGAACTCGCCAGCGCCAGCCCCGCGTGCGGGCCGGCCAGCCCCAAGGTGACCATGGCGCCGACGAACGCCAGGTTCATGACCATGTTGGAGCCCATGGCGATCAGGCTGATCCGGACCGGGGTGCGCGCGTCCTGGCGGGAGAAGTAGCCCGGCGCCAGCACCTTGACCGCGATGAAGGCCGGCAGCCCCAGTGCGTAGGCCACCAGGCTCAGGCCGGACATCAGTACGTCTTCGGCCTGGAACGCCTGGTACTGGAACAGCGTCACCAGGATCGGGACGGCCAGCACCGCCAGGCCGGCGGCTGCCGGAAGGGTGATGACCAGCGCCAGCCGCAGGGCCCAGTCGAGGGTCTCGGAGAAGGCCTCGGTGCTCCGCTCGGCGTGCTTGCGCGACAGGCTCGGCAGGATGACCGTCGCCAGTGCGATACCGAACACGCCCAGCGGAAATTCCAGCAAACGGTCCGAGTAGTAGAGCCAGGATACGCTGCCGGCCGCCAGGAAGGTCGCGATCACGCTGTCGAACAACAGGTTGACCTGGGCCGCCGAGGACCCCACCAGGGTAGGCACCATCAGCTTCAGAATGCGGCGCACGCCGGCATGCCGGAAGCCCCAGCGCGGCCGCGGCAGCAGGCCCAGGCGCCGCAGCGCCGGAATCTGCACCAGCAGTTGCAGCAACCCGGCGGCCAGCACGCCCCAGGCCAGGGCCTTGATGGGGACCGCGAGCCGCCCCGACAACAGCACCGCCGCTGCGATCAGCGACAGGTTGAGCAGCACCGGGGTGAGCGCGGGCACCAGGAAGCGCTCGAAGGTATTGAGGATGCCCGCCGCCAGCGCGGTCAGCGAGATCAGCAGGATGTAGGGAAAGGTGATGCGCAGCATCTCCGCTGACAGCGCGAATTCGGGCCGACCCTCCAGCAGCCAGCCGGGCGCGAACACCGCCAGCACCGCCGGCGCCGCCAGCACGCCGGCGGCGGTCACCATCAGCAGCACCGCGGCCAGGGTGCCCGCGACATGGTCCACGAGGTCCTTCAGCGCCTGCCGATCGCCGCGCGCGCGGTATTCCGAGAGCACCGGCACGAAAGCCAGCGAAAACGAGCCCTCGGCGAACATCCGGCGCATGAGGTTGGGGATGCGAAACGCCAGGAAGAAGGCGTCCGTGGCGCCGCTGGCGCCGAAGAACCGCGCCAGCACCACGTCCCGCACGAACCCGAGGATCCGCGAGAGGATCGTGGCGCCCCCCACCGTGGCCGTGGACTTGAGCAGTTTCAACAGGGATTTTCCATGCGGGTGACCGGCCCCGAACATTGACCCGGCTGGAAACACCTAAGATAATAGCCGGCTTGTTTTTTCAACCGTTTGGAGATTTACCTTGGCTAACAGTCTATCAGCACGCAAGCGCGCCCGACAGGCGGAGAAGCGTCGCCTGGCCAACGCCAGCCAGCGCTCCCGCGTGCGCACCAGCATCAAGCAGGTGCTGGCCGCCATCAAGGCGGGGGACAAGGCCGCGGCGGAGGCCGCGTACCGGGCCGCCGTGCCGTTGATCGACCGCTCGGTGTCCAGGGGCATCATGCATCGCAACAAGGCGGCGCGGCACAAGTCGCGGCTGAATTTGAACATCCGCGCCATGTAAGCCCGCCGGGTACCCGGCAGCCGTCAGCAAAGCCCCGCCCCGAGCGGGGTTTTTTGCAGCTGACGCGGTGCGGCAGGCTCAGTCAGGCGCTTGCTCCCGTGCCTCGAGGAAACGCATGACGGCCTGCATCAACTCCCGGGTTCCCGCTCCGCTCACCGCCGAGATCACGAACCACGGCGCCTCCCAGCCGAGTTCGTCCACCACCGCCCGCGCCTGCGAATCCGCAGCGCCCGGCTCCAGCAGGTCGGCCTTGTTGAATACCAGCCAGCGTGGCTTGGCGGCGAGCGCCGGGTCGAAGCTGGCCAGCTCGTGCTCCAGCTGCCGGATGGACGGGCCCGGGGCCGCATCCGGATCCAACGGCACCAGGTCCGCCAGGTGCAGCAGCAAGCGCGTGCGCTGCAGGTGCTTGAGGAACTGGATGCCGAGCCCTGCGCCCTCCGCGGCGCCCTCGATCAGTCCGGGGATGTCCGCGATCACGAAGCTGCGATCCACGTCGATGCTGACCACGCCCAGGTTGGGGTACAGGGTGGTAAACGGGTAATCGGCAATCTTGGGTCGCGCGGAGGAGACCGCGCTGATCAACGTGGATTTGCCGGCATTGGGAAGCCCCAGCAGACCCACGTCCGCCAGCACCTTGAGCTCCAGGTGCAGCCGGCGTGACTCGCCGGGCTCACCGGGGGTGGTGCGGCGTGGCGCGCGGTTGGTGGAGCTTTTGAAATGCACGTTGCCGAGGCCGCCCCGCCCGCCCTGGGCGATGCACAGCTCCTGCCCGTGCCCGGTCACGTCGCCCAGTGGATCACCGGTCTCGGCATCGCTGACCTCGGTGCCCAGCGGCACCCGGATGCGGATGTCCGCGCCGCCCTTGCCGTATTTCTGGCGGCCGGCGCCGGGTCGGCCGTTGCTCGCTTTGAACTGGTTGCGGTGCCGGAAATCGACCAGCGTGTTGAGCCCCGAATCGCCGACCAGGAATACGCTGCCGCCGCGGCCTCCGTCGCCGCCGTCCGGGCCGCCGAAGGGGACGAACTTCTCGCGCCGGAAGGAGGCCGAGCCATCGCCGCCCCGTCCGGCCGCCACGCTGATCGTTGCCTCGTCTACGAATTTCACCTGCACGCTCCCTGGCGGCCGGTGACGCGGACCTTCAGCGAAACCGTAACCGCCCGCCACCAATGGTGCCCGTCGCCGGGCCCCACGGCAACGGGCGCCCGCGCAACGCCGCGGGCACAAAAAACCCCGCCGGGGCGGGGTGTGTGCATGCCATTCGGTCGCATGTCTCAGGTCTTGCCCGGCTCCACGCTGACGTATTTGCGCTTGGGAAGCCCGCGGGTTTCGAACTTGACCGTGCCGTCGGCCAGCGCATAGAGGGTGTGATCGCGCCCGACGCCGACGTTCTGGCCGGCATGGAACCGCGTTCCGCGCTGGCGAACCAGGATGTTGCCGGCCAGCACCGACTCGCCGCCGTAGCGCTTCACGCCCAGGTACTTGGGATTCGAATCGCGGCCGTTACGTGTGCTGCCGCCTGCTTTCTTGTGTGCCATCGTTCCGCTCCTCCCGGCTCAATCTTCGGGCGTGCTGTCCGGGGACTCGGCCTTCGCCGCCGGGGCCTTCTTGACAGCCGCCTTCTTGGCCGTCGCCTTCTTGGCGCTGGCCTTGCGCGCCACCTTCTTCTTGGCCGCGGCCTTCTTGGTCACCGCCTTCTTGGCCGTCTTCTCGGCCGCCTCGCCGGTCACGGCGGAACCCGCCTCGATGCCGGTGATCTCCAGGGCGGTGAAGTACTGCCGGTGGCCCTGGCTTTTCATGTGGTGCTTGCGACGCTTGAACTTGATGATCCGGATCTTATCGCCCCGGCCGTGCTCAACCACCTTCGCGGTGACCTTGCCGCCGGCCAGGAAGGGCGAGCCCACCTGGATCTCCTGCCCTTCTCCGACCATCAGCACGCGGTCGAGTTCGACTGTCGCGCCCTGCTCCGCTTCGAGCTTCTCAACCTTGATGATGTCGCCGGTGCGCGCGCGGTACTGCTTGCCACCGGTTGAAAACACTGCGTACATGGGACATCCGCTCCGAGCCGGAAAAGGACCCTGCAAAAGGGCCGGAATGGTAGCGGTTTTGGCCTGCACGGTCAACCGTTTGGGCCGCCTGCACGGCCCATTCGCGCCGCCCGGCCACGTTTTGCCCCGGGCAGGGTTTGGGGGGTATAGTAGCGTGTTTGGATCCACTTTCCCGGGATATGGAACAGATCCTGATACGGGGCGCCCGTACCCACAACCTGGACAACATCGACCTGGACCTGCCGCGGGACCGGTTGATCGTCATCACGGGGCTGTCCGGGTCGGGAAAATCCTCGCTGGCGTTCGACACCATCTAC
>JABAHR010000652.1_pt2 | contig 13260 bp, 17 predicted proteins | sample 7062101 | NCBI WGS metagenome assembly JABAHR01 (sample SAMN14534553, study PRJNA622989) | marine sediment metagenome | biome: marine biome [ENVO:00000428]; feature: marine pelagic biome [ENVO:01000023]; material: deep marine sediment [ENVO:00002113] | place: India: Gulf of Kutch | collected... | reverse complement strand
CCTCCTTCGTCACCGGCACGACGCTGGTCGTGGACGGGGGCGGCGTGGCCGGCTGATCAGCCGGCCAGGAACAGGTAATAAGCCGCCAGCAGCGTGCCCGCGGCCGCGGCCAGGTAGAGAGCCGTGGCCACGATGCCGTCCGCCCGAATCCCGAAATCGTGCAGCATGACCCGCGCGCGGTGTGCCGCGTGCCAGAACGCCAGGAACAGCACGCCGAACAGGATGATGGCGCCGTACCAACTCGAGGCGAAAGCCTGGATCCGCTCGTATTGCAGGCCATCCGGCGTCATGCCGAGCGCCACCAGCAGGAACAGGGCGATGAGCGCCGGGTACAGGAACGAGGTCAGGGTGCCGCCCGCGGCGAACAATCCCCACACGACCGCTTTCTTTGCGATAGCCATCAGAACACCCCCGCAATCCAGAACACGAACAGGGTCAGCACCGCCCAGGCGACATAGTGCCCGGCGATGATGGCCTGGTCGGGCAGTTTCTTCTCACCGAGCTGCACGGGCATGGCCTTGGGCGCCAGCTTGAACCAGGCGAAGGTCTGGTAGAACAGGAAATAGAGCAGGGCGAGACCGTGCACCGCGATCATGATCCCGTTCTGCTGCCAGGCGAGAAAACCGTCCCAGGATTCCGGGCCCGCCGCCAGCGCGGCGAGGGCGCAGAGCAACAGGGCCGAGTAGAAGCCCACCAGGAGGCAGGTGACCTCGCGCAGCATGTAGATCTTGTAACGGCCGTTGCGCAGGTACCAGGTGGTCCTGGACACGGGCCGGACGTAGGGCTGGCGGCTCATGAGTCACCTCCCGGGAATCCCATCTTGCGTTTCCACCATTCCATCGCGCCGTCCACCTTCATCTGCTGCAGGGCCGCGGCCGGGTCGACGCTCTTGGGGCAGACCTCGGAGCAGGCGCCGACGAAGGAGCAGTCCCAGACGCCGTCGTGGTCGGCCAGGATGTCGAGGCGCTGCGACTTGCCCTGGTCGCGCGAGTCCAGGTTGTAGCGCTGCGCCAGCGCCAGCGCGGCGGGACCGATGAAGTTGTTGTCCAGCGCGTATTGCGGGCAGGCGGTGTAACAGCACATGCAGTTGATGCACATGGTGTACTGCTTGAACTTCATCAGTGCGCCGCGGGACTGGTTGAACTCCTCGCCTTCCGGCGGATCATCCTTGCGGATGATGTAGGGCTGCACCTTCTGCAGCTTCTCCATCACGTCGTCCAGCACCACCACCAGGTCGCGCTCGATCGGGAAATTCTCCAGCGGCTCGATGCGCACCTTGTCCGGCAGGTCGCGAACGAAGGTCTTGCAGGTCAGGCTGGGTTCGCCGTTGACCATCATGCCGCAGCTGCCGCAGACCATCATGTGGCAGGACCAGCGGTAGCTCAGCGTGGTGTCGAGGTTCTCCTTGACGTAGTTGAGCGCGTCCAGGATCGCCCAGTCCTCCTCGCAGGGGACATGGTAGGTTTGAAACCAGGGCGCCTCGTCCTTTTCCGGGTCATATCGCATGACCTCGAGTTCCAGTTGCCGGGTCGTCATTTGTCCTTCCCCCCCGAGTAATCGCGAACGCCCGGTTGCGAACGCGTGATCGTCACGTCGGACCAGTCCACCCGCGGACGCCCATCATCGCGGCGGAAGCACACGGAGTGCTTGAGGAAGTTCTCGTCGTCCCGCTCGGCGTAATCCAGCCGCTGGTGGGCGCCCCGGGACTCGCGGCGTTCCAGCGACGCCTCGGCGATGGTCTCGGCCACGTCCAGCATGTTGCGCAGTTCCAGCGCCTGCTGCAGGTCGGTGTTGAACACGTTGCTCTTGTCGTTGACCTCGATGGATGCGTAACGGCCGCGCAGCTCCGCGATCTTCTCGCAGGAGGCGGCCGCGCCTTCCTCGTCGCGGTATATTCCCGCGCCTTCCTCCAGTGTCGCTTTCATTTCGCGGCGAATTCCGGCCACCGACTCATCACCGCTTTGCTGCAGCAGGGACCGGATACCGGCCACGATGCCCTCGGCCTGTCCTTCGTTCCCGCCAGCATTTCCCGCCCTGGCGGCGTATTCCGTGGCCGCCTGGGCGGTCTTCTTGCCGGACACGAGCAGGTCGGTCAGCGAGTTGGAGCCGAGCCGGTTGGCGCCGTGCAGGCCGGAGCAGGCCGTTTCGCCCAGTGCGTAGAGGCCCGGCATGCGGGTCTCGCCGGCGAGGTTGCTGTCGATGCCGCCCATCATGAAATGGATCACCGGCCGCACCGGCACGGGATCGGTGACCGGGTCGTGGCCCACGTAGGAGGAGGCCAGTTCGCGCACCAGCGGCAGGCGCTCGTTGATCTTCTTCTCGCCGAGGTGGCGCATGTCGAGCAGCACGCAGTCGCCCCACGGGGTTTCAACGGTGTTGCCCTTGCGGTGTTCGTGCCAGAAGGCCTGGCTCAGGCGGTCGCGCGGACCGAGTTCCATGGTCTTCAGCACCGGCGCGCCGATGGGCGTCTCGGGGCCCATGCCGTAGTCCTGCAGGTAGCGGTAGCCGTCCTTGTTGACCAGGATGCCGCCCTCGCCGCGGCAGCCCTCGGTCAGCAGGATGCCGGTGCCGGGCAGGCCGGTCGGGTGGTACTGCACGAATTCCATGTCCTTCAGCGGCACGCCCGCGCGGTAGGCCATGGCCATGCCGTCGCCGGTCTTGACGGCGCCGTTGGTGGTGAATGGGAACACCTGGCCGCCGCCGCCGGAGGCCATGATCACCACGGGCGCGTTGAACTGGAAGAAGCGCCCGCTGCGCATCTCCATCGCAACCACGCCCTTGCATTTCTCACCGTCGTGGAGCAGGTCGAGGGCGAAATATTCGTCGAACCGCCGGATGGAGGGGAACTGCAGCGAGGTCTGGAACAGCGTGTGCAGGATGTGGAAGCCGCTCTTGTCGGCGGCGTACCAGGTGCGCTTCTTCTTCATGCCGCCGAACGGCCGGACCGCCACGGAACCGTCCTCCTCGCGGCTCCAGGGGCAGCCCCAGTGCTCGAGCTGGACCAGTTCACGCGGCGCCTGCTCGACGAAGTACTCGACCACGTCCTGGTCGCAGAGCCAGTCGCCGCCGCCGACGGTGTCGTTGAAGTGCAGTTCGAGCGAGTCGTCCGCGCCCTTGACGCCCGCCGCGCCGCCCTCGGCGGCGCAGGTATGGCTGCGCATCGGGTATACCTTCGAAATCAGGGATACGTTCAGCCCGGGATTGTCCTGGGCGATCGCGATGGCCGCGCGCAACCCGCCGCCACCGGCGCCCACGATGACGATATCAGTCTGGATGGTTTGCATGTTTCTTTTTGCTTGTATTGCCTGAAGATGAGGACAATCTAATGTGAACGCGGCGGAAACCCAATGACGTGCGTCATCTGCGCGATAAACCCGGCGCCGGCCGTGTCACTTGACGCGACGCACCCGGATCTTGTCGGTCTTGTCCCCTTTCTGTATCTCCATGAAGTAACCGAATCCATCCCGCGTGATCGTGGCCGGGTATTCGCAATCCATGCGCCGCTTGCTGCTGGCGTTGGACTGTTTCCAGATCTGCCCGTTGTTGAAGATGAAATACCATCGGCTGTCGGGGCCTTTCTGGCAGGAGGTGATCACGCCCCGGTGATGGGACTCGAAGGTTTCCGAGCGTTCCTCGAAGTCGGCGCCGCCGAGATGGTCGGGCAGGGAGGGTTCATCCGCTGCCGTATCCCCGTCGCCGTGCGCGGCAGTGGCGTCTTCCTTCGAAAGGCGGGCGCCCAGTTCGTCGTAGCAGGCCAGCCTCGTCTCCGCATCGGCCACCTTCGCACAGGCCCTGATGTCTTCGACCGTATCGGAAAACGCCTGGCCGGACCAGGCCATGCAGGCCAGGGCCAGCGGAACGGCACAGATTCGGTTCGGGAGAATCGGTTTCATGGTGTATCGACTCCTCGGTGTCAGGTTTCCGGGCTTAGATTGTCATATGCCCGTTTCAGTTCACGCGCGATATGCGCGTCCTGGGTTACGGGCAGGTAGCGGGCCGGGCTGTCCGGTCCCGTGAATTGCGGTAGCGGGGCGACTTCGAAGTCGCCGTCCAGGGCGAAAAACAGCACCATGGAATAGCGTTGCCAGGGCGTGTTGACCACGCGGTGGCCGGTGGCCTGGAGCACGCCGTTGGACAGGCGCTCCAGCATGTCGCCGATGATGACGGTGAAACTGCCGATTCCGGCCGGCGCGCTGCACCAGTCGCCGTTGACGTCGGTGACCTCGAGGCCGGCCGCGGTCTGGTGCATGATGGTGAAACACTCGAAGTCCGTGTGCGCCGAGATGCCCACGTTTCGCCCGTCGGCCGGCGCATCGTTGGCCGGGTAATGCAGCAGCCGCATGGTGCGGGGCGCACGCTCGGTGCTGTGTCGGTTGATGAAGCCTTCATCCATGTTCAGCAGGATCGAAAATGCTTCCGCCAGCGCCCGGCCCAGCCGGGTCACGGATTCGTAGTATTCGCTGATGGCGGCCCGGAAGCCGGGCAGGTCGGGCCAGGCATTGGGCGCGGCGCCCGGGGCGTCCTGGCCGAGGTCGAAAGACTCCAGGTGGGCCTGGGTGCCGGCCTGGTAGGCGGGCTCCGTGAAGATCGGGCTCCAGCCCCGCTTGCCCCCGCTGTGCGCGCTGTGGACCCCCTGCTTGACCGCCCCGTCGTCCGGCGTGGCGAAAAAAGCCTGCGTTGCTTCCAAAGCGGCCCGTATACACCGGTCCCCGACGCAGGTCCCGTGCACGTAAAAGAAGCCGGTTTCAAAGCAGGCCTTCCTGATCCGCTGTACCAGCTCGGCGCGGGCGGCCGTGTCCCCTACGAACAGCGGGGAAACGTCCAGCAGCGGTATTTCCTCGCGGGCGAGTTTCCGCGAGGGTGCATGCTGGTACAGTCGTCCGGTTTCCGCCATGGCGAAATTCTACAGCTTTGCGCGGAACCGGGCGTCCGACAGCCGGCCCTGGCGGGCCTCGCGCCAGACCACCAGCATGTTCGACGCGATGACCACGGCCGCGCCCGCCATGACCACCGGCGCCGGAAACTCGTTCCAGATCAGCCAGCCGAACAGCGTTGCCCAGACGATTCCGCTGTAGTTGAACACCGTGACGATGGCGGCCCGGGCATTGCGGAATGCGGTTGTAATCAGCCATTGCGCCGCGGCCCCCGAGAGGCCGACGCCGAGGAGTAACGGCACCTCGGCCAGGGTGGGCTGCACAGCGATGAAGGGCAGCGGCAGGGCAGTCAGGATGGTCCCGATCAGAAAAAAGTAGAACGTGATCGTCTCCGGCCGCTCGTAAGGGCCCAGGTAGCGCACCGTGATCTGCAGGGCTGCGTGCATCAACGAGGAGGCCAGGGCCACCAGGATGCCCAGCGCGTAGACCTGTCCCGAGGGCTGCGCCATGATGAATACGCCGACGAAGCCGATCAGCACCGCGCTCCAGCGCCAGGGGCCGACGGGCTCCTTCAGCAACACGACGCCCAGCACCGGGATGAACAGGGTGGAGGTGAACATCAGAACCGTCGTGTCGGCCATGGGCATCATGGAGAAGGCGGTAAACGTGGTCATCAGGCTGACCGTTCCAATGACCGCCCGGATCCCGACCAGGGCGGGCTTTTCACGCAATACCAGGATTTCGCGGCGCCCGAAGCCAAAGATCAGGATCAGGAAAGGTATGGTCGCGATGAGGTTGCGGTAAAAGGCGATTTCGATGACCGAATGGTTCGCGCTCAGCAGCTTGGCGAACATGTTCATGACCGTGAACATGAAGAACGCGCCCATGGCCGCAGCCATGCCCACCACGACGTGTTCGCGGTGGCCACCGGGTCCCTTTTCCCGGCTTTTGCTCACCGGTTCAGGGCTGACAATGCGAGGTTCGCGATGGCGGTGTCCTGCACGCCGGTGCCCGTCAGGTCGCAGACCGTAATCTCCAAGTCCGTGGTGCGGCCCTGCCGCGCACCGGTGGTGAGGGCCCCGAGTTCGATGATCTCCCGGTCCGGCGGCAGTTCACCGTTGATCGCCAGGTGCTGGATTTCCCCGTTCGACCGGCATTGTGACAGCCTGTCGCAGACCAGCCGGTCGGCCCGTCGCAGCACCTCCGGGTCCAGTTCCTGCTTGCCGGGAAAATCCGACCCGACGGCCGTGATGTGCAGGCCCCGGTGCAGGGAATCCGCAGTGACCAGGGGCCGATCGCTGGCAGTGGCCGTGATCACCACCTGGCTTGCGGCCACGACCTCGTCCGGCGATTCCGCCACGCGCACATCGAACTGGCAGCGCTGCCGCATCTCTTCCGCGTAGGCCTGCGCGCGCCCGGCGGACCGTCCCCAGACCACGATGTTGCGGAACGGTCTGACCAGGGCCAGGCATTCGACCTGGTAGCGGGCCTGCACGCCGGTCCCGATCACGCCCACCGTCCCGACCCTTTGCGGCGCCAGGTGACGGGCCGCCACGGCGCCGGCCAGGCCGGTGCGCAGGTCAGTGAGGTAACCGTTGTCCAGCAGGACTGCCTTGCAGAAGCCGGTTTCCGAATCGAGCGCCACCATCATTGCGTTGCCGGCCGGCAAGCCACGGGCCGGGTTGTCGTAGAAGCCCGAGGCGATCTTGATGGCGATGTAGGGCATGCCGCGGACGTAGGCGCTCTTGACGTCGATGTCCCCGTTCCTGTCGGCGGCCGAGATGTGCATGATCGGCGGCATGTCGGCCAGGTCGTGTTCCAGCCAGCCAAAGGCAGCCTCCACGGCATCCAGGGCCGCGTGATCGATGCCCACCGCCTGCCGCAGCGCATGTTCGTCCAGGGTCCTGGCGTCCATAGGTATCTCCCTGCCGACGGCCCTGTCGTTACGGGGGGCGCGCCGGTGGCCGGATTGTAGAACAATTCTGATGGAAAACACGGATATGTCAGGCATGCTCAACGGGAAGAAAGGATCGACCATCTGCTTTGGGCGCCTATGGCGGTACCGGTGGCGGCGCTCGTTTACTTCACGCTGCCGTCTGGCCGGCCTGCCGCGGAGGGCGCGGTCAGTACCGCCAATATCAGGCAGGTGAGGGACATCGGCGCCCGTCGGTGCCAGCAGTGCCACATGGCCATGCCGAAGTTCTCGGGCCTGGCGGGTGCGCCGCTGGGGATCGGGTTCGACAGCCGCGAGCAGGTGCTGGAATACGCCGGCAGGATGTACGAAATGACGGCGATCACGCGGACCATGCCGCCGGACAACGGGACTCAGATCACGGAGGACGAGCGGCAGATCATCGCCCAGTGGATTGCCCGGCTGCAGTACTTCCTGGATAAGGAGTCCCCTGCCGTCGGCCAGTGAAAATCCGGCCCATGCATGGTCACCCGAACCTGCCCAGGCGGTAGCGATCAGCCACGAAGCCCGGCGGTAAAGTCCGTTCCCGGCCCAGGGCCAGCGCCGCCAGCATGTGGCCCGTGGCCGGCGCATGCTTGAAACCGCTTCCGGAAAATCCGCACCCGACCGCCACGCATTCATCGAAGCGGTCCAGGATGGGCTCGCTGTCGGGCGTCATGGTGTAGCGGCAGGACTCCAGCCTTGCCGGGCGATCGTGTTCCAGCAGCGGCAGGTGCGTTTGCACGTAACGTGCGACCTTGTCGATGTAAGGTTGAAACGCACCCGTACCGGCCTTGTCCGGGTCGGACTCCGGCCCGCCGTGATACAGGACCTTGACGTGGCCGTGCGGTTCGCACGACGGCAGGGCGTAAACGCCGGTGAGCCGCGCGTTGAACAGGATCGGGAAGCCGTCGGCGGCCCGGTGGGCGCCATCGGGGTCCCGCCAGTAGGTCACCGGGATCGCCAGGCTGCGCAAATGCGTCGCGATACCCGGCAGCAACCTGGCCGTCCACGGCCCCGCGCATACCACGGCGTGGTCGAAGATGCGGGTTCCAGGCGTCCCGGAGCCTCCGGTCCGCAGGCTCAACAGGGCGCCCTGCGTGGTCGTGGATACCGACTCCGCCGTGGCCGTGACCACGTCCCCGCCCAGTGCCCGGAATCGTGACTGCACGGCGCGCAGGCAGCGGTCAGCAAACAGGATGCCGCCCCCCGGATCCCACGCCGCGCCCCATTCCGGCGGGTAGTCGAGCATGGGGTACCGCGCCGCGACCTCCTCGCCGTCCAGCCAGGTGCATGGCCGCCCCGCGTCTTCGAGCACCGTCATGTGTTTTTCGAGGTAGGCATCCCCGGCCGGTCCGAAATTGAGCAGGCCGGTCTGCTGATACAGGACATCGCCGGCCTGCAGCTCGAGCTCACGCCATCGATCCAGTGAATAGAAAAGCCGATCCAGTGGCTCGTCCCCCAGGAACCGGAACGCGCGTGACGCGCCGTGGGAGCTGCCGCGGTCGTGCGGCAACGGGAATTGCTCGATCAGGGTCGTTTCGATCCCGGCTTCCGCGAGATGCACGGCGGTCCAGGAGCCGATGATCCCGGCGCCGATCACGCAGGCTGTCTGAGCACTCATTCCTGGCATCCCGACCGGAAATCACCAGCCCGTGCCATGGTCACAGCCCCGGGGTCGCTGTGACCTCGAACAGGCGCCTGTCGTGCCGGACGTCGAATGTGACCTCGCGCAACTGCAGCCGGGCGGTATTGACGTTGCCGGCGTACTTGTTTTCACGGTGGTGAACGAGCACGCCTCCCACCATGTCGAATTCCGAGTATTCCGTCAGGAAGCGCATCCGGACTCCATTGATCTCCAGGGTCCCGGTGACTTTCTCGATGTGCCAGCGTTCGGGATTGACCAGGTAATCGGTCTGCAGCCCGTTTTCCTCGAGGCTGAGGGCCAGCATCCCGCCATCCTCGGTCAGCTCGAGGTCAGCGATTCGATTGCGCAGTGCCAGGGGTGAGTAGAGGCGCATCAATTGCAGTCGCATGGCGTCTGCCTGGGGCGGGCGGGCATACCGGGGCGTGGTGTCGTCGAAGCTGACCTGCGCCCGGTCGCCGTTCAGCACCCGTACCTCCTTCTTGTCCGGGTAGGTGAGTTCCACCCGGAGACAGCCCGGGACCTGCACATAGCGCAGGTCCATTCCATGCGTGTTCCGCATTGGCGCGAACATTTCCCACTCTTGCAGCATGCGGTCGAGCTTGCCCAGGTTCTCCGCGCCGCCGTAGGCCTCGACCATGTTATCCAGGACTTGCTGCAGGGTCTGCCCGGCTTGCGCAGTCTCCCCCCACATCAACAACAGCAGCGATATGAGCAGCGCCCGTCCGGTCATGGCGATTCCGGCCCGGGGCCGCACGTGTCGTCCTGGTCGAGCAAGGCCTTGACCTCGGCCGAAGGTGCATCGCTTGCCTCGCTACCGGCATCGAACACGATGCGCCATTCCCCGTCCGGGTGTAAGCGCCAGACGGAATTGAAAGTGCCCCAGGACTCCACGCGGCCTCCGTCGTCATCCACCGTGGTGAGGCGATAGGGGCCGCGCGTCATGGCAAGTTCGCCGCCCGCCAGGACCTCGACGAATCGAGGCCGCCACTTGATCTGCGGACCTTCGGGGGTGAAGAAGACGCTCCAGGCGTCGGTGATCGCTTCCGGACCCCGAAGGACCGATGCGCCCAGGAAACGGGCGTCTTCATCGAGAAAGGACGCGAATCTATCCGGGTCGGATCCTTCGACCGACTTGCTGAAGCCGATTTCCCGGCAACGGACGTCGTCCTCGAGGTCGGCGCCTGCCGCAGGGCCAGTCAATAGCATCGCCAGTGCAATCAATACTCGCATTTCGGTCTTCCGCGTCGTGGGTCAATCAAACCCGGCCGGCACAATATACCCATCCGGGCCTTTTCTATCAGAGATTTTCATCCCCGACCACGCCGCGCGCAACGAACGCTCCGCGAATATCGCCTTCCTCGAAGCCTGTTGCCAGGTCTTCCGGGTAAAGCATCGCCAGGGTTTCCTGGACCTCGGGCGCGATGTCGGGGCCATGGCACTGCAGGCAGAACGCCTGGGTGGGGATGGCCTTCATGTAGCGGAATTCCAGGCGATCGCCGGCTTCCACCAGTTCCGACCACTCCAGGCTACCGACATCCTCGCCGGCGGCCTTGCGCTCCTCGAATTCCAGCAGAACGGCGGCCTGCCAGTCGTTCGGGTAGTTGAGCGGGCTGCGGTTCTTGAGGCTGACGCGGCCCAGGTTCACGCCCTGTTCGCCGGAGGCCTTGGCCGCGACCAGCACGGCCTCGGTATTGCAGATCCTGATGGCGGCGTCCGGGCCGCCTGCTGCCATCGCCTTCGATATTTCGGCCTGCAAGGCGGCGGCAAAGGACTGGATGGCAGCCCTGGACCGGGCGATTTCCCCGGAAATGTTGGCTGCAGCCACGATGGACGCAACCTCATCGACCTCCGCTTCCACTGCGTCCATCGGCTCGGCCGGTTCCTCCACGGTGCACCCTGCGGCCAGGATAACGGCCGGAAAAAGTTTGAATAATTGCATCGTTCACCTCCCCCGGATGCGGGTTTTCCGCACAGACAAATTTACGCTACGCCTCCCCGGGCGCGACGTGTTGACTTGCGTCAATGTTCGGTTCTCATCCGTGCGCCGGAGGCGCGTTGCTAACCGAACCGTCACCCGCCCTGCAATCTTCCCCGCACGCTGGCGACCTTGTCCTCCATGGTCTGCTCGCGGTCGACCCGGGTGCCCAGCTTGATATTGGTATGGATGCGGGGGGCGCCCATGGCGTGGATTTTCTCGTGGCACTCCCTGATTGCGCGGAACACGAGGTCCCACTCACCCTCGATGTTGGTGCCGTTGGGGTGCAGGGACGTTTCCAGGCCGGGGCGGTCGAGCACCGCTTCGCAGGCGGCGATGTACCTGGAAAGGGAGACGCCCACCCCGATGGGGATGATGGTCAGGTCTGCGATCACTTTCATTGCTGCTCGTTCCTGGGTGGTTAATCCTGAATCTGGGGTTCATCACGTGCTATTTGAAGGACCCTGGTCACGCGGGCCCGGAGACCCGGAGCAGGTCGGGATCAGGCTGACCGTTACCAGACCCGCGGCGATCAGGAGTCCGCCGATAATTCTACCGGTGATCGACTGCACGCCGAAGACCACGGAAAAGCCCCCCACGAGAATCATGGACAGGATGGCGATGAGCTTGACCCGCGTGCTGATACAGCGGCACTCCTCCCAGTTGCGGATCATGGGTCCGAAGGTATCGTTCTCCAGCATCCAGCGGTGCCACTTCTTCGAGGAGCGCGCAAAGCAGGCCGCCGCCAGCAGCACGAAAGGGGTGGTCGGCAACAGGGGCAGGAACACGCCGAGGACGGCGACACCCAGGAACACGAATCCCAACAGCCTGAACAGGTTCACCCGAAATTGGCTCCACGACCGGGAAATGCAGCATTGTACAGGTGCGCCCGGCCTTTATCGCCCGTCCCTGCGGGCGCATAATTCACGCTTTTGAAGGAATTCCCGGTGACCGACGAATACGTAAGCGCAAAACTCGCCGAGGCGCGGGCCGCCCTTGGCTCGGGAAACAGGGCCTCAGCCTATTTCGCCCTGAAGCGTGCCCTCAAAAGGGATGCGGACAACCCGGAAGCGAAACTCCTGGCAGCGCGGCTGAACCTGGCGGATGGCGACATCGCGGGGGCGTCGAACATCACGCGGGATTTGCTGGCTGCCGGCGCAGGCGAGGAGGGCGGCGCCGAGGCTGAGAGCCTGGCTGAATTGTGCCTTGGCTGTGAGCTGTGGTTCGACGCGGCGCGGCTGTATGCGGCGCTGTGCCAGGAGCAGCCGGACAACGAGAGCTTCAACCGCCGTGCGGGTCAGGCGTCTTACCGCTGCGGCCGGCTGTCCGACGCGCGGGATTTTTTTCAGCGCTGCATCGCACTCCGTCCCGAGCGCGCCGACAATTTCCTTCAGCTCGGGCACGCCGCGAGGGCGCAGGGAGACCTGCGCCTGGCCGAGGAACAGTACCGACACTACGTGGCGAACTCCGAGGAAGGAAAAGCGGCGGGCTACTGGAGCCTTGCCGACCTGCCTGGCCACGAATTCAGTGACGAAGACATTAAAGCCATGAATGAACTGACCGGCCGTCTCCCAGGGGATGGCCCGGATGCGTCCATGCTGCAGTTTGCAATGGGCGTGGCGGCCGAGCAGGGCAAGCGTTTCAAGCAGGCATTCGGCCATTTCCGGCAGGCCAATGCGACCCAGTCGCAGTTCCGCCAGTTCAGCGCGGCGGAATTCGAGCGCACGCTGAAAAGCCTCGCCAGTGCTCGAAGCAACCTGGCGCCTTCGGTACCAGCCGGCGAAATCACCCCGGTTTTCGTGGTGGGCCTTCCAGGATCAGGCATCGCCCAGGTGGAGCGCGTGTTTGCGGCGCACCCCGCGGTGGGAACGACGGGCGGATTGACCTACCTGGACCGGATCGCCCTGGACCTGGAGAGAAGCGGCGGATACGTGCCGCGCCTTGCGGGTCTGACCGACAGCGACGCCAGGATGTACCGCCAGCGCTACCTGGACGACGCGAGCCGGCACCTGTCGGATGGCGCCACCGTGCTGGTGGAGCAAAGCCCCATCAACTTCATGCACCTGGGACTGGTTTGCCGCCTGTTGCCCGAAGCGGTTGTCATCGACGTGCGGCGCGACCTTCGTGACGTCGCCATGTTCAACTACCGGCGGTCTTTCATCTCCGGCATCAACTTCCCGTCGACGCTGGAGGACATGACGGCCTACGCGAAGGGGTACCTGGACCTGATGGGTCACTGGCAGTCGGTTTCACCCGGAATGATCCGGGTGCAATCCTGCGAGGCCCTGCTCGATGATCCGGAAACCGGGATCGCGGCGCTGCTGGAGTTCTGTTCGCTCGCAGGCGACCAGGCTTGTTTGGACGCCCTGTCAGCGTCCGGGCAGCCCGGTCTCGAAGCCGGCCAATGGAAGAACTACAAGAAGTGGCTCGGGCCCGAGTTCGACAAGCTGTCGGCCCTGCAGGCGAATCACTGAACGTAACGAAAAACCCCCGCCGAGGCGGGGGTTTTCCATTTCCGATTAACGCCGGTTTTATTCAAAGCGCCTTGAACACCTCGTCGAGGCTGTCCTTGGCGTCGCCGAACAGCATGCGCGTGTTGTCCTTGAAGAACAGCGGATTCTGCACGCCGGCGTAGCCCGTGGCCATCGAGCGCTTCAGCACGATGGTGGTCTTGCCCTTCCAGCACTCCAGCACCGGCATGCCGCCAATCGGCCCGTCGGGCTCATCGAGCGCCGAGGGATTCACGATATCGTTGGCGCCGATCACGATCGACACGTCAACTTCCGGGAAGTCCTCGTTGATCTCGTCCATC
>JABAHR010000432.1_pt1 | contig 13275 bp, 8 predicted proteins | sample 7062101 | NCBI WGS metagenome assembly JABAHR01 (sample SAMN14534553, study PRJNA622989) | marine sediment metagenome | biome: marine biome [ENVO:00000428]; feature: marine pelagic biome [ENVO:01000023]; material: deep marine sediment [ENVO:00002113] | place: India: Gulf of Kutch | collected... | reverse complement strand
CCGCAAAGATTGAAATTTTAGCCAAGGCCGGGAAACATTGTCAATCTGAAACTTCGCTTCCCGTTCGCCATATTTTAGTGGCGCGCCAGGAAGGACTCGAACCCTCGACCGTCGGCTTAGAAGGCCGATGCTCTATCCAGCTGAGCTACTGGCGCTTAAATGGTCGGGGCGACTGGATTCGAACCAGCGACCCCCTGCTCCCAAAGCAGGTGCGCTACCAGACTGCGCTACGCCCCGAACTTAAATGCTTCCAACATCGTGTAACGACCGAGGCGACATTTGGTTTAGAGAAAATCAACATCAGTTGATTGAGAGCTTGCCCTAAAAGTACTCACGCCTCGAAGGGCGAATTTCTAGCACGCCAAGATGAATAATGCAAGACTAAATAACAGAAATTTTACGAAGAAATTTAAAAACCGAGAACAAAAAACTTGGCCGAGGGATCAACTGTCTTCCAGTTGAAAGCGGACCGGGATACGCACCTGGCTCTCGACAGGTAATCCTGCACGCATCGCCGGAATAAACTCCCAGTGTTTTACGGAATTTCTGGCAGCTTTGTCGAGCACACGATAACCACACGATTGTTCAACCTGCAAATTATTGACGAGGCCTTCAGATGAGACATCGACAAGAAGCCAGACGACACCCTCCCAACGTCTTTTTGCCGCGACATACGGGTATTCCGGTTTCGGATTGACCCGGTATCTGGGCACAGCCTCTTGTAACTTCTCACGTTGTCCCCCTTGAGTGTTAACATCATTCTTGGCTGAAAAAGAGGCCATTTTCTCCACGGGAATTTCAGTGATGACGTTTTGTTGACCAGTTGCTGCCTGATTATCTTCATTCACGACGTCGAGTGGCAAACCAACCTTTTGTTCTTGCGGGTCGATGCAAACCAGATCAGCTGAGACAACATTATCCGAAGGCTTTTTTGCGTCAACGGTTATGGGCTCTTTTGGTGGGTCTTGTTTGGAAATTACCGCTGAAGGCTCAACCCGAGGCTTGACAATTGGTGCCTTGACCACCTTCTTTTTAACGGCTGATTGCTTGCTGACTGCTTCTGGCTTGACAATATCTTTCACCTCAACCGGACTGTTCGGAGCTTTATGATCCGTCGACAGCAAAGCCACGACAACGGGAGCATCGCCACCAGGAGCCATCACAGGAGAACTCTGCCAATCAAAATACGCCGCCCCTGCATGCAAGCCCGAGGAGAAGGCTAAGCACAGGATCATTCTGAAAAAAGGTGACAAATGGGTGAATTTATCAAGCATAAAAACGGTATTATATTCAGCTGAAAGTTTCTGCTGCCGCTGTTCACGGTGGATTTAAGTCAAGTGCATTTATCAATCAGTACTGTGAATGAAAAGATTTTATGTTGACATCAACATCAAGGTCTTCAACAATACCCGCGTTTATTCTCAGCCTTTTAATAACTTACAGTCTCGCCACGGTTTTTATCAAGTGTATTTTCGGGAAGCAATTCTTATCACATGCCTACTGGCCATCTCGCCAGCAGTTTTGCCAGCTGCAGATGGATCCACTAATGAACTGTTGGTAGACAACTCGCAAATACCCACACTTGAACAAATTACGGTCGTTGGCAAGACCGAAGACCAAGTTTCCGGCCAATCTCAGTTATCCAGCGAAACCCTTCAATCTCTACCCAAAAAGAATAGTAGCATTGTTGAAGCCATTACACTGCTCCCTCGTGTCCAGATCGGTGAAGAACAAACGACATCAAGAAACGCAGGGGAGATACTGCCGCCGCTCATTTCTATATCCGGCGCTCGTGCTTATGAAAACTACTTTTCTGTCGACAATGTTGGTCAGAGCAGCCTGCTGGATCCCCTGGCGGACAACCCCAACGACCTGGATGGTGTTCCCGGCCATCCATTGAGGGCCTTCATACACCAGGACCTGGTAGAATCCGTTACCGTCTACGACAGTAATATTCCTGCAAGATACGGCCGATTTGTCGGTGGTGTCGTCGAAGCCAGGACCAGAATGCCTGCGAGTGAGTTCGGTGGCAATTTCAGTTTGAGAACAACTAAAGACTCCTGGACTCATTTTAAGATAGACGAAGAGGATCGCGAGGATTTTAACAACTCGGATGACTTCAGCAATCAACCAAGGTTTACCAAATATGATGGCGGCATAGAATTCGACATCCCTGTCAACGAAGAGCTTGGTCTTCTTGCCTCCTACAAAAGAATCGAGTCCGACCTCGAATTACAACATTTCGGTGACTGGGACACAAAAAGCAAAACCCTTGAGACCTTCTTCATCAAGTCGGTTTGGAAACCACAGACAAGCAACATGCTTGAATTGGCTGTCTCATACACTCCCTCAGAAGAGGACTTCTTCCTCAACGATGTCAAAGACAGCGGCTTCTCTATCAAACGTGGCGGTTATACCCTCAACGGCATAATGAGCGGAGAGACTTCCATAGGCACTTACGAGGTCTCTGCGGCCTTCTTGGAAAGCACCAACACCAGAGAAGCCCCCAACAATTTATACACCTGGGAAATCACCCCAGCAAAAGATTGGGGAGCGACGGTCGGCACAAGTACCAGTCGGGAAGGCGGTTTTGGTGACATCGAAAACTCCGAAAGAAGCCTACAGCTGCATGCGGACCTGTTTCCCAGGCAATTTTCAACCGGAGACTTGACGCATATCGTCAATGTCGGTTTCCATTACAGTCGGGATTACGGCGAATATAATCGCAAGGAAACCACCTATACACATAGCGGGGCAACGCTCAACAGCGCTGTCATTTGCGCAGCCGGAGATCCTGCCTGCGCTGGGGAAGAACAATATTTTGACCGCAGGAATGTTTTCCCGGCTCAGAAAGAAGACGCTTCACTCAACTATTTTTCCGGCTATCTTGAAGACCTGATTACTGTAGGCCCCGTCGAGTTAAGACCGGGTGTCCGCATCTCCCATGATGATTTCATGAAAAACACCAACACGGCGCACAGACTGGCCGGATCCTGGGACATTTTCAGTAACGGCGAGACAATCCTTGTCGGCGGGCACAATCGCTATTATGGCGAAACCCTGTTGACCTACAAACTGCGTGAAGCGATCGAGCCTTTTTTCCGTGAAGAACGCACGCTTGATCCAGAAACATCCCGTCTTTCCGAGTGGGTCTTTGACAGAGATTTTTCCGTGACTCTTAACAAGTATTCTGAACTGGATACCCCTTTTTCGGATGAGTGGAATATCGGCATAAAGCAGAAGCTGTTCGGGGGAACGCTGGAGCTCAATTATCTCGAACGTGATCACAAGGACCAATTTGCCCGGGAGCGGATTACCGAACTCGACGGAACACGCTATTACATTCTGAACAACAACGGCTCCAGTCAATATGAGAGTGTAAAGGCCATGTGGGAAAGACAGTGGCAAGATCACTACATCAACATCAACTACACCTATACTGACCAGATCGCCAGCAACGAATCTTATGATGACGACTTTGATGAAGAAGACCTGGATGAGAAGGTCTGGTACGATGGCGACATTATTTTCATAGACGAGTTGCCACGAGCCGATTTTTACAGGAAGCATGCATTGGCGGTCATCTATACAGGGCGTTTGCCGTACGGCTTCACATTTACCAATATTGCCAAATATCTCGGCAATTACGAAGCCATTAACTCTGTCAAAATGAGTGATGAAGATAAAATTGCCGCGGGAATACCTGTAGAACTTGACATCTATGCTAAGGAGAAAAGGCCGGACTACTGGATTGTTGATTGGCGACTTGACTGGGAAAAGGCCTGGAACACAGATCAGGCTCTCGTGTTGACATTTGAAATCAACAACGTCTTTAACAGGACCCCTCCTGCTGGTGAATCTATCAGTACCTACGAACTCGGCCGCCAGTTCTGGCTCGGCATGACCTATAAATTCTAGACCTGCTAATTCGCCTGCAGCGCGACCCTGCTCCTGTTGACATCATCATAGAGATATACGTACCCGGAACGGTCTACCTCGCTGATATTGGCTTGCAGTTCCTGACTATCAATCAACGCAAGACTTTCCAGCCTTGATGGTAAAGGCAGTTTTATTGTTCCGCCGGGATGATCGCTCACCAAGAGGCCGTCTTCAGAAAAAGAAATCGAATGAGCCGCAATCGGAGTCGGCATACTCCCGATTGGGAGAGGTTCTCTTTTGTTGGCAATGTCGACCAGAAAAACCCCCATATCACCATCTGCAACCGCCAGGAGGTCTTCATTAACAGCCAGACTTTTTGCCAAACCTGGAGTGTCAACGATCTGCAGTAACTTTATTTCATCCAAGCGACTTACGTCGAGGACATAAACACCACCACTGCCGAGTGATACATAAGCGACCGAATTAAAGACTATAATATCTCTGGAGATAGAAGTTGATTGGAGGTGAATCGGTGGTGACAGGGTTGAGACTATTTTCGGAGCATCCTTTGCCGACAAATCGACGACCATTATCCCAGCGTGCCGAGTTGCCACAAGCCAATGGTCTGATGGCAACGGCGCCATAACTGTCGGATGTCCGCTGATCTCAAAATCAGCGACAAGATTCATGCTGTCGATACGCGGCCCGACGAAAACATCAAGGCCCTCTTCATGCAGGAGATAAAGCGATCCATCGTCAGCAATAGCAGACATAATTCGACTTGGGTGGACAAGTGAGCCGTGACGTTCAATATGGTTTTCATCCTCAGCAGAAGTTCTAAAAACACCGACACCATCATTATCCCAGGTCAGCAGGGTATTGTTGATTCTCTCTTGATCAGCTTCCGATCCTGTTGACAGCTCGATCAACGCCTTATCCCTGCGATACCCATAGAGTTTATTGCCCCAGTGATAAAAAGACTGATATTGATCGTCAATATACTCCCATGACTTCGGCAGAAGCTCCTCGAAAGCACTCATATGGAAGGCACTAAACCCTTTGTAATTTCCCAACCCCGACAAATACAAAACTTGTTCATCGACAGCCATCGATATCACAGTCGTTGGCATTACCTGATGACCGGCAATAATACATTGACCTTCACTCGTAATGTCGACTTTTGCAACACCACTTCCCACCAGGCTGACATAGAGATTTTCAGGGGTTGCCATAATTGAATAAGGAACTCCCGGAAGTTTCAACGAAGAACTTTCGAAGACTCTTTCGCCTGCAATAGTAAAAGTCCTTAACTGTCTGTCAGCGAGTGCAACAACCAGATAGTCACCAACAAATGCGACTCCACGAATATCGCCTTTATCCAGGTCAGGAAATTGTATTTTGGCTTTTGGCTTAACAACTCCTTCCGAAGAAACATCAAAAAGCTCTACCACACCCAATAAGGAAGCAATTGCAACAGATTTTCCATTAGAAGCTAACCCCCAAGGCCGTTCAATGCTGGCAACTATCTCCGGCAACACATTGTCCGGCTTCATAGCAACCTGGCCAAGACCACGCTCAAAATCCGTATAAAAAACCTGGCTGCCGACTGATGCCAGACTATGAACAGAGCTTTCGACAGGCATCTGCCTTGACAATTGCAATTTATCTGGATGACTGACATCAACGAAAGCGAGCCCTCCTCCACGGCTCATTCCGATAACAGCCATATCATCCAATATCATGATTGCAGAAATTGTTCCCGGCATCTCCAGGGAATCCAGGATAATCGGCCTGTTTTCATCTGAGACATCTATACTGACCAGCTTGCTCTGGAAACAGGCAGCAATGACAAGGTCATCTTTGACGTCAATGGCTCTTACAGATGTGCCGGACAATATGTTCCATAGCGGCTCCTTCAAAGCATGTGCTCGCTCAGCGTAATAGCCGCGGAGAGCTTTATGGAATCCTTCACCTGCAAAGACGAGAGAAGCGCCGTCACCATGCCGTGCTATGTTTTTAACAGAGTCAATATGAACTTGGGCGGCTTCAAACTTCTTCTCAATGCTCAACCAGGACAAGGTTCCTGCAAGAGCCAGACAATAGACGAGAAGCAGTAAATGGAAACCGGAAAACTTTATGCGGAAAGTTTTTCTGCGTTGCGCATCCATAATAATCAGTCTGCCGATGTCCCAGTAAGCTCCAGATTGCCGTCACCGTTCAAAGGCAACCATTTTTCCAAGATGGCGTACATTTCCGCCTGGCGAAACGGTTTGCTGAGAAAATCATTCATTCCGGCAGCCAGACACTCTTCTTCATCTTCAGCCCGTGCATACGCAGTCAACGCAATGATAGGCGTTTGAATCCCGCGGGAACGTAATAAAGTCGTTGCCGCATAGCCATCCATCTTGGGCATCTGACAATCCATAAGAACCAGATCGACCTGTTGCGTTTCGAGGAACTCAACAGCAGCTTGACCATTATCGACAATCGTCAAATCAAACCCCTGCTGTTCGACAAGAATCGAAATAAGACTCTGTGTCGTTGGATTGTCTTCCGCCAGGAGGATTTTCAGGTCTTCTCTGCCACGGGCAAGGTTGTCTTCGTCGACGGCGGGCCTCTCCAACGGTGCTTGAGAATCAACTTGATCTAGATGTTTTTCCCGTGCTGATTCATCAGCTAAAAGCAATGGCAAACACAATTTAAAAGTACTTCCTTGCCCCACTTCACTTTCGAGCTTTATGGTGCCGCCCATGGACTGGACNNGATTCAAAAATCCTTTCCTGATCATAATCAGAGATTCCCGGACCAGTGTCCTGCACAACAAATAAACAATCACACATTCCGGTCCTCTTATCTGTTGCTGTGGTCATTGAGACCAGAACCTGTCCTGATTCAGTGAACTTGACTGCGTTACCTACCAGGTTGAGTAAAACCTGGCGGACTCTCCCCGGATCACAGACGACTAAAGGCACGTTCTCCGGAACAGAGGCCTTTAATTCGAGGTCTTTGCTACGAGCATTTATCAACATCAGCTGGACAACATCCAGCAGCAACTGCTTGATATCAACAGGAACGACATCAAACTCAAGTCGTCCTGCTTCTATTTTTGAAAAGTCCAGAATGTCATTAAGGATAGTCAGCAGTGCTTCCCCGGAGCGATAAATCGTATCAACCAGTTGATAGTCCTGAGTGTCTAGCTCTCTCTGTCTGAGCAGGTCGGCCATCCCCAGCACACCGATCATCGGCGTTCTGACTTCATGGCTCATATTAGCGAGGAACTTTGACTTTGCGAGTGTTGCCTGTTCCGCCCTTTCCTTCTCAGCTTCCAGTGCCCTGGTACGGACCTGCACTTCCAATTCCAGTTCCTGCCTATGTTTTCCGAGTAACTGATCACGCTCCTTCAAGGCCTTGATCATTTCATCAAAGCCCTCAAAAAGTTGACCAAATTCGTCTTTGGACTCATGAACTTCAGGGTCGAGCAGACGCTTTTCCAGTGATATCTGCCTCATCCTCGAGGCAAGCTCTTCAATAGGAGCAGTAATATGTTTTTGCAGACGGGAGCTTAACAGAAACGTGACAATGACAGCAGCACCCATCGACAGCAACCAGCCAAGGAGAAGATAAATATTCTGTTCTGACAATGCGCTGGTTTCAAAGCTGAGGTAACTGTAGCCGACAAGGTTTCCTTCATAAAAAACAGGTCTGAAATGAGACAGCCGTCCATTTTCCTGCCAGGTCATTTCTGTTCCAGCCTGCTTGCCTTCTTCAATCTGTGCACTTTCCTGCTCAAGAAATTCAATTTCTTCATCTGAACTCAACCTGGACGAAATCTCAGGAGCGGTATAACTGACCAAAGCCTGGCCATTACCGGAAAGCAGATAGGCTGAAGCAACATCTTTGCGACTACCGAGCGAATTCAAAATCTCCTGCATTGCAACATGGTCTTTAAGAGCCATCTGCAAGCTGGAATTTGACGATATGACTTTTGCCAAAGAGTTCAGGTCGTCTTTGGCGAAGTCCTGAGTCCGCTTGAGTTCAAAAAAAACAAACTGCAGAGACGTCAGCAACATGACTAACATGCTGATCAGGAATATGATCGCCGTCATCTTTTTTTGCACGGAAAGTTGTTTATGCACGGGCATGTATCCACCAGCCCCCTCTGCCGGAAATTAGGACAAGAAATAAAATGCCAAATTCGGCGGCCGGGCAATCAAACATTAAGATTCTTGATATTCTACAGATCGTCATCAGAACGTTCTTTACCCCATTGACACATTTTGGTCAACAGTGGCTCAAGGGTGCGGCCTTTTTCTGTAAGTGAATATTCCACCCGCGGAGGAACTTCAGGATAAACTTCACGATGAACCAAACCATCTTTTTCAAGCTCCCGAAGCTGTTGGGTCAGCATTTTCTGAGTAATAGACTGCATCCGCCTTCTCAATTGACTGAATCGGAGAGTTTTTTGACATAAATGCCAGAGAATCAGGCCCTTCCACTTGCCACCAATCAGATTTAGCGTAATCTCTACACCACAGTGGTAGTTGTTTGATGCTTTCATCACCATGTCCCTTGGTATCTTTTTGGGTACTATATTACAAAAAAGTCTGTACTTGCCTAAATTACGAGTTAATGTATAACATAACGACCTTTAGATGAAGACAAAACGCTCTCACACCCTTAATTATCAGGGAAAGGATTAGACAATGGCTGAAAAATTTAAAGCAATGATCGTTGAAGAACAGGCCGAGAAAAAATTTACACGCAGAATCGGAGAGCGCTCCATCAGCGAGCTTCCGGAAGGAGACCTGCTGATCAAGGTTGAATTTTCATCGTTAAATTACAAAGACGCGCTCTCTGCAACCGGCAACCCCGGTGTCACCAGAAAGTTTCCGCATACTCCGGGGATAGATGCCGCAGGAGAAGTTATTGAAGATGCTAGCGGTATATTTGAAGCTGGGGATAAAGTTGTCGTCACCGGCTGGGATCTGGGCATGAACACTGCTGGCGGCTATGGGGAATACATTCGTGTTCCTTCCGATTGGGCCATTGCCCTGCCGGAAGGCCTGTCCCTCCGCGAGAGCATGATCCTGGGAACTGCCGGTTTTACCGCAGGGCTCTCTGTACATGCTCTGGCAGAAAAAGTCTCTCCCGAGGCAGGCGAGATTCTGGTCACCGGTGCAACTGGAGGAGTCGGCTCGGTCGCCGTCGCCATCCTGGCTAAAGCCGGGTACAAGGTTGTCGCAGTGACTGGCAAAGCCGACCAGGCTGAGTTTCTAAAAGGACTTGGCGCCGCAAAAGTGATCACCAGGGACGAAGTCATGGAGAACGCTAACCGCCCGATGATGAAAGAACGCTGGGCCGGTGCCATCGATGTGGTTGGTGGCGAAATGCTCGCAGCGGTTCTTAAATCAACCCGTTATGGCGGGACAGTCACCTGCTGTGGACTGGTTGGCTCACCGGAACTGCCGGTCAATGTGTTCCCATTTATTCTGCGCGGTGTCAGCCTGCTTGGCATTGACTCGGTACAATGCCCTCCTGAACCACGACTGGCCGTATGGAACAAGCTGGCAAATGAGTGGAAAGTGGACCTTGAAGCTTTGGTCAGCGAAGTCACTTTGGAAGAGCTTGAGACATCCCTTCTGGCAATTCTCAAAGGTGGTATCAAAGGACGCGTTCTGGTTAAGCTTTAACAAAAAACTGGATTCTTCTGGACGGACAAGGCAAGTATCAGCTTTGAGCTTATTTATTGAAGAGCAACAGATTGGTCATCTGTTGCTCTTTCCTTTTATCATTTAAATCAAAATCGTCGGGGTTGCCCGTCAGCAACAAAATAAATCTTGGGACACAATATGAAACATCATTGTGTCCCCGATTTATTCATTTGCAAAAGAAAGCTCTCTCGTAGTAGTGGGCAATGCCTGGCGCGCTCTCTCAGCAAAATCAATTAACTTATATTCAAGGTGATCAAGTTTCTACATTTCCCCCGTAGTTGACGAGGCTTTTGAGAGCCTCTACTGTTGTGGTGAATAGTGACAAAACTGGATTTATTATTGGCGAAAGATGTCTAAACAAACCGATTTGCCGCAGCCGAAGACAAATGGAAATTAAGAAGCTAAGAGAAACAAATAGGGAGATGTACTTTTTACGTGCCCCAGGTTTTCCTCTCTGAATCTAGGTAATGGGTATGCTTCTTTTGAAATCGGGGACACTAAAAACCTCAAGCGACAAACTGACAAGAAATAATCTCAACTCGCTCTCATCTGAGGCCGACGAATAATACGGACCTCACAATATAATGTAATAATTTTTTATTTTTTTCATCGACTATGAATCGACAAACTGTACGTTACAATTAATCTTAATGACGTTATGAAATGGAGTTTTTGATGAACAATGATCTTCCTCTGCCAGGTAGAAAACTTGGCAGTTACGTTGTCAATAAGCAACAACCGATACCGGAACTAAACCTCACCGCGGTGACGCTGTATCATGAGCCTACCGGGGCAAGGCTGCTGCATCTAGCCTGCGACGACCCCAACAATGTCTTTGCCGTCGGCTTTCGCACCCCACCTCCGGATTCGACCGGCATTGCCCATATTCTGGAGCATACGGTTCTTTGTGGCTCCAGGAAGTATCCGGTTCGCGATCCTTTCTTTGCCATGCTTAAGCGCAGTCTGAATACCTTCATGAATGCTTTGACTGCAGCTGACTGGACCCTCTACCCGGTCGCCAGCATGAACCGCAAGGATTTCTATAACCTGATGGGAATTTACCTCGATGCGACCTTCTTCCCGCTCTTGCGCGAACAGGACTTCCTCCAGGAAGGGCACCGGCTTGACTTTGCCGACCCGCATAATCCTGACACGCTGATGATTAAAGGGGTCGTCTTCAACGAGATGAAAGGGGCCATGGCAGACCCTTCATCTTTACTCGGCCGCAGGCTCAACTCGGCACTCTTTCCGACGACCTGCTACGGCGAAAACTCCGGAGGGGAACCGATCAACATTCCGGATCTTACCTGGCAGCAGTTAAAAGATTTCCACCGCAGCTACTATCATCCAAGCAACAGCTGGATCTTTACTTATGGCAACTTCCCACTTCAGGACAACCTGGAGAAAATTGAAGAGCTCGCTTTGAAGGCCTTTAATAGGCGGCCGGTTGACAGTGTCGTATCCCTGGAAAAACGTTTTTCGGAGCCGACCAGAGCAACAAGAACTTTTCCAATCGGCCCGGATGATGACATGCAGCAGCGTAGCATGGTGCAGTTGGCCTGGTTGACCTGTCCGATTGAAGACACCTTTGAGAGAGCAGCCACAGGCGTTCTGTCCAACCTTTTGCTCGGCAACCCGGCGGCGCCACTTTATCAGGCACTGATTGAATCCGGGCTGGGACAAAACCTTGCTCCCGGGACCGGTTATCATGATGATTATCGCGACACTTACCTTGCCTGTGGCCTCCAGGGTACCGATGCCGACAAGGTTGAGGCCATTGAAGCCCTGATCATCGATACACTGGAAAAGGTCGCCGATGAAGGCTTTCCAGAAGAACGTATTGACGCGGCCCTGCATCATTATGAATTTTCCAGTCGGGAGGTCACCGGAGACCAATATCCATATGGACTCGGCTTATTGATGCGTCTCTTTGGTCCATGGCTGCACGCCGAAGACCCATTGAGCACCCTGATGGTTGGCGAGAACCTACAACAGCTGAAAGACGCTGCCGCTGATCCTCGATTCTTCCCGCAGATGATCAGGCGTCACCTGATTGACAATAATCATCGGGTGACCTTTTTGTTAAAACCGGACCGTGATCATAGTCGAAAAGAAGAGCAAGCTTTTGCAGAAAAGTTGAACAATATTCGCAAAGCCCTGGATGAGAATGCGATTGTAAAAATTAACAGAGCAAACGAAGAGCTGCAGCGAAATCAGGAGACGCCTGACGATACCAGCTGTCTGCCTATTCTTGAGATTTCTGACATTGATCCGCAAGAGCAGCAGACACCCTTCTCGAAAAAAGCAGTCTTCGGGGGAAGTTCTTTTTGGTTTCCGCAACCGACCAATGGCATCAGCTACCTTACGCTACAGTTCAACACCAAGGAGCTCGACCCTTCTTTGCGCCCCTATCTGCCGATCTTCTGTGCTCTGCTACCCCAGATAGGGGCAGCCGGACATGATTACCTTGCCATGTCCAGACGTATTTCTGCGGCAACCGGCGGGGTTCGTCTCAGTACAAATTTTTTGCAACGTCCTGATGATTTAGACCAGCTCAATCCGGTTGTGGAGCTCAAGGGTAAAGTTCTCGACCGCAACCAGGATGCGCTAGGTGAGATTCTGACCGACTTGCTGACAGCACCGGACTTCTCCGACCTGGAGCGTCTGAAGACGGTCATCGGCCAGGTCAGGGTCTCCATGGAAAACTCGATTCCAGGTGCAGGCCACTCATTTGCTGCCCGTGCTGCAGCGGCATCGCTGACCTCAACAGCGGCACAAAAAGAAGAGTGGAGTGGCATGACCCAGGTGAAGATTATCAGGGAGATCACAAACCTTGATGAGCAGGGGGTTGCAGAACTTTCGCAATCTTTATCTGAGATTGCCACTCAGCTTTTTTCCCGTGAGCACCTCTCGGTCGCTGTGACTGCCGAAGATCCGGCACTCGAAAAAATGCAGATCCCGCTCACAGGGTTACTCGAAGCTCTGCCTCATAAAGGAGGCACGTCAGGAGCTGCTGAAGAATTTTCAAGCCGTGGCGCCGCAACCGGCTGGTACTACAATGTGCCTGTCGCCTATGTTGCCCAGGTTTTTCGCACCGTACCTTACACTCACCCTGATGCGCCAGCGCTCATGGTCCTCGCAAAGCTTATGCGTGCCGACTTCCTGCACCGAGAAATACGCGAGAAAGGCGGCGCCTACGGTGGCATGGCCGCTTATAACGCTGATGGTGGGCTTTTCTCTTTGCTCTCTTATCGTGACCCTCACCTGGAAAGAACACTTGATGTTTACCGTCAATGCATCGATTGGGCAAGCCAGGAGAAATTCAGTGATGAAACAATCCGGGAGTCAATTCTAACAGCATTTGCAGATATGGATCGTCCCCTCTCTCCCAGTGGCCGGGGTTATCGTGAATTTTTGCATCAGCAACAAGATCTCACTCAGGAAATGGTTCAACAATTCCGCAATCGAATCCTTGAAACCAATCAGCAGCAGTTGAGTCGGGTTGCCCGGACTTATCTGCAAGAAGCTCACGAAAATAGCTCTATCGGCATTCTTGCTGGTGAAGAAATGTTTGATCAGGCGTCAGCAAAGCTCTCGCAGATCAACATGCAGATGAAGAAACTTGCCTGAGCGACAGCGTTTGTTCCTTTGCTTAATTCGAACTGATTCGTTATAGTCTCATCCT
>JABAHR010015674.1_pt3 | contig 13283 bp, 13 predicted proteins | sample 7062101 | NCBI WGS metagenome assembly JABAHR01 (sample SAMN14534553, study PRJNA622989) | marine sediment metagenome | biome: marine biome [ENVO:00000428]; feature: marine pelagic biome [ENVO:01000023]; material: deep marine sediment [ENVO:00002113] | place: India: Gulf of Kutch | collected... | reverse complement strand
GACATCACATCATAGGCTCCGCCGTATGCTTTTCTGGTTATTACTGTAACTCTTGGAACAGTAGCTTCACAGTATGCATATAGAAGTTTTGCGCCGTGCTTAATTATGCCGTTCCATTCCTGTGATGTTCCAGGCAGAAATCCCGGTACGTCTACAAACGACAATAGTGGAATATTAAAACAATCGCAAAACCTTACAAATCTTGCGCCTTTAATTGAAGCATCTATATCGAGACAACCGGCAAGTACATTTGGCTGATTACCTACTATACCAACAACCTTGCCGTTCATTCTGGCAAATCCGCAGACTATATTTTTTGCATACTGTTCCTGTACCTCGAAAAAATATTCATTATCGACTACTTTTCGTATTACGTCTTTAATGTCATAAGGTTTGTTAGCGTTATCAGGTACTATTTCTCTCAGTGACATCTCTTTTCTGTCAACAGGATCATCGCATGGTATAGCTGGTGGGTCTTCCAAATTATTGGATGGCAGGAAGCTTAAAAGTTCTTTAATATATAAAATGCAGTCATTGTCGTCATCTACAGAAAAATGGGCTACTCCGCTTGTGGCATTATGCACATCAGCCCCACCAAGCTCTTCTCTGTCAACTTCTTCATGAGTAACAGTTTTAATAACATCAGGGCCTGTAATGAACATATAGCTTGTATTCTTAACCATAATAATGAAGTCGGTTATAGCAGGGGAATAAACCGCACCGCCTGCGCATGGGCCCATTACGGCTGATATTTGAGGAACGACTCCCGATGAGAGCACATTTCTTAAAAATATATCTGCATAACCCCCGAGGCTCTCGACCCCTTCCTGGATTCTTGCCCCACCTGAGTCATTTAGACCAACTACCGGGGCACCTACCTGAAGTGCCATATCCATAAGTTTTGTTATCTTTTTCGCGTGAACAAGTCCGAGAGAGCCACCGAATACTGAGAAATCCTGTGCAAATACAAAAACCTGCCTGCCGTCTATCTTTCCGTGGCCTGTTACTACTCCGTCACCGAGGAATTTCTTTTTTTCCATTCCAAAGTCACTGCATTTGTGCACAGCAAATTTGTCGAGTTCAACAAATGTGTTTTTATCGAGTAGCAGATTTATTCTCTCTCTTGCCGTCAGTTTGCCGGATTCATGTATCTTTTTAATCCTGTTCTCTCCACCGCCAAGCTCTGCTTCTTTGTTCTTCTGTTCAAGTAAATCTATTTTCTCTTGCATAGTGCTTGCTCCTACAATGTTTGCGCAACTGAATATTAGTTCAATCTTGTTTTATATTTTAGTCCAGATGTATTAATAATAAAGTGAGATATTAACTCATAAAACCTCTGCAATATAACAGATTTAATGATTCTAATCAAAATGAAATTTATCCACTAAGTCAACAATTATATACATATAAGCCTATGTACTTAACCGTCTGCTAGTATCTTATCCCAGATTTCTTTTGTCTGATGGGAAAGATGCTCAAGATCAGAATCGTTATTGATAATATAGTCGGCATATTTAATCTTTTGCTCAGCAGGCATCTGAGAGTTAATTCTTGCCCGAGCCTGCTCTGAAGTATAGTCATTTCTGCTTGCCAACCTTTCCATCTGTGTTTTTTCTGAAGTATTAACAACAATTAACTTATCTATCATTTGCTTTAGTTTTTCGCGTTCAACAATAAGCGCAGCTTCTATAATTACTATTTCTTTACCTTCACTTCTATATTTATCTATTAATGTGGATATCTCCCCGAAGATTTCAGGATGAATAATACTGTTCAGAACCTCTCTCTTATCTTCATCATTAAATATAATACTGCCAAGAACTTCCCTGTTTAGAGTTCCGTCACTCTTAATAACCTCAGATCCAAAATGATCTGCAATTTTTTGGAGCGCAGGTTTGCCTCTGTCTACTACATCTCTTGCAATCTGATCTGCATCGATTATTGATGCGCCAAGATTTTTTAGAATTGATGCTACTGTAGATTTTCCAGATGCAATATTTCCGGTAAGGCCAATTATCTTCATCTCTTATATTCTAAGACCACAGGGCAATAAATCAAAATATGAGATAAATAAATACTTTGTAACTGGATAATAAAAGATAATCGGATAGGTGAAATACGAACTTTACATCACTGGTTACTTGATTGGATGTGATTTATAGCATTATCAAGTCTCAGTAGTGTTGTTTCCTTTCCCAGTGTTTCTATTACCTCAAATATCCCGGGGCTTACAGTTCCTCCTGTAAGCGCTACTCTTAAGGGCTGGGCAATCTTGCCGAATTTAAGTTCAAGGTCAGCCATAATTTTTTCAAATGTGCTGTGAAGAATATCGTGTTCAAAAATGTCCACAGCAGATAACTCATCCTTTGTTTTTTGTAATATGGGAAGTGTTTTATCATTTAGAAATTTTTTATCCGCTTTTTCTTCATATACGTTTACATCTTCGAAAAAATAAATACTTTTTTCCGGATATTCATCCAAAGTTTGCACTCTTTCTCTAAGAGCATTTAATACACCATGAAACTTATCCCTGTTCTGGGTTACATCTATTCCACTTTTTTCAAAAAATGGGGCTGCATGTCTAGCTAAAATTTCTATATCCGTGTTCTTAATATAATGAGAATTTAGCCAGGAGAGTTTTTCTTCATTAAATACCGCCGGGGTTTTGCCAAGACTCTCTAAATTAAATAGTTCTATTAACTGCTCTTTAGAAAATATTTCCTGATCACCATGAGACCAGCCAAGACGCACTAAAAAATTGAGCATGGATTGAGGCAGATAGCCGTTATCTCTGTAGGCTAAAATGGATACAGCTCCATGCCTCTTGCTAAGCTTCGCCTTGTCCTGTCCCAGAATCATCGAGACATGGGCAAAGTTTGGTAAAGCAAATCCCAGCATGTTATAGATAAGAGCCTGTTTTGGGGTGTTAGATAGATGGTCATCACCTCTAATTATATCAGTTATTCCCATGGAGTTGTCATCAATTACAGCAGCAAAATTATAGGTGGGAAACCCATCACGTTTAATAATTACAAAATCATCAATTTCTTTTAGGTCGTAGTTTATTGTTCCCCTAAGTTTATCTTTAATTTCTATAAAACCACTCTCGGGGGTTTTGAGGCGTATGGCAAAAGACATATCCGAGTTTTTGTTGTCATTATTTCTGCAAGTGCCTTCATATCTGTAAGTAATATTTTTTTCTTTAAATTCAGCTCTCCTGAGTTCTATCTCTTCAGGAGTGCAGTAACACCTGTATGCATCCCCTTGCTCTATGAGCTTATTTGCAAACTCGTTATATTTGTCCAGGTTTGATGACTGTTTAATGGGGTTGCCGTCCCAGTCCAATCCAAGCCATTTTAGTCCTTCCAAAATTTCAGTTACAGACTCTTCGGTTGATCTTTGCTGATCGGTGTCTTCAATTCTAAGTAAAAATTTGCCTTTATTGTGTCTTGCATAAAGCCAGTTAAAAATAGCAGTTCTTACTCCGCCAATATGCAAAGCTCCTGTGGGGCTTGGAGCAAATCTTGTAATTACATTCATATTGTTGTCCTATAGTATAGTTTAAAAAGAAAGGAGTTTATAATCTGAATTTATCAAACTATCCAGTTTGTTGTCGCTCTCAAGCATTGCAAGTTCCCTGAATCCCCCAATGAGCTTATCATTAATAATTATTAGAGGTAAAGTGCGCCATTGCCATTTTTTGGTTACATCATCTCTCAGTTCAGGTGAAGTTGATAGATTAATTTCTTCAAACGGCACACCTTTTTTGCTGAGCAGAGACTTTGCTGCTATGCAGTACCCGCAAAAACTAGAAGTATAAACTGTTATTTTGTTCATATATTCAAGTTATAAAATATTAATTATGATGAGTGCTGCTAAAAGATGGATTCTATTATTTTATAAGATATTATTTAATGTACTTATATAAAATTGCTGTGATATTTTATTATTACTAAATAAACAAATTATAAATGATACAAAATTGTTTTAAATTACTGCTGAGTTTTTTATTGTTAATGATTTCGTGTTCCGGTGTAGACTTCATTAAGGCCTATTCATCACTGGAGACCAAAAAAAACTTTACTAATCAGACATTTATTAAAAGAGATATAACATATAAGGTAGGAAAATTAAATGAAGACTGGGAGATTGTAAATCTGGAATTTGGAGATCTGGCCTTCTATAATGAATCACTCAACTCGAGTATTAATGTTAACTCTACCTGCAACAGCTCTGGCAATCACAACCTAACCACTTTATCCGATTCACTACTTTCCGGGTTAAAAGACAAGCAATTAATTGAAAGGTTTGTAGCTACGGTTAATAAAGAAGGGGCGCTTGAGAGTAAGTATTACGGCCAATATGAAGATAATAGAGTAAAGATGAGTATTATAATATACCAAAAGGAGTTATGTGTTTATGACTTTTCATATATCTCAGACGTGCTGCATTTTGATAAAGGCTATAAGGATTATAAAAACTTTATTTCCGAATTTGAACTAATAAAAAATGAACAATAAGAATGCAGTTATAAGTTTCTTAAATGACCTGGGGGATCTGACTAAACTTTTATATAAAGCAATAATATATTCTTTTAAACCTCCAATAGAAGTAAGATTAATATTGGATCAGATTTATCAGCTCGGTTTTAAGTCTATTCCAATAGTAATCTTGTCATCAGTTTCAATAGGTATGGTTATGGTGGTTCAGATGGCGTACGGGTTTGCAACTTTTGGAGCCAAAGGGCTTGTTGGACCGCTGGTTACACTTGCAATGGTAAGAGAGCTTGGCCCGATACTGGCGTCACTTCTTGTAGGTGGAAGGGTTGGTTCTGGTATTACAGCAGAGATCGGATCTATGAATGTAACTGAACAACTGGACGCCATGAAGACTCTTGGAGCCGATCCTATTAAAAAACTTGTGGTTCCAAGACTTATTGCATGCATTATATCATTTCCGCTACTTGCTGTTATTGCAGATCTTGCTGGTATTGGAGGAGCGATGCTCATTGCCTATACCGAGCTTGGTGTTACTCCAAGACTTTTTATATCCGAGATTGTGGGTTTTGTTTTGTTAGCTGACTTTTTGAGCGGGATAATTAAAACAGTATTCTTTGGACTTATTGTAGCGATTATAGCCTGCTATATAGGAATGAAGGCTTCAGGCGGAACTCAGGGAGTTGGAAATTCTACTACTAAGACTGTGGTTGTGTCATTAGTACTTATTATTATCGCTGATTTTTTTCTGACCAAGGTATTTCTGGATTTATGATATAACTAATAGGGAATAAAAAAGCCAGGCTACATCATATAGATATAGTCTGGCTTTGCTTTAATAATTTGAGTGAACCAGTTTAATTAAAAGTATTTTTATAATCTAATGCAAACTTATAGGTTTTATGCTTTTTATAAGCTTCATTAGCTTCTAATGTCTTTTTGTTTTTAAGCGATTTGTGATACTTGATATGCCAGAAATTCATCTTCTCGCGAAGTTCATTAACTTCGTGATTCGATGCTATAGTCTTAACTTCATCTTCGGATATGAAATCAGGAAGATTATTTGTGTATGTATCACTCCAGACATTTTGATTGGCTTTTACAGTAGAAACCTGTTCACTTGGTGGCTGGCTTTCGATATAACTGTTTCTTAACTGTTCCCTGTACTTTGCCAGATCATCATCTGCTTTACCAAGGTATTTATCGGCATCGAATACTTCTCTTTGTTCTACTACCGGTTTGTCCGAATCGAGTATATACATCGTTGCTCCACCGGCACCCACAATCGCTATGAAAACAAGACTTAAAATTTTTCCAATAGTCTCCATCTCTGTTCTCCAATAATCCTTATTATTGAACCTATTACTTTAGTTGTAGTAATTTTATAGCTTTTTGATATGTTTGTAAAGTCTTATTTTTCATATTTTGAAAATAATTTAGCTATACAACATATAGTGGTCAATATGGATTCATATACACAACATATAGTGCTATAGTGGGTGTTTCAAACATCCTATGAAATCTAATTATTTAGAGTAACGAACATTGAGTCAATAAGGGGTTCGTTTTTAGCTAAATTACTGCCGTAATTTTTAGCCTCTGTTTTGGTTGGATAGCTTCCGATTCTTACCCTGTGCCATGTGCCTTTAGAAGGTACTTTTGCCTGAATTATATAAGCTTCATATCCTTTGGACTGTAGTCTTTGTGCTAGTTTCATAGCATCTTCTTGCTGCTTATACGAAGCAATTTGTACTGTGTATTTTCCTGATTTGGTTGATAAACTTTTGGAATTATTATCAATCCCTGCATTGTTTGTATTTTCTGCTTTGCTTTGAGAAACGGCTTTTGCATTAATAATTTTATTACCGGAATTTATTGGAATGCTTGTTTCTTTTAGAAATCCCCGCTCGTTTTCAGAAACGATTTCATTTTTTGCATCAGTATTTTGATTTGCAGCACTCTTTGTTTGGTCTTGGGGTGTTTCAGCCATATCTTTTGTTATTAGTTTATCCTTATCTGTTTCAACGCTATCTTTTGCCATTAATTCACTGCTTCCATTTTCATCAACTTTCACAACTTTTATATTGCTGTATTTTCTCTTAACATTTACCCCACGCTCATTTAAAACAAGATCTATATTACCTATAGGATTTGAAGGATTTTCAAATACCAATACCCTTGGTGATTCTGCAATTTTCTTTACAGATGTATTGCCAATTACAATGCTGGTTGTACCAAAATTTCCATCAAAAGGTCCTTTTATTACTGATGGATTTGATGATCTGCCAATCTTTGGAGACTGGTATTCCCATGGAGACGGCGCTTCATAACTCTTAATATTTAGTGATGAGTTTTGGTAAGTAATATAACTTCTTGCCCATTCATCTCCGCTAATACCTCTGAGTATCATGTAAGTTACTCCGCCTGTGCTTGACTTCGGAATATTAAATTTTATATCTCTTTCGCTAACAACTGTTGTTTCGTTGTTAATCTCTACAGAATATTTATCCAGTTTAGATAAATTATTCATCATATCACTTTCATTTTTTCCTTTTGGTTCTTTTGTTATAGTACCGCTTATCATATCTCCAGCAAGTATGTCCTCTGGTATGGATACTATGATCTTGCCCGCAGTAGTATCAAAGATGATATTCTGAATAGCCGATATAGAGTCTATTTCGGTCCTTACCTTATTTTTTGCAAAACTATCTATATTGGAGCTTATAAGCAAAATTAATAGAAAAGAAATTGTTGTTTTTGTTAATATTTTCATTTTTTTAAATTATTAATATATGATTTGGATTTGATTCGTATATATTATGACTAAAATAAATATAAAAATCAATAGGTTATATATTATAGTTAAAGTGATATATCAGTAAATTCTTGATATATTATGTTTTATGTATATAAATTTTTTTATATTTAAAAAAGCCGTTGTTTGCTTTGGCTGGTTATTTTGATAAAAACAATATCCCTTATAATTTGATTATTTTGTAGAACGTAGGTTTATTATCAGTGATTAGGTTTAGTAGAGATAGTAAATTTAGCTTATATATTATATTAATATGCTTATTACACTTAACTGGCTAAGAGATTTTATTGATATAAAAGAAGATCCCTATGATCTTGCAGAAATTCTCACAAATGCTGGTCTTGAGGTAGAGTCTGTAACTCCGCTTGCTTCAGGACTTGATAACATTGTAGTGGCTAAGATACTTAAGATTAGAGAGCATCCCGATGCATCCCGGCTTGTTATATGTGACGTAACAGACGGCAGTACAGACTACAATATTGTATGCGGTGCCAAGAATATGAAAGATGGGGATATTGTTGCGCTTGCAAAGATTGGAGCAATTCTTCCCAAAACAGAAAAATTTCCAGATGGAATAAAAATCAAGAAATCTAAAATCAGGGGTGAAGTATCTGAAGGTATGCTCTGCGCAGAAAATGAGATAGGTCTTGGAGAAGACAGTGAAGGAATAATGATCTTAAATGATGAAAATCCTCCCCTTGGAAGCACTATTGTAGAAGCACTGGGGCTTGATGACTGGGTGTTTGAGATTGGGGTAACCCCCAACAGACCCGACTGTCTTAGTGTACTTGGTGTAGCAAGGCAGCTCTCGGCTGTCGTTAACAGAAAAATAAAATATCCTGAAAATAGGTATGAAGTTTTTGATATTAAAGAAAACAGTAATCTTACAGTCGAAATAAAAGACCAGGTCAGGTGTCCCAGGTATACGGGAAGGTATATAGATAGCGTAGAAATAAGAAAATCGCCCTGGTGGCTTAGGCAAAGGCTGCAGGCCTGCGGGGTTAGGGCTATAAATAATGTAGTCGATATAACAAACTATGTGATGCTTGAATATGGTCATCCATTGCATGCGTTTGATGCAAAGTTTTTGGAAGGGTCAAAGATAATAGTAAGAACTGCTAAACAAGATGAAAAGATTAATACTCTTGATAGAGTTGAAAGAGAACTGACATCAGAAGATTTACTTATTTGTGATGCTGCAAAGCCGGTTGCTATTGCGGGGGTTATGGGTGGTGAAAACTCTGAAGTTTCTGATAATACCACTTCACTCGTGCTTGAATGTGCATATTTTGATCCCACAGCAGTAAGAAAGACATCAAAGAGACTGAAGCTTTCCACAGAGTCATCTTACAGGTTTGAAAGGGGGCTTGATCCTGATTCAATTGATAGAGTAGTGGAAAGAGCCAGTTATCTGATTTCCAGTTTAGCCTCTGGCAGGGTAAACAAAAATATTGTCGATATCTATCCTGAGAAAGCTGTTCCTGTTTCAATTAAGCTTAATATAAAGAATTTAAATTCTGCTATAGGAATAAAACTTTCAAAAAGTAAAGTAGAAAAAATACTGGATTCAATGGATGTGAGTGTAGAAAGTTCAGATGGCAATATCTTAAACTGTATAGCTCCGACATATAGGGTTGATCTCATAAGGGAGATTGATCTCATTGAGGATATTGCAATAATTTATGGCTACAACTCTGTTCCATTCACACTTCCTCAGGTTTCAGTAAAAAGCGATATAAACACTAAAGGCAATTTTAGCTCAGTAAGGGAGATAAAGAAATTTCTTGCCGGTTCAGGATTTAGTGAAGTGATAAATTACAGTTTTTCTGATCCTAGTGCACTGCGGATGTTTTCAAATAAAGCAGGAATAGATTTAATAAATCCGCTTACTACTGAGCAGTCTTGTATGAGAACTTCCATTATTCAGAGTGTGCTTGATAATTTTAAGAAAAATCTCAACAATCAGGCAGTAGACATTAAGCTCTTTGAGATTTCAAGGACATACGAAAAGGCTGAAAACGGGGTACAAGAAAATCTTAAGCTTTGTATAGCGGCATCGGCTGAAAATGATAATGAGCTATGGGATAAAAGAAAATATGACTTTTTTGATTTGAAGAATTTACTTATTAATCTGATTTCGTTTTTAAGACTGGACGGTAGAGTAGACCTTGAAGCTGATGCCTCAAGCATTAGCTTTGTGCATCCGGGCAAATCTGCTTTAGTCATGTCAGACGGACTTGAAATTGGTTATTTGGGATATCTGCATCCAGATTTCTTATCGAGTCTGGATATTGATACTGATGTAGTTATTTCAGAGATTGATCTTAGTGCATTGCTTGAAACACAAAAACAAAATGTCAGCAAATTTTCACCTATTCCAAGGTTTCCCTATACAAAAAGGGACTTGTCATTACTTGTAGATAGTAGTATAAGTGTTAATAGGATATTAGAAGAAATTAAAAGCACAGGTAATGAATTGATAGAAGATGTAAGAGTGTTTGATGTCTACTCCGCGGGTGATCTTGCAGATTCGGGGCAAAAGAGTGTGTCTATATCACTAATAATAAGATCAAAGGAAAAAACTCTTACAGACGAGCAGGCAAATCTTGTACAATCTTCTATATTTGATAAACTAAGTGAAAGCTTAGATGCGCGTATGCGTTCCTGATAACAAAGAGGTGTGGGTATGACTAAAAAAGAGTTGGGCGAAGTATTACATGCTAGGATCGGACTATCCAAAAGAGAATCATCAGAAATAGTAGAATTTTTCTTTAATAACCTANNTCAGAATAGAAATGCCAGAAAAGGCAGGAATCCTTCCACTGGAGAAGACATAACTATTGGTGAGAGAAAAGTAGTTGTGTTCAAATCCAGCAGGTTTTTGAGGGATGCCCTAAATTCCGAGCAATAATATTTAATGAGTCAGATATCGGGATCTATTAAAAGAAGTTTTCTCACGGGATTGTTGGTGATTATCCCTTTCGGACTGACTCTTTTTGTTGTTTATAAAATTAGCCTCTGGGTAGTAAGATTTATAAGCTTTGTACCCGCAAAGTTTATAGAACCCTTATCTGTGCTTCCAAAACCCCTTTATCAATACGCCACTTTTTCAATTGGCCTGATCGGTGCGCTTATAATAATTATTACTGTTGGAATTATTGCCAGAAACTACCTGGGTGGGAAGCTACTTAATTTTAGCGAAAACATTATCTCAAAAATTCCATTTGCAAGGTCAATTTATTCTGCCTCAAAGCAAATGATTGAGACTGTGCTTTTCAGCAGAGGATTTAAGGGTATTAAAAGGGTAATCATGCTTGAGTTTCCAAGAAAAGGTGTTTTCTGTCTTGGGTTTGTTACGGGAAATGTTGCAAACAAGGCAAGAGATGATACCGACGATACACTGCTTAGTATATTTGTACCAAATACTCCAAACCCAACTTCAGGCTATTATCTAATGCTTCCGGAAAGTGAAGTGCAGGAAGTATCGATCACGGTGGAGGAAGCCTTTAAAGTAATAATATCCGGGGGGCTTGCAGCAAAAGATTTTGAGCTTATTAAAAAAAGTACACCAGTCGATTACTAAGCATAATCTGCTTTCCAAAAACGACACCGTTATTATTGGTGTATCCGGCGGATCAGATTCCATTTTTCTTCTGCACGCTTTATCAAAGTTAGATGGTTATAAGCTTAAGATAGTTGCAGCTCATGTAAACCACTGTCTTAGGGGTGAAGAATCTGACAGGGATGCTGAATTTGTAAAAAAATTGTGTAAAGACAAGGGCATAGAATTTGAGCTGCTTGTTGAAAATGCTTCAGTTATTAAAAAAGAGCTTGGAAAAGGAATTGAAGAATCCGCTCGGATAATACGGTACAGATTTTTTGAGATTTTAACAGAAAAATATAATGCCCAAAAAATTGCTACGGCTCATACGGCAGACGATCAGGTTGAGACGGTATTTATGAGATTAATAAGAGGGGCAGGTATAAAAGGTTTATCTGGTATTCCAATTAGAAGAGATAATATTATAAGACCCCTCTTAGATGTTTCAAAAGATGAAATAATAGACTATTTAACCGCAAATAAAATTAAATGGACCGAGGATTCTTCAAACGCTGAGCTCGATTATTTTAGGAATAAAGTGCGGCATAAACTTATGCCGGTATTAAAAGAATTAAATCCAAATATAACAGAAAATGTACTTAGAACTTCTATTCAATTCACTGAAAAAGACTCATTTGTTTCAGAGCATACCAATAAGATATTCAAAAAAATATTCAAGAAAAATAAAGCGGGTATTTATACTGCAAGCCTTAAGAAATTTGCGAAAGTTCACAGGTTTATTCAATTTTCTTTACTTAGAGAAGCGATTTTCAGAGTGAACGAAAATCTGCTAAATATCGATTTTGATCATATAGAAACTGCTCTTGAGTTGCTATCATCAAAAAAGGTTTCGGGAGAGGTGAACTTGCCAAATGATCTAATAATTGCAAAGAGTTATGATGATTTTATAATAACCACAAAATCTAAGATTAATCCAAATTACACATATAAGATTGATGATTATGGAGAATATGTGTTTGAGAATGTGTCATTTAGTATCAAGAAATCCAAAGCAAAGAAGCTTGATCTTGGCGAAAATGTGGCCCTGCTAAATCCTAAAAAAGTAAAGTTTCCGGTTGAGATTAGAAGCTTTAGAGCGGGGGATAAATTTACTCCTTTCGGCATGAAAGGCGAGAAGAAATTAAAGGACTTTTTTATCGATGAAAAAGTTCCCAGATACTTGAGGAAACTCTACCCGCTTTTTGTTATAAACGGCGAAATTGCCTGGATCGGTGGACTCAGAATGTCGGAAAAGTTTAGGGTCAAAGGAAAAGAAGCTATTAGTATTGAATGTTCTAAGATATTGTAATTGTTATTAATTTCCGATCACCAAACTAGCCGCACCCAAAATCCCAGCATCATCTTTTAATTTAGATCTGCTGATTTTTAGTTTATTATATGGACCAATAAGAGTATTCTCTTGCACAGCTTTCCTCGTTGATGGTATGAAAGTCTGCCATGCGCCTGCAATACCGCCACCGATAATGACTATTTCAGGATTTAGCAGATTAGTTATTGATGAAATTCCGAGTCCAAGTGCTGTTCCAAGTTCTTCCCACAGTTTCTTAGAAAATCTGTTTCCGTTTTTAGCCTCTTTGTATAATAGCTCCGGAAGATTATCCTCGGGTGTGGATTTAATTTTTTTTAATAGAGATTTATTAATTATAGATTCCTTTGTTCCTGCTCTTATAATATTTTTTATGCCTTCAAGAGATGAGTAACTCTCCAAACAGCCCCTGTGACCACAGTTGCATTTATTGCCCCTGGGATAAACCTTAATATGTCCAATCTCTCCTCCCATCCCGTGTGCTCCGTTCCATAATTGCCCGTCAAGTACCATTCCACCACCAACTCCTGTACCAAGTGTAATCATAATTAGTGAAGACAACCCTTTCCCGGCTCCAAATCTAAACTCACCTATGGCCGCACAATTTGCGTCATTCTCTATATATATTGGTAATTTAGGTTTTATCTTGGCGCTTAGGAATTTCCTGATTGGATAATTTACAGCGTTTTTTATGTTTGGAGCCTGTGTAATGACTCCATTTTTAGCATTAAGAATTCCGGGTATTCCAATTCCTATTCCTGCAATATTATAGTCTTTTCGAAGAAATGTTATTAAGTTAATCAGGTTACAAACAAGGTTATCTATCCCAATATGAGCATCTGAGCTTGAGCTGTGTCTCTTTGCGATATTTCCTTTAGAGTCAACTACAGCGCCCCTCAGGTTTGTGCCGCCAATATCTATTCCAATTACATATCTGCTCATTTAAACAAAACTATACTAAATCTGAAATTAAATAAAACTCTTTACATATTAAATTTATTATATATATTTAACTAGTACGTACTAGTTAGTCCTAAATTATTA
>JABAHR010001056.1_pt6 | contig 13288 bp, 11 predicted proteins | sample 7062101 | NCBI WGS metagenome assembly JABAHR01 (sample SAMN14534553, study PRJNA622989) | marine sediment metagenome | biome: marine biome [ENVO:00000428]; feature: marine pelagic biome [ENVO:01000023]; material: deep marine sediment [ENVO:00002113] | place: India: Gulf of Kutch | collected... | reverse complement strand
GCGTTCGTATAGATGGCGTCGATGCTGGCGTCCGGAAACACCAAGTGTTGGAAATCACCATAAACGACGTACGGGTTCTGCGGTCCGGGGTTGAGGTCGATTCCCACCGCGAAGAGCCCCATCTCGTGAAGCACTCGCACCTCGGTCCCCAGCCGGGCGCCGAGACAGAGCACGCTGTGCACACCCTCGACGTCCTTCAATTGCCGGAACACCGCCAATCGATGTCGAAAAAACCCGAGGTCCTCGGGTTCCTTCTCCTTGAGCCGCTCATAGATGCCTTCGAGCTTGGCAGACTGGTGGGCAACATAGTCCTCGTAAGAGACGTAGCGTCTGCTGGCTATGTCCTCCTTCTTGCGCCATAGGTCAGAGTCGAACCTGCTCTGCCGCTCACGGGCCTTGCCGGCCCACTTTCTCTGCTTGCGCCCCGGGCCCAGGCCGTACTTGAAAAAATTGACAATTTTACCAAATGCAGCCATATTCCGGCCTTTTATGCAACGCATGGGCCGCCAGCATCGCTGGGGCAGGGGGGACTGGATGCGCGGCATCGATGCCCTTGCGACCGCTCCGCGTGCTTTGACGCGAGACGGGAGGGGTCCGCCTCGGGGGCTTGGCGGCCCGTCATGGCTCGAGCACGGCCGTCCATGGCGCGCAGCGCACATTCGTCCATGGTGATGCATTCTCCCATATCCGACCTGCGGACGGCTCGAAATTTGCAAGCCGAACACGACAGGCACGCGCATGCGGCGCCGTGCTGGAGCCGGTATTTTGGGAGCCCGACCACGCAGGGCAGCGCACGCCGGCCGCCTCTATGGGCGCGGACTCGCAACGGCACCGGCGTCGGGCACGGTCGCTGCGCCCCGGGGGCTGGCGCAACATCGGGGGTACGGCCCGTTTTACTCGCGCCCGCCCAGATTCGGATGCCAACCTCGGTGATTTCTGATTTCCTCAAGGGAATCGGGGAGATAAGAATTCCTTAAGAAAATCTGAGGTATACTCAACGTAGCACGGGGGGCGCGTTGACGGCGCCCGGATAGTCGCGACGAGGCGTCACCGGGGGAGCCGTGCAACCAGACGCGAAAAGACAAGCGCAAGACGTGGCAGAGCCTAGCGGAATCGCACTGATCGACTAGTCTACGGGGACTGCAAGTCCACACCTCACTAAGGGCAGACATGACAACGAAGAAGCAGTCGTCAGCGGGGGCGCTTCGTCCCACGCCGACGGGCAGCGACCTCGCTTTCAGACCCGGTAATTTTGACTCGCTCGCCGCGGCGCTCGACTACGCGGCGCAGAGCATTACCGGGCTAAATTTCTATGACGGCAAGGGACGGCTGCAGACGGTGATGCCGTACGCCCAGCTGCGCGAGGACGCCATCGCGCACGCCCGGCGTCTGGGGACAATGGGTCTGCCGCGTGGTGCCCGTATCGCGCTGATCGCGGAGACCACCGCAGACTTCGTCACGTTTTTCTTTGCAGCCCAGTACGCCGGCATGGTGCCGGTTCCGCTGCCCGTTCCGCTCGGTCTGGGAAAACGGGACATCTACGTCCACCAACTGCGCAACCTGCTCGACAGTGCGGTCCCAGACGTACTTGTGGCCGGCGCGTCACTCATCGCCGTAGCACGGGAGGCGGCGAGTCGGCTGCCGCTGCGCTTCATCGGCACACCGGCGACATTCGCGGAGCTACCCCGTGCGCCCGACGCCCTGACGCCGTCGCGGTGCGATGAGGTCGCCTACATACAGTACACATCGGGGAGCACGCAGATGCCCCGTGGCGTGCTGGTAACGCAGCGAGCAGTGCTTTCCAATCTGCAGGGAATCATCAACCACGGCGTTCGCATTCACGGTGAAGACCGCATGGTGTCATGGCTTCCGTTCTGCCATGACATGGGCCTCGTCGGGCTCGTGCTGGTGCCTGTGGCCACGCAGCGCTCGGTCGACTATCTGGCTACATCGACGTTCGCGATGCGTCCAAGACTGTGGCTCGAGCTGCTGAGCCGCACGCGTGCCACGATTTCGTTCAGCCCACCGTTCGGCTACGAGCTCTGCGCGCGCCGCGTCGGCCCGATCGACGTCGGTGGTTACGATCTATCGCACTGGCGCGTCGCCGGTGTCGGCGCCGAGATGATTCGCTCCGACACCCTCGAGCAGTTCGCCGAGACGCTGGCGCCGGCAGGTTTCAGAGCAGAGGCGTTCCTGCCATGCTACGGCATGGCGGAGCACTCGCTCGCCATCAGCTTTGCGCCGCTCGGCGAGGGTATGCGCGTCGATCACATCGATCGCGATGTCTACGCGCAAGACCGCATTGCCCGACCTGTCGATCCACGGACAACCAGACAGCCGGTGCGAGCGTTCGTGGATTGCGGCGAACCATTGCCCGGGCACGAGATCCAGGTTCGTGACGAAGACGGGCTGGAGCTCCCGGAGCGGCACACCGGTGCCATCTACGCGCGCGGTCCGAGCGTGATGGCCGGCTACTTCAATCACCCGGTCGCGTCGGCGTCGGCGCTGTCGGCCGATGGCTGGCTCAACACCGGCGATCTGGGGTACCGAATCGGCCAGCGCTTGATAATCACTGGCCGCAGCAAGGACCTGATCATCGTCCACGGCCGCAACATATGGCCCCAGGACCTCGAGTACGTGGCCGAGCAGCAGCCCGGCGTCCGCACCAACGATGCCTTGGCGTTCAGCGTCTCGGCCGATGGGTGCAGCGATCTGGTGGTCGTCGTGATTCAGTCCCGGGAGCAGGATCGGGGAAAGCGCCTCGATCTCATGGCGAACGTGCGCAATCGTATTCGCAGCGAGTTTGCGGTCGACAGCCACGTCGTGTTGGTGCCACCGCATACGCTGCCGCGAACCACGTCTGGAAAGCTGTCGCGGTCGCGCGCCCGCATTGAGTTCCTCGAATCGGAGGCCTGGGAGCAGTTTCGCTCGACTGCCGCCTGACGGCGGTAGGCGTTGCGACCCAGGCGCGTGCGACCCGCCCGCAGGGTCGCCGCAAAGCGGACCCGGCTCTGATTTACGCCATACAGCCCTGCGCCATGCGCATTCGCGCGAATGCGAGGACTCGCGGTCGGCGTGGGCGCCAAGCGGTGCCGCGCCGGTAGTCTCCGAGTGGTTCACCACGCCGTTGCAGTAACCGGAGCCAGCGGCTTCATCGGCTCACGCATTGTCCGGGCGCTCGCCGGGCGCGGCGTGGGCGTGCGCGCTCTCGTGAGACCGGGCGGCATACTCACCGGCGGGCCTCACGTCGAGCCCGTCACGGGTTCGCTCGAGGACGACGTCGCGTTGGCGGAACTCGTCGAGGGCGCTTCCGTGGTCGTTCACTGCGCGGGTGTCGTACGCGGCACGGACTACGCCAGCTTCGGTCGAGTGAACGTCGAGGGCACCCGGAGGATCGTCTGCGCAGCGCTCGCCGCCTGCTGCCAGCGCTTCGTGCTGATCTCCTCGTTAGCCGCGCGCGAGCCCTCCATTTCCCCCTATGCGGCCAGCAAGCACGCAGCCGAGCTGATGCTCCAGGAGACGGCGGCGGATCTCGACTGGACCATTGTCCGGCCACCCGCGGTATACGGGCCCGGTGACAAGGNNCCTCATGTCGCGAGGTCTGGCGCTTCAATTCGGCCCTCAGGACAGCCGCTTTTCGCTGCTGCACGTCGATGACCTCGCCGATGCCGTCACGGCATGCGTCCACGGCGACGTCGGCCAGAGTGTTCTCACGCTGGACGATGGGCGCCCGGGCGGCTACGACTGGCAATCCGTCATCGGTATCGCGGAATCGCTGTGGGGACGGCGTATTCTGCGTCTGCCCCTGCCCAAGTCGCTCATGTGGCTGCCGGCCGCCGGCAACTATCTGGCCGGCCGCCTGCTGCCGTACCGTCCCATGCTCACCCCCGGCAAGCTGCGGGAGTTCCACCACCGCGATTGGGTGTGCGGCAACGATCTCATCACCGCAAAGACCGGCTGGCGACCCCGCCGGGACCTCGCCGCGGGGCTTCGCTCTCTGCGGCTTCGCTAAGACCCAGAGCTGCGGGTGTCGGAGGCGCATCGGCCCACCCGCCGATGAAGGATATCCTCCTTGCCCTCATGGCGAGAACTCCTCGAAACGTTCGATCGCCTGCCGATCATAACCCCGGCTCGCGACCAGCAATTGCTGCGTGTAACGATGGGTCGCCGTGCTGCGCCGCAGCTGCTCGACATCGAGGTACTCGACGACGGTCCCGTGCTGCATCACGGCCAACCGCTCACACATGTGACCGACCACGGCCAGATCGTGACTGACGAGCACGTAAGTCAGCTGGCGTTCTCGGCGCAACCGACCGAGCAGATTGAGCACCTCGGCCTGGACAGAGACATCGAGCGCCGATGTCGGCTCGTCGAGCAGCACCACCGTTGGCTCGATGATCAGAGAGCGCGCGATCGATACGCGCTGACGCTGTCCACCAGACAGCTGATGCGCGTAGCGGAAGCGAAACGACGTGTCCAGACCCACCTCCTCGAGCACCTGCGCGGCCCGCTCTTTTATCCTGTCGAGGCGGTGGATACGTGCCGGCTCACTGACGATCTGGTCCACGGTGTGGCGCGGATGTAGCGAGCCGTAGGGGTCCTGAAACACCATCTGGACGCCCCGCCGAAATCTGCGCGAGCGTCCGCGACCGAGCACCTCCCCATCGACCTCGAGACGTCCCGTCACCTCGGCGACGTGACCGAGCAGCCCGGCGAGTGCCCGGAGTACGGTCGTTTTTCCCGAGCCCGACTCGCCCACGAGGCCAAAGCTCAGACCGCGCGGTACGGTGAAAGCAACGTCCTTCACGGCGTGAAACCTCGCCGCGCCACGGCCAAACACAACGTCGAGATGGGCGACGTCGATCACACCGAGCTGCCGGCGTCGCGGGCCCACGCCGGATCGCGCTCGAGCGTGGGCAGCTCGCCACGATGCGCGTCGACGCTTGGAAGGCAGTTGAGCAATCCCCGCGTATAGGGGTGCTCGGCATTGCTCAGGTCGCGGGCGTCCCGCGTCTCGACCACGCGCCCCGCGTACATGACCAGCACCCGGTCGCAGAACGACGCCACCAGGCTGAGATCGTGGCTGATGAAGATCAGACCCATGCCGCGCTCGGTGACCATGTCGTCGAGAATGGACAGCACCTGCAGCTGCACTGTGACGTCGAGCGCCGAGGTCGGCTCGTCGGCGATGATGATGTCGGGCTCCGGGATCATCATCATCGCGATCATGACCCGCTGACCCATGCCGCCGGACACCTCGTGGGGATAGCTCTTGGCCACCCGCTCGGGATCGCGAATGCGCACGGATTCGAGCATGGCGAGGGCTCGCCGGCGCGCCTCGCGCCGCGAGCTCTTGCGGTGCACCCGGAATGCCTCTTCGATCTGACGCCCAACGGTCATCACGGGGTTGAGCGAGTACTTGGGATCCTGCAGTACCATGGAGATACGGCCGCCTCGTATCGAGCGCAGCGTCGCCTCATCAGCCCCCAGCAGATCGATGCCTCGAAACACGAGGCGCTTGGCCCGCACCCTCGCATGCTTTCCGGTCAACCTCAGGATGGCCCGCCCGGTCTGCGACTTGCCCGACCCCGATTCGCCGACGATACCCAGCTTCTCACGACCGAGCGTCAGGCTCGCACCGCGCACCGCGTGCACCACGCCCTTGGGGGTCGAATACTCCACGTGAAGATCCTCAACCTCGAGCAGCGGCACGCTCGCTGATCCCCTCTCAGCGTTCGCTTTTGGGATCGAGCACATCGCGCAAGCCGTCTCCGAGCAGGTTGAAGCCGAGGCTGACCACGAAAATGGCGATACCCGGAACGGTGGGCACCCACCATTGGTCGAGCAGGAACTGACGTCCATTGGAGATCATCGCTCCCCATTCAGGCGTGGGGGGCTGGGCGCCCAATCCGAGAAAACCGAGGCCGGCGGCCGTCAGGATAATACCCGCCATGTCGAGGGTGAGCCGCACGATGACCGACGACAAACACAGCGGCATCACGTGTCGGTACAGAATGCCCACCGTGCCGGCACCCTGCACGCGCGCCGCCATGATGAACTCACTGTTACGGATTGTGAGCGCCTCCGCCCGGGCGATGCGCGCATAGGGCGACCACGTCGTCAGTGCGATGGCCAGCACGGCATTCTCGAGACCCGGACCGAGCGCGGCGACGAATGCCAGCGCCAGGATCAGCCGCGGGAAGGCCAGGAAGATATCGGTGATGCGCATCAGCACGTTGTCGACCCAGCCGCCGACGTAACCCGCCACCGTGCCGATGAGAAGGCCGACCGGAACCACAATAACGGCGACCAGTCCGACGATGTACAGCGTGATACGCGATCCCCAGACGATACGGTCGAAGATGTCGCGCCCGAGCTGATCGGTGCCAAACCAGTGCTCGACGCTGAACGGCTGCAGGCGCGCGTCGAGATCGGGATCCACGCCGTTGCTCGAGGCGATCCACGGCGCGAGCAGCGCCACCACGACAAGCCCCGCGACAATCACCAGCCCGAGCATGGCGACGGGATTGACGCAAAAAGCGAGCCAAGAGATATAAAAGCGCTGGCAGCGTGCCTGCAGCGCCGATCGTGGAGTGCTCGCGAGCAGCCACGCGCGCACGCCGTGTCGTGTTTCGACGAGTTCGCTCATCGTGCCCGCGGGTCCACCATGCGGTAGAGCAGATCAGAGAGCATGTTGATGCCCACAAAACAGACGCCGACCACGATAGTGCCTCCGATCACCGCATTCATGTCGTTTTTGAACAGCGAAGCGGTGATGTACTGACCGATGCCCGGCCACGCGAACACGGTCTCGGTGAGCACCGAGCCCTCGAGCAGAGAGGCGTACGTGAGCCCGATGATCGTGATCAGCTGCACGAGCACATTGCGAAAAGCGTGGCGCCAAATAACCCATTTTTCGGAGACACCCTTTAAGCGCGCGGTCAGCACGTACTCCTGGCTCAGCTGGTCGAGCATGAAGCTGCGCGTCATTCGAGCGATATAGGCCAGGGTGTACGTAGCGAGGATCGATGCTGGCAGCGCGAGGTGGGACACGGCGTTGTCGAAGATCTCCCACTCGCCGGCCAGCGCGGCATCCACCAATATCGAACCCGTCACCGGCTCGACGATGCCGTCGTAGAACACGTCTATTCGACCGGGGCCGGCAACCCAGCCCAGCTTGGCGTAGAAAATCAGCAAACCCACCATACCGAGCCAGAACACGGGAACCGAATAACCGAACAGGCCTACCACCCGCACCAGGTGATCCGGCCAGCGCCCTCGTTTCACCGCCGCCAGCACACCCATGGGCACTCCCAGTAAGACCCCGGCCAACGTCGCCACCGACGCCAGCTCGAGGGTTGCCGGAAAAAAACGCAACAGATCGGCCATCACCGGCTGCGCCGTCATGATCGACACGCCCAGATCCACCCTGCGCGAGCTGACCGAGATAGCGCAGATACTGGGTGTACAGGGGCTGATCCAGCCCGAGCTGACGGTAGACCTGATCGTAGACGTCCTGCGCCGCCCGATCGCCGACGATCGCCAGCACGGGATCGACCGGCATCACCCGGCCGATGACGAAGGTGATTGCGGTAAGCCCCAGGAAGGTGAGGGCGAGAGTGAACGCAACCCCCGCCACTGACCCGAGCAGGCCGAGCCCTAACGGGCGCGACCTGCCGGAGACGCTAAGTGCCGGCGTGGCGTCGACCATGCGGTGGCGTCACGGGCAGCGCGCCGTCACTTGGTCACATTGCGATAGTAGACTTGATCGAAGTTGGATCCGGAAACGAAACCATTCACGTTTTTCTGCCGGACCACCTGCTCGTTCTGCTGAAACATGATCACATACGGCCCCATGTGCTGAAGCCGACGCTGCAACTCGAGGTACAGACCCTCACGCTTGGCGAGATCGAGCTCGTTGCGCGCCTGCACGGCCAACGCATTCGTCTCGTCATCAGCCCATGCGTTTCGCCAGGCGAGCACTCCGGTCAGCTTTGCCTCGAGCCGGTTGTCCGGATTGTGCGCGAAGGCGTCGGCATTGGAGTGCGGATCGACGTAGTCGGGAGACCAGCGCGCGAGGATGAGCTCGTGTTTGCGGGCGCGGTATTTGGGCCACAGCGCGGAGCCTTCGAGCGTCAGAATCTCGGCCTTGATGCCTGCCTGCGCAAGCGTCGCCTGAATAGACTGGGCGATCTCAGGGAACGGCGCGTTGCTCAGCGTCTCAATGCGCACTGTGAAACCGTCGCCGTGCCCGGCATCGGCCAGCAGCGACTTGGCCTTGTCCACGTCGACCGAGAACGGCTTCTCCTCGAGCGCGCCCCACAGCCCCCCCGGCCAGAACGCCTGGTGCACGACGAACTGACCGGCCAGCAGCGAGCTGGCCATGCCCTCGTAGTCAACCAGGTGACGCAGCGCCTCCGTGACGCCGACCTTGCCGAGAACGGGGTGCTCCATGTTGGCGGCCATATAGACGAGCGTGCCTTTGGGATATCCGTCGACACCGAGATCGGTGTTCCCAACCACGCCCTTTATCTGATCCGGCGTGAGGTTGCGCGCCATGTCCACATCGCCTTTCTCGACCAGCAGCCTCTGGGCGGACGGCTCCGGAACATGGCGCACGATCATGCGCGCCATGGCGGGCGCACCGTGGCGATAGCCCGCGAAGGCTTCCATGCTCACCAGCTCGTTCGCCTTCCAGGACGTTAGCCGGAACGGGCCGGAGCCTGCGCTGTTCGACTTGAGCCACTCATAGCCCATATCGCCGTTCTGCTCGTGCTCCATGACGAGTTTCTTGTCTACCACCGAGGCAATGCCGGCGGACAGCGCGTTCAGCACCAGGCCCGGTGAGAAATCCTCGACGATGGTGACGCTCACTCGCTCGTCGTCGACCACCTTGACGAGATCGTCAACGTTATCGGCATTCCACCCGAACTGGGTGATGATGAAAGCGGGGGTCTTGTTGAGCTTGACGNNGACGATGAAAGCGGGCGTCTTGTTGAGCTTGACGACCCGCTGCAGCGACCAGGCTACGTCCTCCGGTGTTACGGGATTGCCAGAGTGAAACTTGAGACCCGACCGGATCTTGAAGACGATGGTCTTGCCGTCGTCACCGATTTCCCAACTCTCGGCGACCCCCCCGACGAGCTCGGTCAGGTTCTCCGGCTCGAACATCATGATGCGGTCGTAGATGTTGGCGATGATCTCGCCCGTCGTCAGCTCGAATACCTCGGCGGGATCCATCGTGATGATGTCGGCGATGTCCTTGGCCATCACAAAGGTATTTGCCGGCGTGGCGCTCATGGCCGTCCCCGAGCCGGCGCCAAGCGCGGCGATCGATGCCAAACCGAAAAGAAATCTCCTCAACCTGATTTTCATCAATTCCTCCCCTGCTCAGAACGGCGTTGAATCCCGCGCCCCGCGTAACGCTCTGACCGGGCTTGGTATGGGGCGACCGCCACCATCGTAAGCCCCACCTGCGGCCGGCGACCAAGCGGACAGGGCAGCGTACGTTAGGCGCCAGCGGACGGTCAAGCCGCCGTGCCTGGCGCCTGAGCGCCGCTTCCGACCACTCGTTTCAGGAAGAATCGGACTGCCGTCCACGCGGCAGCCGCGGCATGATGACGCCTGCCGGACGAGAGCAGTGGCACCCGTCGCGACTCCGTCATGGCATCGACGCCGGGCCCGGCGCGCGCCGGGTACGTCGTGGCTGCGCGCCCCTCGCGCCCTGCACAGGTGCTGGGAGCGCTCCGTGCTACGGCGGGCGTCGCTCAGCGCGCGCGCAGGACGCCGTGAGCCCGAAGCAACTCACGGAGGCGGTCGTGCGGCAGCGCCCTGACCGTCACACCGTCGCGACCGCTCATGGTCTCGTTGGCGACCATTGAGTCGATGATGGCTTCGTCGGTGGCCTGCACAACGGCGTGGAAAAGCGGATCCAATGCGGTGTTGNNCCTCGCGCAGGGGAACCCCGGCATCCAGCGCCGCAGCACCGTGGGTCGTGAACGCAATGAAGAGATCGCCGGAGCTGTTGGCCGATATTGCACCCGAACGAGCGACGCCGAGACCGACGCGCCTCGCCAAGCGCTTGAGCTGATGCGGCAACAAGGGCGCGTCGGTCGCGACCACAGCGATGATGGAGCCCCTGTCCGCCGAGCGCACCTCACCGCCGCCCATATGACGCCCCACCGCAACACCGGCGATCACCAGTTCCCGGCGCAGACCGAAGTTAGCCTGAACGAAAACACCGACGCGGTAGCGCCCACCGCCGATCTCGACGACACGCGAAGCGGTGCCCGACCCACCTTTGAAATCGTAGCAGATCATGCCGGTGCCACCGCCGACGCTGCCGAGCTCGATCGGCCCGGACGCCGCAGCGTCGATGGCGGCCATGACGTCGTCGGTGGTGACGTGAAAGCCGTTGATGTCGTTCAGCTCTCCGTCGTACGTCTCGCCGGCGACCGGCAAGACCCAACGATCTACCTTGTCGGGGTGACGCGCGAGCAGCCAGCGGACCGTCGCGTCACGCGCAATCCCGCACGAGTGCGTGTTGGTGATCGTGATCGGACCTTCGCACTGACCGGACTCCTCGATCCAGTGACAACCCGAGAGTTCGCCTGCACCATTGAGTGTGTGACAGCCCGCGAAGACAGGCACACCACCGTCGTCGAGCCCGCGCGGGAGGATAGCCGTAACGCCAGTGCGCACCGGTCCGCGACCGACGACCAGTTGACCCTCGCCGCGGATCAGGGTGACGTAGCCGACGGCCACCCCGGGTACGTCGGTGATGGCATTCCAGCGGTCCGGCTGGCCGTCGAACGGGATGCCGATAGCACGCGCCCGCGGCCGGCCGGAGGGTGTGACATCGTTTCGCTCGTCGGTCATCTCCCGCTCCGGTCACGGGGCCCCAGAGCGGCTGGCGTTCGCCGCAGGCGTGCTCGCGGGTCGATGGCGGGCACTCCGGTGCGCCAAACGTCCAGCCGCTCAGCGCCCGTTGCTTCCACGGATCTCCTCGAGCAGTGAATCGATCCGCGCGAGACCGGCGCGCAGATAATCGTGCGGCAGGCCGAAACTGATTCGCAGAAAACCGTCCATGCCGAAATGGTCACCTGGAACGATGAGCACGCTCTTCTCCGTGTAAAGCCGTTCGACGAGCTCCGTGGAATTGACGTCGAGTCGATAACGGACGAAGGCGATGGCGGCAGCCTGCGGCGGAGACAGGCTGAAGAGGTCTCCGTGCTCGCGCAGCCACTCTTCGAGGATCGGATAGCCCTCGCGTATGAATCGACGCGTGCGCGCGAGCAAACCCGGGCGTACACCGGGCGACAATGCGATGGTCGCCAGCTCGTTGGCGAGCATCGTCGCGGCGATGGTCGTGTACTCGTGCCGGCGCCAGATCGCATCCACCGTCGCGGCCGGGCCCACCACCCAGCCGGTGCGCAGACCGGGAAGCCCGTACGCCTTGCTGAGGCTACCTATCGCGAGCACTTTGTCGTAGCGGCCGAAGAACGACGGAGTCTCGGCATCAGTATTTCGCTCGGCGCCGCTGTAGACCTCGTCGGCGAGAATCCAGGCACCGACCCGCCCGGCGGCGTCGACGACCGCCTGCATCTCAGCATCGCTCATGATCCGGCCCGTCGGGTTGTTCGGGTTGCAGATCGCGACGAGCTTCGTCTTCTCGGTCACCGCCGCTGCCAGCTCGTCGAGATCCAGCGCAAAGCCGGCGTCTTCACGAAGACGCAAGGGTCTGACGACGACGCCACGATTGTGCGAGACGCCCCAAATCTGCATGTAGTTCGGCAGCATCATGACGATTTCGTCGCCCGCCTCGAGCAGCGTTTGGATGGCGAGATAGTTAGCCTCGGCTGCCCCGACGGTGACCAGGACATTGTCCGGGGCTGCGCCTTCATAGAGCGCTGCGATCCGCTCGCGCAGCGCAACGATGCCATTGGCCTGCGGATAGTTCAGCTCGACGCCCAGCAGCGCGTCGATTCGCTCCGCATCATCGGCGAGCAGCTCTCGCAAGGACACGGGGTGAACACCGCTTTCGGAGAGGTTGTAGTCGACGAGGTTCTCCCACCTCGACATCATGCGTTCCATCAAAAACGGCTGAAACTCGCTCACTGCGGGGTCCCCTTGCTGGCGATGGCTGGACGAGCGGCGCCGGCGCGCATCACATCGCCGAGTAACCGCGCAACGGCGTCGAGCTGCTCATAGGAGATGACCAGCGGCGGCAACAGGCGAATCACCGTCGGTCCTGCGGACAAAGCGATCACTCCCCGGTCGAGGAGCGCGGCGAGGTAGGGAGTCGCTTTCTCCTTGAGCTCGATACCGACCATCAGCCCGAGATGACGTATCTCGCGGACCGTGCCCGGCAGCGACGGCGCGAGCCGGCGCACAAAGTAGTCACCCTTCTCCGCTGCCTGCTCCCACAAAGCCTGCTCCTCCATAAAACCGATGGCGGCCAATGCCGCAGCACATGCAAGCGGGTTGCCGCCGAACGTGGTGCCGTGGCGACCGACCGGTGCTCTGACGCGTTCGCTACAAAGCGTCGCGCCGATGGGCATGCCGCCCGCCATCGCTTTGGCGAGACACATGATGTCGGGCACTAGAGCAAAGTGCTCGCAGGCGAACATTCTGCCCGTCCGGCAGAAACCGGTCTGCACTTCATCGACGATCAGAAGCACGCCGCGCTCGTCGCACAGCCCACGCAACTTGCGCACGAACTCAGCATCCGCCACGCGGATACCGCCCTCGCCTTGCACTAGCTCGACGATCACTGCCGCCGTGCGATCCGTCACCGCGCCGGCCATCTTTTCGAGATCGTTGAATGGCACGTACGAGAACCCCGGAACGATCGGCGCGAACGGCTCGCGATATTCCTTCTTGAACGTCGCGCTGAGGGAGCCCAGGGTGCGACCGTGAAAACCACGCATGCAGCTGACAAAGTCGGTTCTGCCGGTGGTGAAACGGGCAAATTTGATAGCCGCCTCGATGCTTTCGGTGCCCGAGTTGCACAAGAACGCCCGGCTGAGCCCCTTTGGTGCGATGCCGATCAGCTTCTCCAGAAAGCGCGCACGGACGTCGTTGTAGAAGGAGCCGGGGCACGTGATCAGGGTATCGGCCTGGGCCGCGATGGCCGCAGCCACCGCGGCATTGGCGTGACCGACGCTGGCGACCCCGATCCCCGCCGCGCAATCGATGTATTCACGCCCCATGTCGTCCCACACAGTGGCACCCTCGCCACGGACCAGCGTGACATCGCGCTTGGTGTAGACCTCGAACCCGTACCGCC
>JABAHR010016552.1_pt2 | contig 13290 bp, 13 predicted proteins | sample 7062101 | NCBI WGS metagenome assembly JABAHR01 (sample SAMN14534553, study PRJNA622989) | marine sediment metagenome | biome: marine biome [ENVO:00000428]; feature: marine pelagic biome [ENVO:01000023]; material: deep marine sediment [ENVO:00002113] | place: India: Gulf of Kutch | collected... | reverse complement strand
TTTGTATTTTGTGACTCAGAACAAGAAAGGGATAATATGAAAATTAGTAAGGGGATTACTTTTAGGTGATTAATGTTTATATATCTCATATTGTATCCAGATGATTTCTCTGAGCATTAATAAATTTAGTCACAAATGTGCTTGAGGGATTTTTAGCCAGGTCATAAATACTTCCTTGTTGCACTATTTGTCCATCTTTTATGAGAACTATCTTGTCTGCAAAGAATGCAGCCTCTCCGATATCATGGGTAACCAATAAAACTGTTTTTCCAAGTTTGCAGAATATTTCTTTTAGATCTTTTTGAAGCTCACTTCTAATCAAAGGGTCCAATGCTCCAAGTGGCTCATCCAATAATAAGATATCCGGGTCTAACATTAAGGCTCTCATTAGACTAAGCCTTTGCCTCTGACCCCCCGAGATTTCCAGCGGATATCTGCTCAAAGCATCTTTTGGGTATTTAGTTAGATCACATAGCTCTTCGATGCGCATACCAATCTGCTCTATGTCCCATCCGATGTAACCGGCCATAAGAGAGACATTTTCCTTTGCACTTAAATTAGGAAAAAGACCTCCCTCCTGAATTACATAACCCATTTTATGTCTAATCAGATTTAAATTGGAAGCCTCGAGTTTTTCACCCTCTATTTCTACTTCGCCATTGTCTGGGGATATTAATCCTATTATTGTCCTAAGAATAGTTGATTTGCCACAACCGCTTGGTCCGATAAGTACTGTGGTTTTGCCAGTCTCAATTGTAAGGTTGATTGAGCTTACTGCAGGTGCTGCACCATAGTGTTTCGAAACGTTGATAAGGTTTATCATCGCACATTTACCATGATTAGAATGAAAGAGCTTGATCGTATTTTTTTGACAGCATTATTTGCTGTCTGCAAAATTCAATTTTGTTAAGATAAGAAGATTTTTCTTGTTCATCCTTTGAAAGATCATGTGATTTTGATAGATGTTCTATAGCTTGTTTAAAATCATTAAGCTTAATGTGATATTCAGCTAAGCTAGAATTTACAGCAATTACTCTTAATGGATTATCCTTGGTGTCTATTTCCATAAGAGCCTCTATTCCTGCCTTTGGACCATATACCTTTGATATTATTTTTGCTCTTTCAATTGATATCTCTGTTGAGTCGTTTATCTCAAGGTATTGATTATAAAGTGATATGATTTTCTTCCAATCAGTAGATTCATAGTCTTTAGCAAGTACATAACAAGCATTAATTCCTGCTCTAAGATGGTATTCACTAACTTCATTTCCACTGGCAGATTTATTAATGTATTCAAGGCCATCATTAATCATCCGCTTATCCCAAAGCATACGATTCTGGTTCTTTAAGTCGGGCACCCTTGCTACGTTATTAATAATAGCCCTGAGCCTTGAAGCCCTAAGCAGCATATATGCAATCAGCGCACCTGTTTCAGGTTTGTTATACTTAGTATTTAATAAAAGCTGCTTCGCAGATTTTATAACTTCCCTATACTCATCTCGTTCTTGATAATTTCTCCCCTTATATGCTGCCTCAAAACACAAGTTAAATTTCTCATATTTTGATCTAAGGATCTCAGAGAGATCTGAGTTTTTATGGTTGGAGTTTTTGGACATATTTTCTTTTCTAGTATTTCTTTAGGGGGTAATATAACAGAAAAACTAAGTACTATGCTACCAGCCTTCAGTTCCCGGCTCACCTTTGAAGGGTCCAACTATGTCACTTGTTATCCATCCGCCGTAGAAATTGCCTGGCTGTGATTGAGCTATTTCTCCATCTATAAAACAAGCGTCCATCTCTTGAGGGTAAATGGCGAGATAATTTTTAATAGATTCAAACCGAGGGGTAGGGCGTGGATAATACCATGCAGCACTATGGGCAGTTTTATCATGCACCTTAATATCGTAATAAGAAGCAGTGCCCTTCCATTCACAAAGTGAACTTCTGTCAGAAGGTATAAAATATTTCATCTCAATGTCTTGTTGTGGAATGTAATAAACCGGAGGGCTTGAAGTTTCCAGCACCCTTTTCACATCTGTGCTATCAGCAATTAATATGTCGTTGAAAAAAACCTCGATATGCTTATCTGTATCTTCAACTATTGGGGGCCTTGGGTAATCCCATACTGATTCCTGACCTGGTCCTGGCTCTATTTTTTTTATGCTCATACTGTCTCGAAATATAAAATGCCAAATTTGTTTTCTTCATCAGTCCAAACTCTTTCTAATCTATATGATGCTGAGATAAGCTCTTTAAAATCGTCAATGCTGTATTTATAGGAATATTCAGTAAGTATAGTTTCGTTTTGTTCAAAATTGATTTTGGATCCGTTCAACCTCACTTTCTGTTCGGCTAGGCTTTTTATATGCATTTCGATCCTACCATGCTCTTGGTTATAAAAGGCCCAATGCTCCCAATCTTCTATGATAAAATCTGCCCCATGTTCGCGGTTTATTCTCTCTAGCATATTCAGATTAAATTCTGCTGTTACGTCTTGCTTATCATTGTAGGCATCCTCAAGTGTTTTGGTATCTTTTTTTAGGTCTACTCCTATTAAGAGGCCAGTCCCTTTACCCAATTGTTTTCCAATGTTATTTAAGAATTGAGAAGCGTATTTCGGTTCAAAATTACCTATGGTTGATCCAGGGTAATAAACCACTTTTTTTGTAGGTGTAAAATCATAGTTCGGAAGACTAAAAGGCTGAGTATAGTCCGCATACACAGGCAGTATTCTAAGATCTGGATAATCCATTGCTAAAGCTTTGACAGAGTTAATTAAGTGCTCTTCTGATATATCAATCGGTACGTAGCCTGCAGGGTTTGTAAGACCTGATAGAAGAAGCCTAATTTTTTTGCTGCTACCGCTTCCAAGTTCTATAAGTAGGCAGTCATCACCAAGTACAGAGCAAATATCCTCTATATTGTCTGTCATTATAGAGGTTTCTGTTCTTGTTAGATAGTATTCGTCTAGCTCGCATATTTCATCGAAAAGAAATGATCCCTTTTTATCATAAAAAAGTTTACTAGGAAGTTCCTTCTGAGGTTTACTTAAACCATCAATTATTTCCTCTAATATAGATTCAGCTTCTGGTTCAAATTTCTTTAATCTGCTTAAATTGCTATTCATTGAAAGGCTTCTTTTTTGAACTAAGTATATTACTCGCCGTCTTTGGCTAACCTTATTCCCATAAATTGCCACCTGGCATTGGTTGGGAAAAAGTTTCTATACGTTTTTCTTATATGAGATTTTGATGTTGCACATGACCCGCCTCTTAGGACCATTTGGTTGCACATAAACTTTCCGTTGTACTCGCCAAGTGCTCCTGGAAGAGTTTTATATCCTGGGTAAGCTGAGTATGAGCTCTGTGTCCATTCCCAAACATCTCCATACATTTGCTGCAGTGAGTTTTCATCTACACCATTGTTCAACTCAAAGGGATGAAATTTAAGATCATCTGCAAAATTTCCTTCTATATCCAAATTAGATGCAGCAACTTCCCATTCTGATTCTGTAGGGAGTCTGGAGCCTGCCCATCTGGCATAAGCATCGGCTTCAAAGTAAGAGACATGTGTTACTGGCTCATTTGGATCAACTTTCCTAAGCCCCGTTAAGGTAAACTGCATCCATTCTCCATTTTGCTTCTGCCAATATAAAGGAGCTTTCCAGTTATTTGTTTCTACCGTTGCCCAACCCTCTGAAAGCCATATCTCAGGGGTCTCGTACCCGCCGTCTTCAATAAATTCGATGTATTCGGCGTTTGTAATCAATCTTGAACCAAGCTTGTAAGGGTTTAAGTATACTTTGTGACTCGGGTATTCATTGTCGTAACCAAAACCCTCACCCTTGTTGCCAATTTCACAAACCCCTCCGTCAAAATCTATCCAACGTAGCTCTTTTAGCGGATTTGCCGAATTACCATTAGATTTATTATTAATATATTTTGGATTGAGAGGGTTTTCTGATAATACGTGTTTGATATCAGTAACAATTAATTCCTGATGCTGCTGTTCATGATGAATTCCTATTTCTATAACAGATTCTAATTCCTGCCACTTTTTATTATCTGCATTTTCCATAAATTGAAGCATGCTTTCGTCTACATGATTGCGGTAGTTGTATGTTTCCTCTACTGTCGGTCTTGAAATTAAACCCCTTTTAGGCCGAAAGTGTCTCTCACCAGCCTGAACATAATATGAATTGAACAAATAAGCATATTGAGAATTCGGAGATTTATAGTCAGGCATTGCTTTTGCGAGAACAAAGGTCTCAAAGAACCAGCTCGTATGAGCAAGATGCCACTTAGTGGGGCTTACATCAGGCATTGATTGTACAACATAATCTTCAATTTGAAGGGGTTCGGCCAAAGTGTGAGAGAATTGCCTTACTTTCTTATAAGATTCTATAACTTCTTCTCTTGATTGACTATTATTGTCTGTGGATTCTTTTTTAAATGCCATTTGATCCTCCGGAAGTATGAGTTTGTATACGACCGGCTTAGTATTTTGGATTCCTAGAATATCAATGAGTTACTAATATTCTAAGTTTAGCAAAAAGTTCACTTTTTTCAAAGTTTACTTAGAAATTGTTATGATTTTGTTGATAAATTAGGAAATAGTTATAGATTTCGAGTGATTAGTATCAAAAATTCATAGAAATACTATTTTTTTCTAACCTTTTTAAGCCTTTCAATGAATTCTTTGATCTCTTGTGCCTTAACTTTCATGCTCACTCTATTAACTACTAATCTTGCCGTAATATCAACAATGGTTTCGAACTCAACAAGATTGTTTTTCTTTAATGTTTCTCCAGAAGCTGACAAATCTACAATTACATCAGACAGTCCTACAAGTGGAGCAAGCTCCACAGATCCGTAAAGTTTAATAATTTCTGCACCAACTGCGAGATTAGTAAAGTGTTCATAGGTAGTATGGGGATATTTGGTAGCAACTCTGAGAGATCTGTTTGATGAGAAATCAAAACCCTTTGGTCCTGCAACGACAAGTTTACATTGACCTATTCTAAGATCCAGAGGTTCATACAGATCGGATTTTTCTTCCAAGAGCGTATCTTTTCCAACAATACCGCAGTCTGCAGCACCATATTCTACATATGCCGGAATATCTGTAGGGCGGATAATAAGGAATTTCAAATTTTCATTCGGAAATTCAAAGATTAACTTTCTGGAATCCTTTAAGATACTATTTACTTTGTATCCGGCTTTTATTATTAACTCTCCAGCTTCTTCAAGCAATCTTCCACGTGCAATAGCGATTGTAATCATTCCTTCTCCCTCCAGATTCTAGCTCCTAAGTTCTCTAATTTTTTATCCAATTGCTCATAACCTCTGTCCAGGTGATAAATCCTGGATACTTCTGTTCTTCCTTTCCCGGCAAGTCCTGCCACAACCAAAGAAGCACTTGCCCTAAGGTCGCTTGCCATTGTAGGTGCTCCGCTTAGTCCGGGTACACCTCTTACAACCGCACTGTTGCCGACAAGTTTAATGTCTGCTCCCATTCGTCTCAATTCTCCAGCATGGAGAAACCTTTGTGGGAATATCGTCTCAGTTATTATGCTTAGTCCATTTGCGACACTCATTAGGGTCATCATTTGTGCCTGCATATCTGTAGGGAACCCGGGATAAGGAAGGGTTGTGAAATCTACACTTTTTATCTCTCCGTTTCCTTTGATTCTAATACCGCTGTTCTCACGGCTTATTTCCGCACCCGCTTCGATAAGTTTTCCAATTAAAGCTCCCATATTTTCAAAGCGGCAGTTTTTAACCAAGATATCTCCTTTGGTTAGTACTGAGGCAATTAAGAATGTTCCTGCCTCGATCCTATCAGGCATTACTTCATATTCTTCTATTGGATTAAGCTTTTTAACTCCTTTTATTGTTATTATATCGGTTCCAACGCCACTTATATCTGCACCCATCTCAACTAAGAAGTTGGCCAGATCAGTAACCTCTGGTTCACAGGCAGCATTAAGTATTACGGTTTCTCCCTCAGCAAGTACGGATGAGAGGATAAGATTCTCGGTTCCTGTAACAGTTGAAACATCAAAAGGAATCACGCCACCCTTTAGTTTTGGCGCAATTGTGTCTACGTAGCCTTCCTCTATTTCTATCTTGGCACCAAGAATAGAAAGTCCCTTCAAATGTTGATCAATTGGCCTTTCCCCTATTGCACATCCCCCGGGCAATGAAACTCTCGACCTTCCAAACCTGGCAGTAAGTGGACCAAGGACCAAAACCGATGCCCTCATGGTCTTCACAAGATCGTAAGGGGCTTCCCAGGTATCCATATTTGTTGAATCAATTACAAGTCTTCCATTATCGAATTCTACCTCTGCCCCTAGTATGCCAAGCAGTTGTATCATAGTTCTAACGTCTGCTAGATCCGGAACATTGGTTATTGTATTTTTCCCCTCTGCTAAAATGCAAGCAGCCATAAGAGGCAGTACTGCATTTTTAGCTCCGCTTACAACCACCTCTCCCTCAAGTCTTTTGCCGCCTTCTACAATTATTTTTTCCATTTAGCTTTTACCACTCTCTCTATACCATTTAGGTCCTTAGAATATGATATATCTTTAAATCCGAAATCCTTAAAGATTCTAACTACGGCTTCTTTTTGTCCATAACCTATCTCTAAAACACATGATCCTCCATCCCTTAAAACTCTCCTGGAATCAGAAATAATATTCTCTATATGATAGAGACCGTCTCTTCCAGCTACAAGTGAGGACTTAGGTTCGAAATCTCTTACTTCTGGCTCTAAATGTAGATAATCTTCATCCCTAATATATGGTGGATTAGATACTACTATATCAAATGATTTATTCTTTAAAGATTCTAATAAATCTCCACTTAAAAATGAAATTCTATTAATTTGTTCATGATAATTGGTATTTTCTTTTGCAACCAAAATAGACTCTAGGCTAATATCAGTGGCTATTATCTTAACATCTTTACATAGGGAAGCTATTGTGATTGCTACGCAGCCGCTCCCTGTACCTATCTCAAGAATCAAATCAGAAGCATCCCGGTTTATAATATTTACTGTTTCATCAACCAATAATTCAGTCTCAGTTCTAGGTATTAAAACACTCGGGTTTACTTTAAAAGATCGTGAATAGAACTCTTTTTCTCCCAATATATATGCTGTGGGCTCTCTTTTTATTCTTCTCTCCAGTAGGTGCTTAAATTTATATAAACCGTCTTGGTCAATATTTTTTTCAGCGTGTGAATAGATTTCAGATAGATCATTCAGCACCTCAGATTTAGAAAGAAGCAAATACGCTTCCAGACCAGGGGTTTCGATTGAATTATCCCTCAGCTTTTGCTTTCCAAAATTATATAGTTCTTGTAATTGCATGGTTTTAATATTCCCAAAGGCAAGAGTTTATCCGTCTGCACCATGTTTTCAAGGACATATAGATTTCATATTAATACATAATAGTTAGTAACTGTCTATATGCTCTTAATTAAGGGGCTTTATGGGAAAAGATATTACTTCAAATGGGGATTATAGACATCAAGTATCTGCTTATACAGAGTGGTGATGATGTTTTAGAATTTTTCCACTAGCTATATAGTATGTATCTTCTGCAATGTTAGTAGCCAGATCTGCTACTCTTTCTAAGGCCCTTGCTATGAAAATAAGTGTAAGGGCACGGTCAATTGTCTGGGGATCTGATATCATATATGTTATTAATTCCCTTACTATTTGAGGCTCTAGTGCATCTACTTCATCATCTTTCTTGCATACTTCCACTGCGAGATCTGCATCTTTGTTAACAAAAGAGTCTAAACTCTCCTGTAACATCTCGATTGTTTTTTCTGCCATTTTAGGAATATCAATTAGAGGTTTTACTGGAGGCTTGTCTGCAAGATAGATAGTTTTTTCTGCTATATTTACTGCATGATCTCCAATTCTTTCCAAGTCGTTATTAATTTTCATTATCATAGTGACAGTTCTGAGGTCTTCGGCTTCAGGATGATATAGGGCAAGAATTCTTATACACTGATTATCAATTTCGACTTCCATCTCATTTACTCTATCGTCACTCTTTTTTACCTCTTCTGCGAGAATCATATTGTTTTCTTCAAGAGCTTTAATGCTCTTTGCAATCATTTCCTCTACAGTAGTGGCCATCTCAAATAACATCTTTTTTAACTTAGTTAATTCTTCATCTAGCCTAGTTGCCATGATATATCTCCTATGTTAATAACATATAATAATAACGGTATGGCTAAATATCCTTAAACGCATCAACTATCCAGGTCTTAATCTCATCCCTGATAGTTCTAAATCCTTCTAAAATTTCCTCGTCCTTACCCCTGAACTGGGAAGGATCATTAAAAGCTTTATGAATATGATGAACTCCAGGAAATGTTGGACAAGATTCCCTCGCGTTGTCACATACCGAGACTACATAATCCATCTTTGTTCCATCAAAGCATTCTAGGCTTTTAGATTTGTGTTCTGATATATCAATTCCTAATTCGCCCATAGCTTTTATTGCAAATGGGTTTACTCTTGAGGGTTCTGTGCCAGCGCTATAAACCTTAAATCTGTCGCCGTACAGGTTTCTAAGGAGTCCTTCCGCCATTTGAGATCTTGCCGAGTTATGAGTGCAAAGAAATAAAACTCTTTTTTTGTTTTCTTCTGCCATGTTGATTATTAACCAAATTTTCCTGATACATAATCTTCAGTTTGTTTATTATTTGGATTAAGAAATATCGTTTCTGTCTCGTCATACTCTACTAATTCTCCTAGATACATGAATGCTGTATAGTCAGAGACACGAGACGCTTGCTGCATATTGTGAGTTACAATTACAATCGTATATTCCTCTTTTAGTTGCGTAATAAGATCTTCAATTTTTCCAGTTGCAATTGGATCAAGAGCAGAGCAAGGCTCATCCATAAGAAGAACATCTGGCTCAACTGCAATAGCTCTTGCAATGCAGAGTCTTTGCATTTGCCCACCAGACATCCCAAGTGCACTTTCATCGAGTCTGTCATGAACTTCATCCCAAAGTGCCGCGCCTTTTAGGCTCTTTTCTACAACTTCATCTAATACTGATTTTCTATTTTCTCCTGCTATTCTAGCTCCATAAGCTACATTTTCATAAATAGATTTAGGGAATGGGTTTGATTTCTGAAAAACCATGCCAACTCTTTTCCTTAGCTGGGTAATGTCTATAGTCGGATCATAAATATCGTCTCCATCTATTAAGACTTCTCCTTCAACTTTTGCTGAATCAACTAGATCATTTAAGCGGTTGAAGCAACGAAGAAGGGTAGACTTGCCGCAACCTGAAGGTCCAATAAACGCTGTAGCTTTATTTTTAGGTATATCCATGAATATATTTTTTAACGCCTGCTTTGCTCCATAGTATAGGTTTAAGTCCTTTACCTCTACTATTGGGTCAGGTACTTCAAACTTGGCGTATGGAGCTTTCTGTTCCTCACTATGAATGCTCTCTGAAATATCGGTCTCTAATTTATTTTCCATTTCCATCGCTTTTTCCTTTTCCCTTATATCCCTAACGTTTTGTGTATCCATTCTTTATTATCTCCAAAATTAACACCTAAACAGCTACAAATAATAACATTTATTAAACTGCAGAGGTAGTGTATTTCTTCTTCAAACGGTTTCTAATTACTATTGCTGTGAAGTTCAATACTATTACGATCAATATTAATAGCAGTGCAGTTGTAAATACCATTGGTTTTGCAGCCTCAACATTAGGTGACTGAAAACCAACATCATATATATGAAACCCAAGGTGCATGAATTTTCTCTCTAGGTGTATGTATGGAAAATAACCATCTACTGGAAGCTGAGGAGCAAGTTTAACCACTCCTGTGATCATAAGAGGAGCAACCTCACCGGTAGCTCTTGCTATAGCCAAGATTAATCCTGTTAGTATTGCAGGCATTGCGCTTGGTATTACGATTTTCCAAGTTGTTTCAAACTTTGTTGCTCCCAGTGCCAATGACCCATGTCTGATTTCTTGGGATACTGCGGCCAAACCTTCTTCAGTTGCCACGATTACCACAGGCACAGTGAGCAGGGCGAGAGTAAGCGATGCCCAGAGAATACCGCCAGTTCCAAACGTAGGGTTAGGTAGGGCTTCTGAGAAGAAAAAGCTATCAATTGATGCACCTAATCCGTAAATAAAGAATCCCACAGCAAATACACCAAATACAATTGACGGTACACCTGCAAGGTTGTTAACACATATTCTTACAAGCCTAACTAATGTTCCTTGTCTTGCGTATTCTCTTAGATATAGTGCCGCTAGCACGCCAAAGGGTAATACTACGATACTCATTATCAGAACCATCATTATTGTTCCGAATATAGCAGGGAACACTCCGCCTTCTGTGTTTGCTTCTCTGGGTTCGTCGGACACAAATCCCCAAACCCTATGAAGATATAGACCCGCTTTTTCAAACCAGTTCATTGCATTTGGTCTAAATGCAAGCACTATGTTTCCAAGTGCCATTACCTTTTCTCTTCCATCCACAGAAAGCATTGTAATTTTTTCCCTATTGAACTCATTGTATAAAACTTCTAGTTCTTTTTCTTTCTGTTTATATTTTTCTTCTTCAAGAGCTATTTTCTCCTCATACTCTCTGATTTTTCTTTGATCTGCATCTGAGAGCTCAACTCCTCTTATTTTCAGCCTGTAGTTCTCTATTTGTCTGTTTATCCCGCCAATATCACCCTTTTCAATCTTTTTAATCTCTTTGAATATTCCAGCATATACTGGGATATCCTGCTCAAGTTTAGCCCAGCATTCTTCATTTCCCTGGCAAAGTACATTTCCATTTTCGGTTATTTCTTTGATAAAACCATAGAAATTTCCCCACTCTCTTCTCTCCATAACAACTGCATATTTGGGGTCTGAACTTGATACAATTTGATCATCATCTATCCATCTAAAATCAAGCCCGTAAAGATCTCTGTTACCTATTTTTAATTGGGTTCTATATCTAGCTTCTTCTTCTGCTTTGCCGCTTATTCCCCTTATTTCTTCATGGGCCGTAACTTCTCCCATTACTTTTGTTCCATTCTTAAGCTCAAACTCTGTGACTGCTGTAGGCCAGAAGAACCCAAGACCTTTGGCCATAATTAGCCAAAGAAGCCCAGCTATCATCAATAGACTGAACATAAGTGCAACACCAGTCAGCCAAACAAAAGGATCTCCATTTTTCCAGAATTTATTCATTATAATTGTCCGTATTTTTTCCTGAGCCTTTGTCTAACAATTTCTGCAGCAGTATTTACTAAGAATGTGAAGAAGAACAGTAGTAATGCTGCTAAGAATAGTACTCTGTAAAGAGTCCCACCATGGGGCGCTTCTGGTATCTCAACTGCTATATTCGCTGATAGAGCTCTAAATCCATTGAATATACTCCAGTCCATAATAGGAGTATTACCTGTAGCCATAAGAACGATCATCGTCTCACCAATAGCTCTACCTAAGCCAATCATTACGGCTGAAAATATTCCTGGGCTTGCTGTCGGTAGTATTACTCTAATTGCTGTCTGCCAACGGTTGGCTCCAAGAGCAAGCGAACCAGCCTGCAAATGTTTTGGTACACTGGAGAGGGCGTCTTCTGAGATTGTAAAGATTATAGGTATTACAGCAAACCCCATTGCAAAACCTACAATCAAGGAATTTCTCTGGTCATACTGTAATCCAATTGCTGTATATAGCCATTCTTTGTAATTTCCGCCGAACAGTAGATTTTCGATTGGACCATTTAACCAAAGAGAAAATAGTATTCCTATGATAATTATCGGAACTAGAAGAAAGAGCTCAGTGCCTACTTTCATTCTACCTTTTATTCCTTTTGGTACATATTGCCATATAAAAACTGTTAAAATTGTAAGTACAGTCAAAACTATAGGTGCAGTGAATACTGCAGGGATAATTTTTTCTATTATTGGAGCTAGCCAAAGACCTGCCAAGAATCCTAATATAACAGTTGGCAGTGCAGCCATAATTTCTATAGTTGGTTTAATAATATTTCTTAGAGATGGATGCATAAACTGTGATACGCAAATTGCAGAAAAAATAGAGATTGGAATTGCAAAAAATAGAGCGTATATTGCACCCTTTAGTGTTCCAAATGCAAGCGGTGTTAAACTCAATTTTGGCTCAAATTCATCAGTGCCGCCTGTAGACTGCCATACATATTCAGGTTTTTTATATCCCTCATACCACACCTTGCCAAATAGTGTTTTAAAGTTAGTTTCAGGATGGGGGTTATCTACATCCCAGTTGTACATCTTTCCTTTATTATCTATTGCTAGAATTCCGTTTGATTTTGGAGCAAATGAGAGCTTCTCTGCATAAGATCCACCATCAGTTTTAAGCTCTTGCAGTAGCTGACCTGATGTGGCGTGATAAAGATTGATATTTCCACCTTCATCTGATGCAACAAATCCTCTGTCTCTTGCAGATGAGGTTATATTTGTTATAGGTAGTTCAAGTGGAGAAAGTTGGTGAATTCTTGTCAGTACGTCGCCTGTTGGTGAAGACTTATCTGGTACTTCGAACCATACTGACACGTTTCCCTCCCCATCTCCTACTAATAGTGAGCGGTCACCTAATAAGAATGCAAGTGCTGTAATAGCAGTCTTAGGGCCATCTGTGGCATCAATTGCTCTTAAGAATTCTGGGCTTTCTCTATCACTCACATCCCAATGGAATATCTTTCCATTTTCAGTTCCTACAAATAAATTCTCAATAGTGCTATCAAGCTCAATTGTTGTTACTATGCTTCCACTTAGTTGGTCTGTTAAGTTAAATGTTTGTGTAGTGGGTTCCTCTTCTGCTAGTCCAAAATCATCTTCTGATGCTACGAGTGCAACAAAAACAAGGTTGCCTGATGCTGTATAAGCAGCAGCGGCTGATACCTCGTCTTCAATGTTTTCCTCAAATGCAATTATGTCTAATTTATCATCGAATACTTTAAAAAGTTCGCCCTCTCTAATTTCTGGGTTAATTACTCTCTTGTCTCCAACGAAATCTACTCTATAACTAGTGGTAACCGGCAATATAAAACCATCGTTGGTTCCAAAGCTGTATAGTTTGTTATTAACCGATACGAAACTGGATGTAATAGTGCTGCCTTCAAGTTCAGTTAAAGGGAATTGCTTAATAGTTTTCCCATCGGTTAGTGAGAGAAATGTCAGCATTCCATCATCAGTGACTACAAAACCAATTTCTCTGTATTCTTCTAGCCCAGTGGCTAAGTAAGGAAATGT
>JABAHR010004748.1_pt2 | contig 13296 bp, 11 predicted proteins | sample 7062101 | NCBI WGS metagenome assembly JABAHR01 (sample SAMN14534553, study PRJNA622989) | marine sediment metagenome | biome: marine biome [ENVO:00000428]; feature: marine pelagic biome [ENVO:01000023]; material: deep marine sediment [ENVO:00002113] | place: India: Gulf of Kutch | collected... | reverse complement strand
TCGAATTCCAGGTAACTATGCATGCCCGGCCCGGGTCCCCTCGGTCTTGAATCCTGTCGGCCTATATGGGCCGACAGGGCCGGGAATGCAACGGAAACCCCCGCTCGGCGGGCTGCGGGCAGGATCGGCGTGACCGCGATCCGTCCGACGCCAGTGCGCGGATCGGCTCGTCGACATGCTCCACGCAGCACTTGCCCATTCACAGGATGCGCGCGTCGAGGTCCGGGTGCATTCCGACACGACGTCGGCCGAGACCGCGATCTCGCCGGGCTTTGGCAGCCCGGCCGGCAGGGAGGCAATTGCACGCCGTGTCCGTAGATGGCCATCTCGCCGGTCAGCACGTCGCCGGTCTCGGCTCCGATGTTCAGGTGCAGCCGGTGTTCTACAGCGGGCTGATCGCTGTGGCAGTTGGCGTGTTGCTGCGTGACGGCGAAGACGACAGAGCCGTGAGGGGGATTGTCTTCCGCCTGTCGCGGAGTAGCCTTTGAGGGAATGATTCGAGGAAGGTGAGGCATGGCACGCCCGGTCGTGGGAATCATCGGCAACCAGCATCTGATAAATGACGAATACCCTGTGCAGGCTGTCGGCATGTCGAACATCGAGGCCGTGGCCAAGGTCTGCGGCGCATTGCCGATCGGCGTTCCGGCGCGGCCCGATTGCGTCGACGTTCCCTCTCTGCTGGATACCGTCGACGGGATCGTGCTCACGGGTGGGCGGCCCAACGTGCATCCCAGCCATTACGGTCACGAAGAGACCGAGGCGCACGGGACCTTCGACCTGGACCGCGACAACCTGGTGCTGCCGCTCGTGCGAGAATGTGTCGAGCGCGGTTTGCCGATCCTGGGAATCTGCCGTGGTTTCCAGGAATTCAACGTTGCCTATGGCGGCACGCTGCACCCCGAGATCCGCGACTTGCCGGGGCGCATGAACCACCGGATGGATCCCAATGGCACGCTGGAGGAGAAGTTCGGCCGCACCCACCCGGTGCGGCTGGTGCCGGGTGGCCGCTTCGCCCGGATCTTCGGCGCCGAGGAGGTGACGGTGAACACGCTGCATGGCCAGGGTATCGACAAGCCGGGCAAGCGGATCGTGATCGAGGGCACCGCCTCCGATGGTACGCCCGAGGCGCTGCGGGTCGACGGGGCGTCGGGCTTTGCGCTGGCCGTCCAGTGGCACCCCGAATGGAAGGCCACCGAGAATCCCGTCAGCCGGGCGCTGTTCCAGGCCTTCGGACAGGCGCTGACCCGCTCGGGCTTGCGAGCCGCGGGCTGAGGTCGGGCGGGCGGCGATGGACGGCACCTGGGACATCACCGCCTTCAAGTATGCCGAACGGCACGCGCGGACCCGAGCCGACAGCTTCATCTTCGACGACGATCACGCCAGCCCGCACCCGATCTTCTATTACATCTGGCTTCTGGAATGTGACGGCCGGCGGATCCTGATCGACACCGGCTACGACATCGCCGAGGGCGCGGCGCGCGACCGCCCGGTCGAGAACGCGCCGGAGGCGATGCTGCGCGCCCGCGGCATTGAGCCCGCCAGTATCGACACGGTGGTGCTGACGCATCTGCACTACGACCATGCCGGCTCGCTGAAAGCCTTTCCCAACGCGCAGCTCTGGGTGCAGGAGGCCGAGATGGCCTATGCTACCGGCCCCTGCATGTGCCACGACGCGCTGCGGATGCCGTTCACCGGCGAGCATGTCTGCGACATGGTCCGCGCGCTCTACGCCGGTCGGGTGCGCTTCGTGTCCGGCAGCGCCGAGCCGGCGCCGGGGGTGGAGCTGCACCTGATCGGCGGGCATTCGCGGGGTCTGCAGGCGGTGCGGGTGCGCACCCGGCGCGGCTGGGTGGTGCTGGCCTCGGACGCGTCGCATTTCTACGAGAACTACCGCGCCGGCAAGCCGTTCCCCATCGTCGTCGACCTGCAGGACATGCTCGACGGTTTTGCCACCCTGCGCGCCCTGGCCGACAGCGACACGCATATCGTCCCCGGCCACGACCCCCTGGTGAAGGCCGCCTACCCGGCTCTGGGGGGTGAGGACGTGCTGGCGCTCCACGCCGACCCCGATCCCGCGGTGCTGGGTTTCGGGGACTGAACGCGCCGCGCTGCGCGCTCAGTCCTTTGCCCGCAGGACCTCGTAATCGACCATCACATGCTGCCGATAGGCCGGGCGCTTCGCGAGCCGGCCGTAATAGGCGCGCAGCTGCGGCAGGTCGGTGCGCTCGATATCCATGTCGAAATAGCGGTACAGCAGGTGGCCGACCTGGATGTCGGCCAGGCTGAGCGCATCGCCGCCGAGGAATTCGCGGCCGTCCAGCGCCGCCAGGAAACGGGCGAGCAGCGCCTCGAAGGCGCCGACGGCCGCCGCGATTGCCGCGGGGTCCTGTTTCGAGGGCGGGGTGCGCACCCCGGCCCAGAAGATCGGCCTGGTGAAGGCCGGCCCCAGCGATACCTTGGCCCACTCGGCCCATTTGTCCAGCTGCGCCCGCGCCGCCGGGTCCTCGGGCCAGAAGGCGGTGCCGGGGGCGTAGCGCGCCGCGAGATAGCGCAGGATCGCCGCGCTCTCGAAGATTGCGGCACCGTCGCCGTCGCGGATCACCGGGACCAGCCCGTGCGGGTTCATCGCGCGGAATTCGGGCGTATCGAGCCCGCCGAACTGGTGGCCGCGGTCGAGCCGGCGATGGGGCAGCTCAAGCTCTCCCACCAGCCACATCACCGCCTGCACGTTCGATGAGGTCGCCCGGCCCCAGATTGTCAGTTGATCGCTCATGCTCGCTCTCCGGCATCGTCGGATTTCGATGCCCGGCGGCATCGGTTGGAATGCGGGTCCGCGTCGCCATGATCAGGATCCCGCGGCGCATCGGTTTTTCCTTGCGCCTTCTTTCGCTCGCTATCCTAGCGGACGATATCCCGCGTTGTCATGCGCGGCGGTTTGTGATTTCTAACCGTCACCCGCGGTGACCCGTCCGGAGGCCGGCTTGTGCGCCGGCGGCCCGGGCGCCGAACGCCGGGAACGTGCGTAAGGTGTCGCGAGGCGATCGGCAATGAGACTGGTGCTGCATATTGGGACGGAAAAGACCGGCACCACCGCGCTACAGGTCTGGATGCACGAAAACACGCAGGCCCTGCGCCAGCAGGGCGTGTGGTACGCGCAGAGCCTCGGCCTGCCGAACAACCGGGCGATCTCGGTGATGTCGCGCGCCTCCGACCAGGTCGAGGACGGCTTCCATTTCTTTGGACTGAGCTCGCCCGAGGCGCACGAGGCCTTCGTCCGCCAGCGCACCGCGGCGTTCCGGGAAGATGTCGAAACCGCGCGCGCGGCCGGGGCGCATACCTTCGTCATCAGCAACGAGCACTGCCAGAGCCGCCTGCGCACCCCCGAGATGGTGGCCCGGCTGGGCGCGCTGGTAAAACCGCTGTTCGACGAGATCGAGGTCGTCGTGTTCCTGCGCCCGCAGGTCGACAAGGCGCAATCGCTGGCCTCGACCGGCTCGCGCGTCGGGCTTCATATCAGCAAGGATTTTCTCAAGAAGGTGCGCCCGCGCCAGGCCAGCTACAACTACCTCGACCTGCTGGAGCGCTGGGCCAACGAGTTCGGCCGCGAGGCCGTCACCCCGGTCGCCTTCAAGCGCCGGCCCTCGCCGGTCGCGTTCTTCAAGGAACATCTGAACCTCGACCCGGAGGCCGAGTATATTCCCGACCGGCGGGTGAACCAGACGCTGGACTACCGCGTGGTGGCGCTGATGAACATCATCGTCGGAGAAGAGAACACCGGCCGGGCACGCGACCTGCCCGGGGTATATCGCAAGTTCTTCATCGACGAGATCCCGGCCGAGCAACCGCTGACCCTCTCGCGGCACGAGGCGCAGCAGATCCAGGCGCGGTTCGACGAGCACAATCGCGAGCTGGCCGAGGCGTGGCCGCAAATCGGACCGTCCGACCTGACCCCCGACTGGGCGCGGTATCCCGAGGTCGGGACCTTCGACAAGCTCGGCGATGCCGAACTGACCGAACCGTTGCGCTACATCTTCGGCCGCTTCAATGGCGAACTGGCGATGAGCCGGGCACGGGTAAAGCTATGGGAATCGCGCGAGGCCGAAGCCGGCGGCGACTGGGACGCGGCCGTCGATGCGATGAGCCAGGCTCTTTCCCAGTTGTCGGTCGCTCGGCAGGTCCCGGTCATGGAGAACTGGGCAGGCGAACAGTACAGCCATTACGAGAACCGCCGCGCCGATCTCGAGGCGCGAGCGCGGCGCCCCGAGCCGGAACCCGGCGCGGGCGCCGAAACCTCGCCCGGCTCGCCGGTCGACCCGGCGTCGGGCGCGCCTGCGCGGCGTTCGGACCTGGGGGGCGATGACGGCGAGGACAGCGGATCGCGGCGCCGCGGTTTGTTGCTGCGGGGGTTCGTGTCGCGCCGCTGACGCGCCGCGGGCCCGCGGTGCATCCCGGAAACAGGTTGACTCGGAAGCACCGAGACGATCCTGTCCGGCGTGAACGACATGATACGCCCCGATGCCGGCGGGGGCGAAACCGCCCGGCCGACCGGCACCGGCGGGGAACGGAAGAGGGGAGAGACATGAGCTTCAACGCACTGGTCGTCCGCAAGGACGAGGAGGGCAAGACCTCCGCCGCCATCGAGCAGATCACCGAGGATCAGCTGCCTGAGGGCGAGGTGACGGTGGCGGTCGAGTACTCGACGGTGAACTACAAGGACGGCCTGTGCATCGGTCCCGGCGGCGGGCTGGTGCGCAACTATCCGCACGTGCCGGGAATCGATTTCGCCGGCACCGTCGAGGCGTCGTCCGACGACCGCTACAAGCCCGGCGACAAGGTGGTGCTGACCGGCTGGCGCGTGGGCGAGGTGCATTGGGGCGGCTACGCCCAGAAGGCGCGGGTCAAGGCCGACTGGCTGGTGCCGCTGCCCGAGGGGCTGACGACGCGCCAGGCGATGGCGGTGGGCACCGCGGGCTTCACCGCCATGCTGGCGGTCATGGCGCTCGAGGATCACGGGCTCAAGCCGGGCCAGGGCGAAGTTCTGGTCACGGGGGCCGCGGGCGGCGTCGGATCGGTGGCGACGGCGATCCTGGCCAAGCTGGGCCACGAGGTGGCGGCGGTCACCGGCCGGCCCGAGACCGGCGACTACCTGAAGGACCTCGGCGCGAGCCGGATCGTGGCGCGGGACGAACTGACCGAGGTGACGAAGAAGCCGCTTGAGCGCGAGGCCTGGGCCGGCTGCGTCGACGCGGTGGCGGGCGCGATGCTGGGCCGGGTGCTGAAGCAGATGAACTACGGCGCCTCGGTCGCGGCGGTTGGCCTCGCCGGGGGCGCGGCGATCGAAGGTGCTCTGATCACGCCCTTCATCCTGCGCGGTGTGAACCTGCTGGGCATCGACAGCGTGATGCAGCCCTACGACAACCGCCTGCGCGCCTGGGAGCGGATCGGGCAGGACCTGCCGATGGACAAGCTCGAGGCGATGATCCAGCCCGCGACGCTCTCGGATCTGCCCGAGCTTGGAAGGGCGATCCTCAAGGGCCAGGTCAAGGGCCGCGTGGTCGTGGATGTGAACGGCTGATGCGTGTCTGTCGGGGGCTCGGGTGTGCCCGCGCCCCGACCTTGGTCGCACAGGCTGCTATTCCGGGTGATCCAGCCGCCTTCGTCGCGCGTAATCTACTCTGACGACCGACGCCAGGGAGACAGCGCACGCTCATGACCGCCGAAGGCCCCATCATTTTCTGGTTCCGACGGGATTTCCGGCTGGCGGATCATCCGGGCCTGACCGCGGCGCTGGAGAGCGGCACGCCGGTGCTGCCCGTGTTCATCCTCGACGCGCAAACCGACAGCCTGGGCGCGGCGCCGAAATGGCGCCTCGGCGAGGCGGTCCGGTGCTTCGCGGAAACGCTTTCGGCGATGGGCACGCGCCTGGTGATCCGCAAGGGCGAGGCGCTGGAGGTGCTGCGCGAGCTGATCGCCGAGACCGGCGCGCAGGCGGTGCATTGGTCGAGAGCTTACGACCCGGACTCGATCGCCCGCGACAAGGCGGTGAAGGCGGCGCTGAAGGGCGATGGGATAGAGGCGCTCAGCCACCCCGGCCACCTGCTGTTCGAGCCCTGGACCGTCGAGACCGGACAGGGCGGCTTCTACAAGGTCTTCACCCCGATGTGGAAAGCCGTGCGCGGCCGCGACCCGGGCGAGCCTCTGGCCGCGCCCGAAAGCTGGCCCGGGTTGGATGATATGCCGCGCAGCCTGTCGCTGAACGATCTGCAGATGGGACGCGAGATGAACCGCGGCGCCAGGATCGTGGCGCGCCATGCCTGCGTGGGCGAGGCCGCGGCGCGGGATCGGCTCGACCTGTTCCTTGACGAGAAGGTGGCGCGCTACAAGACTGACCGCGACCGGCTGGACCGCGACGGCACATCGGGCCTCAGCGAGAACCTGGCGGTGGGCGAGATCTCGCCGCGGCAATGCTGGGCCGCCGGGCACCGCGCGATGGCCGAGGGCGCGCAAGGCGCCGAGGATTTCGTCAGGGAGCTGGTCTGGCGCGAATTCGCCTATCACCTGATCTGGCACACCCCCGAGATCACCCACCGCAATTGGCGCCCCGAATGGGACGCCTTTCCCTGGGCCGAGGAGGGCACGGCGATCGCGCGCTGGCAGCAGGGCCGCACCGGAGAGCCGGTGATCGATGCCGCGATGCGCCAGCTCTACGTCACCGGCACCATGCACAACCGGGCGCGGATGCTGGTGGCGAGCTATCTGACCAAGCACCTGCTGGTGCACTGGAAAGTGGGGCTGCGCTGGTTCGAGGATTGCCTGATCGACTGGGACCCGGCCTCGAACGCGATGGGCTGGCAGTGGGCGGCCGGTTGCGGCCCCGATGCGGCGCCCTATTTCCGCATCTTCAACCCCGCCACCCAGGCCGAGAAGTTCGACCCGAAAGGTGCCTATCGGCGTCGCTACCTCGCCGAATTTTCCGGCGATCCGGGGGCAGAGGCGCAGGAATACTTCGAGGCGATCCCGAAAAGCTGGTCACTCAGTGCGGATGATCCATATCCAGACCCATTGATCGGCCTGAAGGAAGGCCGCCAGCGGGCGCTGGATGCGTATGAAGAATACAAGCACGCGCGGGACGCGGCGTGACAAAACAAGGCGGGTAAGGACGAGCAGATGAAGATTGCTGTAATCGGCGGCGGCATCGCCGGTATGGGAACGGCCTATGCCCTGTCGAAGGAGCACGAGGTGCACCTGTTCGAGCGCGGGGCCAGGCTGGGCGGGCATGCCAACACCGTGGATGTCCGCTTCGGCGAGGCGACCGTGCCGGTCGATACCGGCTTCATCGTCTACAACAAGCGCAACTACCCCAATCTCTGCGGCCTGTTCGAGCATCTGGGCGTGCCGACGAAGTGGTCGGACATGTCCTTCGGCCTGTCGGTGGATGGCGGGCGGATCGAATATGCCTGCGACAACCTGGACCAGATCTTTGCGCAGCGGACGAACCTGCTGCGGCCGAGCTTCGTTCGCGGCCTGCGCGATATCCTGCGCTTCAACCGCGAGGCGCCGGGGCAGCTGGACAGCGGCGCGCTGGACGGTCTGACGCTGGCCGATTTCCTGTCGGGCAACGGCTATTCCGACTGGTTCCGCGATCACTTCGTGCTGGCGATGGGCGGCGCGATCTGGTCGACGCCGACGGCGCAGATGCTGGAGTTCCCGGCGGCCAGCTTCGTGCACTTCTTCCGCAACCACGACCTGATGAACGGCATGCAGCCGATGCAGCGCTGGCGCACGGTCGATGGCGGCTCGCGCGAGTATGTCGAGCGTCTGGCGGCGCGTTTCCCCGGCAAGGTGCACCTGCAGGCAGAGGCGGTCCAGGTCAGCCGACCGGGGCGGCGGCCGCTCGTGCGGTTCGCCGATGGCTCTCTGGCCGAGTTCGACCAGGTCGTGCTGGCCTGCCACGGGCCGCAGGCGCTGGCGATGCTCGGCGATGCCACGGCGCAGGAGCGCGAGATCCTCGGCTGCTTCCGCACCTCGCGCAACCTGGCGGTGCTGCACTCCGATCCGGCGCTGATGCCGAAACGGCGCAAGGTGTGGTCCAGCTGGAACTTCCTCTCGGCCGCCGATCCGGCGCGCGACCAGAACCCCGCGCCGGTGACCTACTGGATGCAGCGGCTGCAGGGGATCGACCCGGCCTACCCGTTGTTCGTCAGCCTCAACCCGACGCGGCCCGTAAGCCTTCGGCTGACCCATGGGCGGTTTTCCTACGAGCATCCGATTTTCGACTCCGCCGCTTTCGGCGCGCAGCAGCGGATGGGCGCGATCCAGGGGCAGGGCGGGGTCTGGTACGCCGGCGCGTGGCTGGGGTATGGTTTCCACGAGGACGGCCTGCGCGCGGGGCTTGCAGTGGCGCATGCGCTGGGCGCGCAGCCCGAATGGGCCGGCGATCTGCCGGCGCCGGCGGCGGGGTATCTGGAAAAGGCTGCGGAATGACGCGACCGGGGGCAAACGCGATCTATCAGGGGCATGTGATGCACATGCGCCTGCAGCCGCGTACGCACAGGTTCCGGCATGCCGTGTTCTCGCTGATGCTGGACGTCGACCGGCTGGACGAGACCGCGCGCGGCCTGCGGCTGCTGCGGCACAATCGCTTCGGCCTGCTCTCGGTGCAAGATTCGGATCACGGCGCTCGCGACGGCTCGCCGCTGCGGCCCTGGATCGATACGCAACTGGCGCGCGCCGGGCGGCCCGCTGCGGCGCGGGTGGCGATGCTGTCCTTCCCTCGGGTGCTGGGCGTCGCCTTCAACCCGCTGACTGTCTACTACTGCTACGACGCGGATGATGCGCTCGCCTCGGTGATCTACGAGGTCAAGAACACCTTTGGCGAGCAGATCGCCTATACCCTCCCGGTTGGCGGGGTAGCCGGCGGCGCCTATCGCCAGACCCAGCGCAAGCGGATGTACGTCTCGCCCTTCATCGGGATGGACCAGACCTACCGCTTCACCCTCAATGACCCGGGCGAGAAGCTGGCGCTGCGCATCCGCCAGGCCGGCCCCGAGGGCGAGACGCTGATCGCCACGCACACCGCCGAGGCGCGGCCGCTGAGCGATGCCGGGCTTGCGCGCGCGTTGCTGCGCCACCCGCTGATGGGCGTGCGGGTGATCGCGCTGATCCACTGGCATGCGCTGCTGCTGGCGCTGAAGGGAGTGCGCTATCACGCCTATGCAGAATGGCGCCAACCGAAACTCGGCAAACCGAAGAAGAAAATCGCATGACCCTGGATTACATGTCCTTGGCGGAGGCCGAGCGGGATTCTACCATTTCCGGAACGTCAACCGGGGGCGACGAGAGAATGCCCGTACTGAGCTCCACGACCGGCCAGCGGGGCCTGCCTCGCTGGTTCCAGACCAGTTTCGCGCTGGTCAGCCGCATCCGTGCGGGGACCATCGACATCACCCTGCCCGATGGCAGGGTGTTCCGCGCCGAGGGGCCGGAGCCCGGTGGCTACGCACAGTTGACCGTGCACAACCGCGATTTCTTCGCCCGGCTGGCGCGCGACGGCGACCTGGGTTTCGCCGAGGCCTACATGGACGGCTGGTGGTCCACGCCCGACCTGATGGCGCTGATGGACGTGCTGATGGCCAACAACTCCGAGGTCAACCGCGCCTTCCCCGGCATGGGCCTGGTGCGCGCCTACGAGCGGCTGCGGCACCGGCTGCGTGACAATTCGAAGGAGCAGGCGCGGCGCAACATCTCGCATCACTACGACTTGGGCAACGATTTCTACGGCGTCTGGCTGGACGAGACGATGACCTATTCCTCGGCCCTGTTCGACCAGCCGGAAGAGGATCTGTCGGCGGCTCAACAGCGCAAATACGCCGCGATGTGCGACCGTATCGGCGCCGTCGAAGGGGCGCACCTGCTGGAGATCGGCTGCGGCTGGGGCGGTTTCGCCGAATACGCCGCCAAACACCGCGGCGCGAAGGTGACCGGGCTGACGATCAGCCGCGAGCAACTGGCCTATGCGCAGGAGCGGATGTTCCGCGAGGGGCTGAACGAGCGGGTCGAGTTGGTGTTGCGCGACTACCGCGACGAGACGCGCAGCTTCGACGGCATCGCCTCGATCGAGATGTTCGAGGCGGTGGGCGAGAAATACTGGCCGGTCTATTTCGACACCGTGCGCGCGCGGCTGAGGCCCGGGGCCCAGGCGGCGCTGCAGATCATCACCGTCCACGACCAGCTTTTCGAGGGCTATCGCAAGGGTGTCGATTTCATCCAGAAATACATCTTCCCCGGCGGCATGCTGCCCAGCCCCTCGGCGCTGAAGGCCCAGATCGCCCGTGCCGGGCTCGAGGGCACCGGCTCGACCGAGTTCGGCCAGAGCTATTCCGACACGTTGCGCCTGTGGCACCAGCGATTCAACGCCCGTTGGGACGAGGTCGCTGCGCTGGGGTTCGACGACCGTTTCCGCCGGATGTGGAATTTTTACCTGACATCTTGTGCCGCATGCTTTGATTCTGGCATTACTGACGTGACGCAGATCAGCATGCGGCGTCCGGCCTGAGGCGGGGCGCCGTGCAACAGGAAAGACAGGGTTATGTCCGAGAGACCGATGCCCACTGCGGCCCGGTTGGTGGCGGCCATCTCGCTGGCGATCGCTTCGGCAGCGATGGTGATCGTGCTGGCCATATATTACCCGGACGCGAAGCTGGACCGGTACATGCCGAACATCTTCTTCGTCTTCGGCGGGTTGGGCGCGCTGGTGGGCTGGTACAGCCTTGGCAGGCGGGTCGAGTTCGAGGAGGGCATCGGCATCGGTCTGGGCATCCGCGCCGCGCTGACCACCATGGCCTGGATCATCCTGGCGCTGGGAATCGCGTTCATCATGATGGAGATCGTGGACGAGAGGTACCGCGGGCGCGAGCCGATGGCGGCGATCCGCGGGCTGATCGCGCAGTGCATGCTCCTTGCCGGCTATCTGTTCCACGCCAAGGTCTTCGGGATCGCGATCGGCATGGGAATCGTCGCCGGGCTATTGACCCGCAACGCACACCGCATGTGGCGCTAGGCGCAGCGGGCGCCACCCGCGCACAGACTGCCTGAGATGCGGATGAGGCGTGGTGTTCTTGCCGCCTATGCGGCGCCGTCATTGCCGCTGGCGGCGATGTATTTTCCCGTCTACGTGTTCCTGGCGCCGTTCTACGCGGCCGAGCACGGGTTCTCGTTGGGCTTCATCGGCGCAGCCTTCGTCGCGGTTCGCATCTTCGACGCCATCAGCGACCCGGCGATGGGCTGGCTGTCGGACCGGCTGACCACCCGCTTCGGCCGCCGCAAGCCCTGGCTGGCGTTGGGCTGCCCGATGGTCATGGCGTCGGTCTGGGCGCTGTTCGTGCCGCCCGACGGCGTCGGCGGCATGTGGTTCGTCACCGCGCTCTTTCTGCTGACGCTGGGCTGGACGATCATGCTCACCCCCTATTTCGCCTGGGGGGCCGAACTGAGCGGCGACTATGCCGAGCGCGGCCGGATCACCGTCTGGCGCGACAGTGCGGGCCTGCTGGGCACCATCGGGGCGGCGGTGCTCTACAACGCCGGTCAGGATACGGCGGCGGGGATGATGCTGGTCGCCGGAGCGATCGCCGCGCTGCTGCCGGTCAGCGTGATCCTGTGCCTGACGCGGGTGCCCGAGCCGCAGGACTATTCGCGTGCCGAGGCGGGCGGCGCGGCGCTCTTGTGGGTGCTGCTGCGCGAGCGGCTCTTCGCGCGGCTGCTGGCGGCCTATTTCATCAACGGGGCGGCCAACGCGCTGCCCGCGACGCTGTTCCTGTTCTTCGTCGAACACAGGTTGGACGCGCCGGGGCAGGGCGGCCCGCTGCTGGTGCTCTATTTCGGCGCGGCCGTGCTGGCGGCGCCGGTCTGGATCTGGGGGCTGGGGCGGTTCAGCAAGCACCGGTTGTGGTGTGGCGCGATGCTCTATGCCTGCGCCGTGTTCGGTGCGGCGCTGTTTCTGGGGCCGGGCGATGTCGGCGCCTTCGCGGTGATCTGCGTCCTGTCGGGCGCCGCGCTGGGCGCGGACCTGGCGCTGCCCTCGGCGATGCAGGCGGATCTGGTGGACATGGATACCGCCCGCAGCGGGCAGCAGCGCACCGGGGCGTTCTTCGCGCTATGGTCGCTGGCCACGAAATTCGCGCTGGCGCTGGCTGGCGGGGCGGCGCTGATCCTGCTGGAGACCGCCGGGTTCTCGGCCGAGGCCGAGGTCAACACGCCAACCGCGCTGACTGCGCTGGCGCTGCTCTACGCGCTGGCGCCAATCCTGCTGAAGGTGGTGGCTGTGGCCATGATGTGGGGCTTTCCGATGGACGCCCGGCAGCAGGGTGCGCTCAGGCGCGAGATCGAACGCGGGGCAGAGGGGGGCGCTGCCCCCGCCGCCTGACGGCGGCTCCCCCGGGATATTTCGGGACAGTGGAAGGGCGGGCGGCGGTTCACGCGTCCGGCCAGTGCACGGATAGATGCGCGGGGTCGAGCCGGCTTGTGCCGGGAGCGGCGCTGTAGGAGACAAGCGGCCCGTCGCGGCCGGCGGAGTAGTCGAGGCAGACGGCGTTCGCCGCCTGGAGCACCGGCTCGGTGCCGGTCAGCCAGTAATGGCCGAAAAACACGGGCGGTGCTGCATGCGGATAGCGCATGGTGAGCACCCGCGACGGCGGCGCGGTATCGGGCAATTGGTGGGGCTCGGGAACCGAGGCCGCGATCTCGCGCCAGCTGGCTGCGCCGGTGGCCCACCAGGCGATGCGGGCATCGGTGCGCCAGGTGCCGTCCTTGTCGTGAAAGCCATGCGGCTCGGGGAGCTTGTGTTCGGGGCCCTTGGCGGTGACCTCGACGGCCTTGTGAAGCGGGGTGCCCGGGGTGGCAGCGTCGACAAGCGCCGCCTCGTCGAGCGTGCCGTCGGGACGGCGGTCGCGGATCGTGGCAATGTGGTCGTCGTCCCAACAGGCATGCACCGCGCGCATCCCGCCGAACTCGGCGAAGAGCGGCAAGCCGCGCATCCAGTCCAGAACCTCCGCGGTGTGCGCGGCGCCCAGCGGGAATTCGGCGAGGAAACTGCCATGCTGGCGCTCGTTCTTCTCGTCACGCGGGCGCAGCGGGGTGCGTCGCGCGGGGTGGAGGGTATGAAACTGCAGCGCGTTGAGTTCGTGGTTGCCCATGATCGCGCGCGCGGTCCCGGCGTCCATCATCCGGCGGACGATGTCGATCACCGCGGCATTCTGCGGCCCGCGGTCGATGAAATCCCCCAGGAAGACGACGCTGCGG
>JABAHR010008378.1_pt2 | contig 13315 bp, 11 predicted proteins | sample 7062101 | NCBI WGS metagenome assembly JABAHR01 (sample SAMN14534553, study PRJNA622989) | marine sediment metagenome | biome: marine biome [ENVO:00000428]; feature: marine pelagic biome [ENVO:01000023]; material: deep marine sediment [ENVO:00002113] | place: India: Gulf of Kutch | collected... | reverse complement strand
GGCACCCATCAGCTCACCATGTACTCTCTGCTCGAGCGCGACAACAGCGGCCTCGTTCGCGCAATATTCAGAAGCTTGGGAGCACAATAGTCGTGTCTGAGTACCTCGTAGTTCGCCTCGCCGAGGACCCGACGCAAGCGTCCTGGGTCGTGCTCAGCGAGCAGGGCCACAGGCTCAGCCAAACGATGACCGGTCCTCTGACGACGGCCGCGACTCAGTCCGGCGGTCGCAACGTGCTGCTGCTCGTGCCCGGACTCGATGCCCTGACGACGAGCGTAGAGCTACCCGTCAAGCGGCAATCCCGAATCGAGCAGATGCTTCCGTACACGCTCGAAGACACCGTAGCGGCGGACGTCGACACGTTGCTGTTCGCAGCAGGCAAGCGTCGTCCGGACGGGAAGATACCTGTCGCGGTCGTCGCGCGGGAGCGCATGGACACGTGGGTCGAGCAATGCGCAGAAGCAGGCTTCCAACCAGATGTCGTGTTCGTCGATGTTCAGGGCGTACCGGAAACTCCCGGCAACCTCACACTACTGCTCGAGGGCGAGAAGATCTACGGGCGATTACCCGAGCGCGAGCCGTTTGTGTTCGCCGACCTGGACGTCGGGGACGTTATCGAGCTTCTGCGCGAGGAGCCCGATCCGAGCGACCACGTCGATAACCTCGTCGTCTACGCAGACGATGCAGGATACGCCAGCCATGAGCACGCGCTCGGGCGCGTTCGTGACGAAGTGGCGACAGTCGATGTGAACGTTCTAGCTGACGGGCTTCTGCCGCGCCTTGCAGCAACGTTCGTAGCCGAGCCCGGTAGCAACCTGCTGCAGGGACCGTATCGTCCGCAGTCGAACTGGACCGAGTTGCTGCAACCGTGGCGTAGGCCTGCAATCCTCGTAGGCGGCCTGTTCGCCACCGTAGCGCTCGTGCAAGTGGGTCTCTATTTCTCGCTGAGCCGCGAAGACAGCGCCCTGACCGCAATGCTCGAGTCGGGTTGCCAGGCAGCGTTCTCGACGAACCGCTTGTCGATCTGTGAGACGGAAATTCGCGATCGTCTAGGGACCACTGAGGGCGGCGCGAGCGCAGCGAGCGATAGCACGTTCCTCGATACGCTTCACGCGGTTGCCACAGTGCGCGATGGCCAGACCGTGTTGCAAGCGATGAGCTTCAGGGACGGGGTCACGAACTTGCGTGTTATTGCGCCTGACGTTCAGGCACTAGACGCACTCGCGCAAGGACTCGGGGGAGAGGGTCGCTTTCAGGCGAACATCCAATCGGCAACACCCGGCGACGACGGCGTCGAAGGTCGTCTACAGATCGCGGAGCTGAACCCATGAAGCGGTGGTTCGCAGACTTGGAACCGCGAGAACGCTTCTTCTTGATCGGCGGTGCCGGGATCGCCGCAATCATCATCGTCTGGGGTCTCGTCTGGCAGCCGATGACCACGCGTAACGTCGAGCTCACGGACGCGGTTGCAACGAAGCAACGAATGCTGGCAACTCTGCAACGCGCACGCGCCGTCGCCACGCCGGCGGGTCAAGCTCAGCTCGTCGATGCCTCGACGCGCCAGTCACTCGTGCTGCTCGTCGATCAGACGCACCGTAGCTATGGCCTCGACGGCACACTCGTTCGTAATCAGCCCGATGGCGCTGACGGTATCCGCGTAACCTTTCAGAACGCATCGTTCGACGGCCTCGTTGCTTGGCTCGGCACGCTTCAGGGCAGTTACGCGGTTGCGGTCGAAACGGCGACGATCGATGGCGGGCGGCAGTCCGGCATCGTAAACGCAACCTTCGTACTCAGACGCTCCTGACCGATGCGAGTCAACACTGCGTGGCTGGGGCTCGCTGCCGGCGTCTACGTGGCCGCTTCTCTTGCGTTGTTTCCCGCGGGCACGGCGTATCGCTGGTTTGCGCCTCCAGAGCTGAATATTGCAGGCATCGAAGGTAGCGTCTGGCGCGGCCGTGCGGCTTTGGCGTCCATCAACGGTGTCGGCGTATACGATCTCGAGTGGTCTATCAATCCGCTGTCGCTATTGACCGGCCGCTTACGCGCACGCATACAGGCACGGCAGCCGGACGGATTCCTCAACGCGGATGTCACGGCGGGGCCCGGCTCCATCCGAGTGCTCGACATGCAAGCGACGACGAGCCTCGCGACGATTGGTCAGGCTGCCTCAGTCGGCGACGTGCAAGGCCTCATCAGCGCGCAGCTCACCGAGCTCGAGCTCGACCAAGGTTGGCCTGTGCGCGCCGTCGGGCAGGTGCGCATCGCAGACCTCCAAACGCCGCTGCTGATGCCGAATGGCCCGAGTGACCTGATTCCGCTCGGCAACTACGTCATTCAACTCATCGATTCAGGCACAGCGGATATTCGCGGCTCGTTCGAAGACCAAGGCGGCCCCGTCGAAGTCGAGGGCAGCTTCACACTCACTAGGGACCGAACCTATGAGCTCACTGGGCTCATTCTCCCCCGCCCTGAGGCCCCGCAAGAAATCGTTCAGGCGATGGTGTTTCTGTCCCCCGCAGACGACGGCACAGGCCGGCGCGCATTCCAGCTGACGGGCCGACTCTGAGGTCTCAGTCGTCTTGCGCTGCCCCTAGCTGCCGCAGCCACAGATCCCACGCACGTTCGAAATTGCTTCCAGGCGATTCTGCGTCTTGCTCGAGGTAGGTGATCTCATCGCCGCGGGCCAAGGCTTGGCTCTGCATCTCCGCATTCGTCTCCAGCGTAATGCTGCGCCCCACGACCATCGGTAGCGCGGACCCGACGACGGCAACGCCATGGTTACGCATGAGTACAGCCGGCCTGTCCTCCAGAGCGACAGCGAGACCTGCACCTCTAGCGGGTGTATCCACGAGCGCGCCATCGGCCGTTCCGAAGTCGCGGTAGTCCCAGATCGGAACGCCGTCTAAGAAAAATGCCGCTTGGTGAAAGACGGGCCGCAACGGCGTCGAGCCGATACCGAACGAGATCACGGTCGGCGTGTGATTGTGCACGACTGCGTTGACGTCTGGACGAATCTTATAGATCTCCCCGTGAATGAAGCGCTCGAGATAAAGGCCCGGGGCGCCCGCGTTTACTGGTACGCTGTCCAGGTCGAGCTCGACGATATCGTCATGTGTGACAAGCTCGGGTGCGATCGAGCGGGATATGAAGTACCGATCCGGATTCTCCGGATGCCGAACGCTGACGTGACCGTAGCCCGGCAGGATGCCTTGCGCGGCAAGGATTCGATTGGCTGCAACGAGCTCTTCGACGACCGTCATTACGGCCGCCGACTGTGCTTGCACAGTTGCGAGCAACGACAGTTGTAGCAGCAAACCGCCAACCGCTAATGCAACTCGCTTCATGGCGGCTAGCGCATCTGAGAGTAATCAGTCGGGTCCAGAAAGACGCTCACGATGTTGTCGACCATTCCTTCCGAGCTGCTCGATCGCACGGCCTGCCACTCGGGATCGCTTCGGAACGCATCCCAGCTCGCCTGCGCAGCCTCACGGCTATCGTGTGCGAGCAAATAAATCAGCGTGTTCTCCGACAACGGCGACTCCTGCGGCACAAAATAGCCGACATTCGTCATGCCGTGGCGCTCGAAGAACCCGACGGTGTGATCCCTGAAGCGTGCGCTGAGCTCGGCGAGATGCCCCGGGTTTGCCGTATAGGTTCGCAGCTCGAACACGCGATCGGCAGATTGTGCCTCGGCAACGCCAGCGAATTGTGTGACCTTACCGCTAAAAAAGCCTAGCCCGAAGATTGCGACGGCGATCGGAATAAAAAGACGATTCTTCTTGGTCATTGCTCCCCTCCTATCTCGGATTCGATTCGACGCCTTCACGGACGGCTACCGGTAGGGCCCTCGAGTTATACACTGTCGTTAAGGTAGAGCGTTCTCGTTTACAAGTCTAGCGGCAAGGGACCCGCAGAGCCGACCGAGTCAATCGGGTCCGGGCTGTTACTCACCTAGTCGCTGACGGTTTACACGAGTTTGATTCTGGATATCTGCCAACTACACTGTTTTCCGAAACCGATCGCCCGAGATCGTTCGTGCCTGACCCTAAAACGGAGAAACCTCATGAAGCGCCTGCCCGTGCTTATCGCCGTCGCGTTATCGGTTCCCTCGCAGCTCCTCGCCCAGGAGCCGACTCCATTCAAGCTGGGCACATTCGAGGACGGCGCCGAGCGCTATTTGGGGCTCGTGCTTGACGACGTCCTCGTCGTGAACATCGCGCAGGCCAACAGTGCTCTACCCGGTGCACGACCCGCGATGCCTACCGATATGAACGAGCTCGTGATTCGCTACGCCGAGATAAGGGAGAGGCTCTACGCGATTGCGACTGCCGCAGACGCAAACGCAGGTTATGCGAAGGCTGTCAGCGACTTGAAAATCTTGCCGCCGATCATGCCGAACATCATGTACGCAGCCGGATCGAATTACTCCGATCACGCCGAAGAGATGGATGGGCCGATCGAAGGGCCGCCGCCTGATTCGATCCCTGGCATCTGGGAGCGGCCGCCTGGTGACACGCGCCAGAACCCGTACGTATTCATTAAAGCTCCGAGCACGATTATTGCCGATGGTGAAGCGATCCGCATGCTGCCGCAGCGCAATGCGCTCGATTACGAATGCGAGCTCGCCGCGGTGATCGGCACGTCTGCGAGCCGGGTCTCACCGGAACGAGCCAACGAGCACATCTTCGGCTATACGCTGCTACACGACGTCTCCGACCGTGGCGGGCGGCCCGATCGGCCGGTCTTCGGCTCAGATTGGCTGGGCATGAAGAATCACGACACGTTCGGACCACTTGGACCGTTCATCGTCCCGAAGGAATTCGTCGGGGACCCGCACCAGCTCGCGCAAACGTTGACGCTAAATGGCGAGCTCATGCAGGACTCGAGCACAGCGTATATGACGCACGATACGTTCGATATCCTGAGCTTCGTATCACACAATCTCACCGTGCATCCGGGTGATATTGTTGCGATGGGGACCCCGGCCGGTGTAGGCGTCGCCCGTAATCCCCCTGTATACATGAAGGCTGGCGACGTTGCGGTCTGCACGATCGAACGCATCGGAACGCTGACGAACCCCGTCGTTGCAGCCGAAAACTAAAAGGTCGGGTTCTGAGCGAGGCGATCTGAAACCGGTCCGCGCTACTCTGTGGCAATAGGCGACCAGGAACGGAACGCTTGTAACAACGGAAAGTACAAACCTACGCGGATTGGACGGTCATCGATCCTAGCCATCGCATCGGCGTACCCGCCGAGCTGGCTCTCATATCGCTCGACTTCGGAGTCCAGGAACGCCTCTAGGTCCCCGCCCTCGTGTGTGCTCGTCTTGAAGTCGACGATCCATCGTATGCCATCTTCGTCGACGAAGGTTCTGTCGATGCGTAGATGCTCGAGGCCCTGTTCTCCGACGATCGTCAGTGGCAGCTCGGAATCGGAAATCGAACGTTCCTCGAGCAGCCAGCACCCCAGCGGATCTTCTAAAACAGCGCAAAGCGCCTCGACAACGCGTTGAGCCGCTGACTCGAGCTCGTCCTCGTCGACGCCGCGCAAGGCCAGTTGTCGTGCGTACCGGGTTCCGCTCGCCTCAATCCGCTCGGTCGTCCACTGCGATAAATCGCCTCGACCGATGTCCTGTAGCACGTCATGCACCACGGTACCGATTTGTGCGGCCGAATGGCCCGCCCAGAGAAACTCCGGCCGTGAGGTGGCTGCGTCGACCTCGATGCTGCTGATACCGGATGCGCTCAAACGGCGCAAACGCCGCAGTACAGGCACGAAGGATTCGGCCTCGGTCGCATCGTCGTTCGCACCGGCCACCGGCTCAGGAAAGCGTGTCTCGAACTGCGGCCAGAGAAACTCGAGCAGGCTTCGAGCCGAGGGACCGACGGCGTTCTCGTTTAATTGCGCGACGAGATGCAAGCGATCTCGAGCGCGTGTCGTGGCGACATAGAGCAAGCGCATCGTCTCGGCCCGGTCGCGCGTCGCCTCGGCGCGTTTGATGAAATCGGCTAGGCCGTTCGTGCTTCCCGCGACAGAGGTCATCGGTGCAAGCAGTAGGTCCTCGCTGCCGTCATCAGCCGTGCGCTCTAGCCAGTAGAGCGCCTTACTCTGATCGGCAGGAAGTCGCCGAGCGAGACCGAGCAAGATCACGGTATCGAACTCCAAGCCTTTCGCCCGGTGGATCGTCATGATCTCGATGCCGGACTCGCGGGGCGCCTCACCGTAACCGTGAGGTTCAGCAAAGCTCTCCTCGAGCGTGACCGGATCGTCGAGGTCGCCGCGTTCGACGCGCCCAGCCAAGACCTCGAAGAACCGCTCCACAGCTTTACCGTCCTCTGGGTTCTCCAGCGTCGCTGCGCCGCCGAGCCGTAGCCAGGTTCGCTCAATCCAGCGCTCGAACCGCTCGATGCCTCGATGTGCAAACGCTTCGCTGAGCAAACCCCTCACGTGGACGAGCCGCTCGCGACCGTCTGCGCTCAGCGTCGCCACGACCGTCTCATCGTGCATCAGATCCCAAACGGGGCTCGCGGGGCCACCTTCGCTCAAACGTTCCAGATCCTGCCACGTCAACCCGCACCACGGCGCCCGGAGCACGCCCAACCAAGCAATTCGATCGGCTCGGTGGGTCATCGCTCGGGTGAGGCCGATGAGGTCTTGAATGACCTGTTGCTGCTTGGGCGCCTCGAGCTCGACGGCATGTGCTGCAAGACCGTTCGCGCGCAACGCCTCCTGCAAACCGATCAGATGACTGCGGCTACGCACGAGGACGGCGGTCGAGCTTTCCGGTCGCAGCGCGAGCTCCTCGCTCAGTATCTCCACGACTTTGTCGATCTCCGTCCCGGGCTCGCCCGAACGCAGAGCGTGACATTGAACGGATTGTCCGGATTGCTCACTCCGGGTCGGCTCACAAGCGTGAAAGCGTGCCGTGCCAGTCCCGATGTCATCCTCGGCAGGAAACATCGAAGCGAACGTGCCGTTGACCCAATCGACTACGGCCGGCGCGCTGCGAAAGTTGCTCTCGAGCAGTAGCGGCTCGCACATTACTGCGCCCACGCCTTCTGTCTTCGTCTTCAAGAACAAGCTCATGTCCGCCTGACGGAAGCGATAGATCGACTGCATGGGGTCACCAACCACGAACAGGGTTCGTCCGTCGTCGGGTTGCCAACCGGCCGTCAACAATCTGAGTAACTCCAGCTGCGTATGCGAAGTATCTTGAAACTCATCGACCAACAGATGTTGAATCCGCCGATCGAGCGCAAGCAGGAGCTCAGACGGCTCGTCGACACCTCCGAGTGCTTGCTGTGCCCCGAGCGCAAGCTCGACAAAATCGACGACGCGCCGCTCGCCGAACACGACTTTCAGCTCCGCAGCCAGATGTATTAGCGTGCGTCGTAAGGCGACGAGAAGGTCCCAATCGGGCTCACCATACACGGCATCGGGTAGTGCCCGTATCTCATGGATGGCTGCACTGAGCGCCTCGTCATCGGCGTGTTCCGTAAGCAATTTCTTGAACTCGGCCGTCAACTGCGCGTGCGCCGGGCCAAATCCATGCTTCTTGTAGAGCGTCTTGCGCCACGTGCCCTTCTGCGTCAGTAAAAGCTCCGGTAATGCCCGCCATGCGCCGAGCATGCCGGCCTTGGGCTCGAGTGCGGCATCAGAGGCCCGCCAAGCTTCGAAGTTTTCCGCGAATCCGGGATCCGTCGCATGAACAGCGACGTGTCGTAGGGTTGGAACGACCACGGCTCGGAAGGATTGCGATAGGTTCGAGGCAATGTCGGCAAGCGACTCCTCCACGAGCCGTTCCAGTGCCGACTCGAGAACGCGGCGGAATGACTCGTCGACATCGTTGAGCAGATACTTCAACCACTGATCTCTTTTCGGCAGGAGCTCCAACAACAACCGCTCGAGGCGGCTGGCGTTGTTGTCGAGACCGCGCAGCAAGGTCTGCAAGGCCGTAGCGACTTCACTATCGCCATCGAGCATTTCGAGCGTTCGTTGAATAGCAAGTCGATAACAGCTCGACGGATCCTCAACGACATCGGCACCAGCCACCCCACCCGCGAGAACGGAGAGACGCTGCGCGAGCCATGCGTTCATCGCATCGAGCGTATCGATGCGCAGTCTTTGCGGCTGAAGCTCCAGACCCCAGTCAAGCGTTCGTGCTCGCTCGAGCGCCGCCTTTGCGAGGGTATATGTCTTCGCACGATGCGGCTCCGACGGGATTGGCCGAGTTTCCGCGGCGTCCAACGCGGCGAGGACTCTGCGCCGCATTTCCGCAGCAGCCTTTCGCGTAAATGTGATCGCGACGATCTGCTCGGGCAAATCGACGCGCGCGAGGAGCGCCAGATAGCGCTGGATCAGCAGTTCCGTCTTGCCCGAGCCCGCCGGCGCCTGGACGATGAACGAGCGACTCACGTCGAGCGCCTCAACGCGTTGCCGCGTGTCGCCCCTCATGCACGATGTCCGTACGATAGATCGCCTGCACCCTGCTCGTAGACGCGTGTCAGAGGCGCATAGAGCCCCTCTGCCCAAGCCCGTCCGGCTACGAAGATACGCCCGTCGCCGCCGGCGTACTCGGCGACGAGCGCATCGAGCTGAGCGCTCCAGCGCGATTGTTGGTCCGGCCACTCCAATGACGAACGTGGACGGTAAGGTGAACCTGGAAACGCATCGGGTTGTTGCCAGAGCCCTCGGTAGGCGACGCCACCAGGTTGCACGTGCCCGATGACGAGAGCATCAACCGCAGCGCCGACAACCTGCAAATACAGCGGTAACTGCGGCTCCACGAGCCGATCCCTGAACCAATCGGCCGGCGTCGCACTCGGTCCAGTCTTGTAATCGATGATTGCAGCCGAGCCGTCCGCGAGCGTATCGATCCGATCGATCCGGCAACCCACCTCGAATGCACCGACTCGCGCGGTCGACTTGGTTTCGAGACTCTCGATCGCGAACTCACCGCGTCCGAGATCCAACTCGATGAGCTCGCGAATCAACGGCAACAGACGGTCGCGCTCGAGCGCTGAGTAAACGCGCAGCGAGCGACCTGCGCCGCGGACACACTCACGTAAAGCTTGATCGATGCACGTCTGGATCCGGGCATCGAGCTGCTTTTCACTCTGTGCGACAAGATGCTGTTTCCCCGGCAATGCGGCAAACAACAACTCGAGCGCACGATGAACGAGTATTCCGCGTTGCCGCGGGCCGAAGCCGCGTTCAGGTGGCTCGAGCGGTCGGACTGAAAGGCGGCTGTCGATGAAAGCCCGCAATGGGCAAATCGCCTGCTTTGCGAGCGTGCCCGCACCGCCCGCTATCGCAACGCCTGAAAACGCAGGCACTGAATCCTCGAGGCGCTCGAGCTGCAACCCGGCAATGGTGCCGGCGTAACTGGACTCGAGCGCTGGCAGCGAGCCAGCGTCGAGCTCGCGAACCTCACGCAGCAATGGACTCGCCTCGGCGGCGAACTCGTTCTCGGTCAGCGGATAACTGAAGATGACCTCCGGCACGCGGGCGATGAGCCTCTCCGTCAACGCCCGGCACCGCTGAACAGCGTCTGCCGGCGTCGCAAAAGGCATCTTGTGCACCGCTTGAAGCGCATGCGGCAGCAACGGGTTCTGCTCAGCGGGTCGGGGCCAGAGCCGGTCGCTCATTCCCATGATCCAAGCGGCGTCGTAACCTGGACCCAGATCCTCGAGTCGGCTGAGCACGGTCACCCCTTGAAGCGAAAATCGACTTGGTATTCGAGCGCTCGAAACGCCGGCTCGAAGCTCCGCGAGCGCGCGCTCGTAATCGACAGAGCCCAACACCGGTGTCAGGCCTGCCAACGCCTCCAGCGCGCGGTGCCAGGCATCGAGCACTGGACCTGGCACAGGCACGTCGGTCCCGGGCCAATTCAGCTCGGTCAGAAACTCCTGCATTACCCCGGCCCACCGCGTCGGACTCTGATAGCGCGGCATACGCCTCAATCGATCGAGCACGCGGTCCAATGCCGAGCGTGTTAGCGGCACGCTTCGCTCCAAGCTCCGATCGAGCCCAGCAGAACGATATGCGGTCAAGAAACCCAGTTGCGCAGTGAGCTCGCCCCTGAGGTCGGCCTCGGTCATACAACGCACGGACAAGGACTCCACGCCAGCACCGACGAACGGGCTGCGCAGAAAGCGACTCAATTCCTGAAAGTCCGCGCGCTCACTGAACAGGCCTAGACAATCCAGCGCTGCGCCGATCACCGGTTCGCGCTCGATCGCGTGCCCGTCCGCTAATCGATAGATCGACGAGCGCTCGTGCCCTGTGCCTTCGAAGTCGCGCGCAAGCGCTAGCTCGTTCTCGACGTTCATGGGTACGACGAGCGCGACGCGAGCGGTCGGATTCTCGTCAATCTTGCTTTTCGCCCAATGTATCGCCTGGCGCAGTTCCTCGCGGCTTTGCTCGAGTCCGATCAGAGACACCGAGCGCGAAACCGGCTCCGGAATCCACGTGGCTGAGCCCATGCCGGATTCGTCCAATGTTTGGAACAGCGTTTGTAGTACCGGCGCGTCGTTGCGCAAATCCGCCCAGACAACGGAATTCGGGTAACGGCCATCAGGCTTGAGCTGTTCGGCCGCGACCCGGGTAAGCGTTGCGGCGTCCAACCAGCCCGAGCCCGTGAGTCGGTCATCGAACTTGGCTGCCCAGCTCAAAAAATCGGCAAAACCGGGATCGTCATCACGCGCCCGAAGCTCCCGAAAATCGAGTTGCCAGGCTTGCAACACGCCCCAGGCTTCTCGCGCCCACGCTGCTACCCGGGCCGTGTCGATGAGCGTGGCTCCCGACGGTGAGGTCGCGACTATGTTGCGCCACAACGCATGACTCTGTGCGGCGCTCAGCAATAAGCGATCATTCTCGAGGTTGCCGGCCCGAAGTGAGGCGCAAAGATCCTCGTGAGTCTGGATAGTCGGGCTGCGCCACGCGCCCTGTTCGAAGAGCGCTGCTTCGCGTGCGAGAAATGCTTCGAGCTGAGTGGCCGCGAGCTTGTCGTCGACGACCAGCGTAGCCCCCTGAGCCAGCTGCCGCGACAGCAGATTATCCATTTATAAACAGATATTTATATTATATATCTTAGACAGTTTCTAGTTTCTTCTGCTGCCCTGCGAGTTGCTCCAGAACCACGTGAATCCGCCTGAACACCTCCTCGAGCTGCGCTTCGTCGGGGAGCGTCGTTATTCTGAAGTGATCTCGATACGGCGTGTTGAAGCTCGAGCCAGGCGCCACGAGCACATGCTGCTGCTCCAACAGCTCCATCGCGAAACTCTCATCATCGAAGCTCGGGAAGAAATCCCGGTTGACGCCGATGAAGGCGTACATCGAGCCTTTAGGGGCGACGACAGTCAAAAACGGACTTGCGTCGACCGATTCCACAATTGCACGCCGTGACTCGAACAGCCGCCCGCCCGGATTGCATAGCTTCTTGATGCTCTGGTAGCCACCGAGTGCGGTCTGCACGGCCCACTGTCCCGGCACATTGCTGCATAACCGCAACGCAGCAAGTAAATCCATTGCGGACAGATACTCTTGCGCTCGGTCGAGCGTTCCACTGAACGCAACCCAGCCGACACGATAGCCGCAAGCGCGGTAAACCTTCGATAATCCGCTGAACGTGGCGCAAAGTGTATCTCGACACAACGTCGCCATTGGCACGAAGTCAACTTCTGGATAGACCATCTGGTCGTAAATCTCGTCACTGAGCACGACGAGTCCGCGTTTCTCCGCGATCCGGGCTATACGCTCCAGGCGTTCACGCGCATAAACGGCGCCGGTAGGATTATTCGGGTTGATGATCACGATCGCACGCGTGCGATCGGTGATGAGTGCCTCGACCTCATCCGGATCAGGCATGAACTCATCCGATTCGCGGCAGGAATAGTAGATGGCATTTCCGCCGTTCAGCACGGTTGCCGCGGTCCATAGCGGGTAGTCCGGGCTCGGTATCAGTACCTCGTCACCGGAGTTCAGCAGTGCGCGCAACGTCAGATCGATGAGCTCACTGACACCGTTTCCCATAAAGACATGCTCGGCCGTCACGTCCATGACCCCGCGGCCCTGCTGCTGCATGACGACGGCTTCACGCGCGGGAAATACGCCTTTCTGGTTACAGTAAGGCTCACTAGCGGCAAGATTCTCGATCATCGCCAGTCGCATTGTTTCGGGAGTCCGGAAACCGAAAAGCCCGGGGTTACCGATGTTCAGGGATAGAATCTCGTAGCCCTGACGCTCGAGCTCGAGCGCGCGCCTCGCAAGCTGGCCGCGAATCTCATAGCGAACGTCGCTTAGCTGCTGGCTCGGCGTGATTGGATTTGAGCTTGCCACGTGATTACCCCGAAAAGCGGGTATTGTGCATATATCGCTTCGGATGGGAAACCCTGCCCATCACGAATGCGNNATGCGCAGTCGATCGAATCGCGCTCAGCTAGCCCGTTGCAATCGGCCGTTCGGCGTCGCGGATCCATTCGCTCCATGAGCCGACATAAAGACGCCCGAGCCCCAGCCCTGCGGCTTCGAGCCCGAGCTGCAAATGACACGCCGTTACGCCCGATCCACACATCGTGACAACATCTGATGCCGGCTTGTCACCGAGGATCTCAGAGAACCGCTTGGCCAGGATTTTCGGCTCTAGAAACGTTCCATCCTCCGATAACAGATCGCTGAACGGTAGGTTGACGGCGCCGGGCACATGACCCGCAACGGGATCGATCGGCTCGACGGCGCCCTCGAATCGCGGCCCGGCACGCGCGTCGAGTAACAACACCTCGCCCCGCGAGAGCAACTCGATGAGCGCGTCGGTCTCTACGATCCATTCACCGGCGACCTGTGTCGGCGCGAAGTTGCCTGCGCCCTCGTCGAGGGTCGCGCCTGACTCCAACGCCTGGCCCGATGCNNGCCGTCCAGGACGGTGACGTGCGCGTGCCCAATCCAGCGCAGCATCCACCACAGGCGCGCGGCCATCGCCCCGCCGCAGTCATCGTAGACGACGACGAATGAGTCGTTCGAAATTCCTAAACGCCTGAGCGCCCCAACGAAACGCTCGACGTCCGGCAGTGGATGCCTGCCTTCGCTCGCATCGGGTGAGCGAGCGAGATCTCGATCCAAGTGTGCGTGACGGGAGCCGGGTATGTGCCCTTCTTTGAACTTCCGGGGGCCTGCCTCGGGATCCTGGAGCTCGTGACGGCAGTCGATGATGACGAGATTCGGATCGGTCAGCGCTTCGACTAGGGACGTTGCGGAAATGAGAGGCTCAGTCAACACGGTTCTATCGACCCTTTTCCTTCTTTCCTCGAGTGTC
>JABAHR010035631.1_pt2 | contig 13316 bp, 14 predicted proteins | sample 7062101 | NCBI WGS metagenome assembly JABAHR01 (sample SAMN14534553, study PRJNA622989) | marine sediment metagenome | biome: marine biome [ENVO:00000428]; feature: marine pelagic biome [ENVO:01000023]; material: deep marine sediment [ENVO:00002113] | place: India: Gulf of Kutch | collected... | reverse complement strand
CAATGGCGCCGAAGAAGACGGGTTTGCCGATCAGGGCCTGGACACCGAGCAACGGCAGGATGTGGATGGCCCACATGGCCGGGGCATTCCACCAAGCCATCGGCACGGTCTTCTTGTCGGTGTCGTGCTTGAGATGATAGGAGCGGTCAGCCTTGAACCGTCCGTGGTGGACGACGGCATGGGCCTGGAACGGATACCGGAAAAACTTGAGCGGTTTGTGCATGACATACTTGTGGAGCATCCATTCAACCAAGCTGCAATACACGGCACCCCCGAGAAACCCGATCGTCTGCCAGAAAAGTTGGTTCATCCGAGGAAATTATACGAAGTTTTGCCAAACACAAGCCTTGAGTTTAAAGTCTTTCGCCACGGATGACTGCTCCCGACCATCAAGAACTGCTCGGTCCGTTGCTCCGCGATGTGTCCCGGTCGTTCTATCTCACGCTGAAAATCCTGCCGGGCGCGATTCGGCCGCAGATATCGGTGGCCTATTTGCTAGCGCGGGCGAGCGACACGATTGCGGATACGGCAGCGGTGTCGCAAGACAAACGCATCGAATGCCTGCGGCGGATGCGAGATGATGACCTGTCAGGTCTGGCCGACGGCCATTTCGACCAGGCCAGTCCGGCTGAAGCGAAGCTGTTGCGGCGGTTGCCGGAGTGCCTGGCGTTGCGCGACAGTTTTTCGGCGCCTGACCGCGACCTGATCTGGCAGGTCCATCACACGATCATCGAAGGGCAAATGTTTGACCTGGAACGGTTCGCCGCGGGTACTGCCACCGCGCCGGTTGCTTTGGCCGACGACGCCGAGCTGGATCGATACACGTACCTGGTGGCCGGGTGCGTGGGCGAGTTTTGGACGCGGGTTTGCGCTGCGCACGTACCGGCGTTGGCCGGATGGAAAGACGAGACGCCGGAAGCCCAAGGGGTTCGGTTCGGGCAGGGATTGCAGTTGATCAATATCCTGCGTGACCTGCCGCGTGACCTGCGTAACGGGCGTTGTTACCTGCCGGTCGCGGATCCGGCGCGACTGCTGGACCCGGCGCAGTTCGATGAGATCCGCGAGGTGTACAATCGTTGGCTGGAAACCGCGATTGGGTACCTGGAAACGGGCTGGGATTACACGCTCATGATCCCGGCCTCCGAANNNACCGGTTGGATCCAGCCTGCCGGGTCAAGGTGACCCGCGGCGAGGTTTACCGCTTGATGGCCCGGTCATGGTTGGCCCGCCGGAATGACGCTGCGTTGGGCCGGGGCTACGAGCGCCTGCTGGACCAGGCCCGCCGCTCAGGATCGGGCTGAGCGTCGTTTCTTTCTCTTATCCTTTGCCAAGCGGTCAATCACCGCGCGGACGACCAACGGCCAGACAATGGTGGCATCGTCAAGAACCTCCGCAAACTGGCCGCCCATCTCGGCCGGCACGAATTTGCCCCAGGAAATTCCCTCGGAGTAGGTACAGCCCGAGAGATGACCCCAGTGCGCCGGGTCCGGACAGATCCGCACACCGTACTGGAACGGTTTGAACGCGGGGCCGTTGCCCAGCCGGGTACTCAACAGGTCGAGATACGGGCCGACCTGCTGGGCCCAGTTGCGCGGGACGCCGCCGCCGATCGTGAAGATGCCGAGACGTTTTTGTTTGCGGCAGATTTCGGCAAAAGTGTCCAGGTCATCGAACGGGTCATAGCTTAGACGCGGGCGGTTGTCCTGGCGCCGGAGATGGTTGTGGGTGGCAAAATCCAGGCCGAGTTCCGAATCGCTAAATGCCGGGATAAAGATGGGCACCTTTTTGCGGAACGCGCTGCGGACCACGCCGCGGGCGCCTTTTTGCTGGGCCAAAGTCCGCCCGATCGCCTCGCACAGCCGCCAGCTGGAGACCGGGCGCCGCGTCGGCCATTTATCGAGCAGCGGTCGCACGAACGCCTCGGTTTCGTTCAGGTTGGTCTCGAGCTCGAGCGTGTCGTAAACGCGGTCGTAGCCGTCGGCGAACAGATCCTCGTCGTTGTACCCGGCCGGGACCTGGAAATGGGTGAGGCCACGGTTCTCGACAAGGCCGTGGGTGATCAGGGCGCCGGTACTGACCACGGCCTGGACCATGTTCGCCTCGATCATCTCGCACAACACCAGCCCCATCTTGGCGCAGGTCATCGCGCCGGACAGCGTGCAGACCACGAAACAATCCGGATCGGTTGTCATCCGATACAGCACATCGGCGGCCTGTCCGACCGTGCGTGCCCCGAACGAGGTGTTGCCCATGGCGGTGACCATGTCGGAAACCGAGCGGGTACGACGGATATCCAGGGGAAGAACCGGTTTCAGGCCGTGACAGAACCCGTCATTGAGTGCGCGGCGCGGAAGCGCTGATTGGCTGGCTGACTTTTTTGGTTTTTTCTTGCGGGTAGGTTTGGTTTTACGTGTCATCGTCTCGGATCGGTGTGGAACAGTTCGAATCTTGTTGAACCAGTTTGGTTGCGTGATGGGCATCATCCTAGCGGATTGGGGTGGGAGACAAAAGGCAATAAGTCCCGAACCGATGGGGGCTTGCAAATATGGCGTTGGATTCTATGATGCGCTGCATGTTTCGCGGAGCCTACACTGCGCTGGTCACGCCGTTTACCGCCGGGAGAGCACTGGACGAACCGCGCCTGCAAGACCTGGTGGAGGCCCAGGTCGCCGCCGGGATTGATGGCCTGGTACCATGCGGTACGACCGGCGAGTCGCCGACGCTGGATCACGCTGAGCATGACCGCGTGATTGAGCGGGTGGTGGAGTATGTGAACGGGCGGTGCAAGGTCATCGCCGGCACCGGCTCGAACTCAACTGCCGAGGCCGTCAGCATGACCCAGCATGCGCAGGCGGCTGGCGCCGATGCGTCGTTGCAGGTGGCGCCGTATTACAACAAGCCGACCCAGGCAGGCCTGGACGCCCATTTCCGGGCGGTGGCCGAACAAGGCGGGTTGCCAATTATTATCTACAACATCCCCGGCCGGTCGGCGGTGGACGTGGCCGATGCGACCATGGCCAAGTTGCGGGCGGATTTACCCGAGCGGGTGATCGGCTTGAAAGAAGCCACCGGGAGTCCGAGCCGGGTCAGTTCGTTGCGGGCGCTGGTGGACGACCAGTTCGTGATTCTTTCTGGCGACGACTCGTTGACGTTGCCGATGATGAGCGTTGGTGCGGTGGGCGTGATCAGCGTCGCCTCCAACCTGATACCGGCGGAGGTGACAGCGATGGTGCATGCCATGCTCGACGGCGACACCGCCGGCGCGGCGCGGATCCACGAGCGATACTATCCGCTGTTCCGCGATCTGTTCCTGGAGACCAACCCGATCCCGATCAAGGCCGCGCTCGCCATGCTAGACCGGATCGAGGAAGCCTACCGCTTGCCGCTGGTATCGATGACGGAAGCCAACCGCGCCACGTTACGGGCGACACTCCAGCAACTGGGACTGTTATGAGCCAAACCAAGCTGGTGATTTGTGGAGCGCGCGGTCGGATGGGACAGATGTTGATCGAGTGCGCCGGAAAAGACCCGGCGCTGGAGATCGTGGGGGCGGTGGATCTCGGAGATGATTTGGACGCGGTCGCCGGCGGGTGCNNTGCCTTGCCGGAGGCGACTTCGGCAACTGCCGCGGTTGCGGCGGCGCGCGGGAAACCGCTGGTGATTGGCACGACCGGGCACAGCGACGAGCAACGCGACAAGATCCGCGGTCGGCTGGCCGGTGTGCCGGTGGTCTGGGCAGCCAATTTCGGCATGGGCGTCAATGTCTTGTTCTGGGCGACCCAGCGCGTGGCGGAGATTGTCGGCAACGACTGGCAGGCGGAGGTCACCGAGACCCATCACACCGCCAAGAAAGATGCCCCGAGCGGCACGGCCAAGCGATTGCAGGAGATCCTGGGCCAGGTACGCGGTCAACCGGCACCGGCGCATGCCCTGCGGATCGGGGACGTGGTGGGCGATCACACGGTCACCTTTGGCGTGGCCGGCGAGCGGCTGGAACTGACCCACCGGGCTGGTAGCCGGGCGTTGTTCGCGCGCGGCGCGCTGGAAGCAGCGAAGTGGGCAGTTGGTCAGCCCGCAGGCTTGTACGACATGCAGGACGTACTCGGCCTGCGATGAAGGTCGGGCTGGGGCTGGGCTCGAATGTTGGCGATCGCTTGCAGCATCTGCAGCAGGCCCGGCGTTATCTCCTCAGCCTGTCACCCGAGCAATGGCATCTTCAATCCCCCTTGTACGAAACCCGGCCGGTCGATTGTCCGGCCGGATCGGGGCCGTTTTACAACGCGGTGCTGGAGATCGAGTTCAGCGGGGCGCCGCGGACCCTGCTGCGGAAAATCCAGGCCTACGAGACGGCTCACGGCCGGGATCGCGACCGCGCGGCCGGGGTGAACGCGCCGCGTACCATCGATATCGACATTCTCTACTTCGGCGGGCAGGAGCTGCTCAGCAAAGACCTGGTAATCCCTCATCCACGGATGGATCGCGGAACGGCGATTTGTGCTGGTTCCCCTCGCGACGATCCATCCCGACAAGATTATCAAGGGTACCGGGCGGACGGTCCGCCTGTTATTGCGAGAGTTGCCAGCGTCGGCGGACGCGGTTAAGTTCGTGCAGTCGGAGTGGTAGCGGGAAACCGTCGGCACCGGCCGTGCCGGCAACCAGATATTCGATAGCGCCTGGCCCATGACAGATGACCTGAAGATGACGCCGCAGCGATTGCAGGCAAAGAAAGCAGCGGGCGAGAAAATTGTTTCCCTGACGGCCTACGATTTCTTTACCGCGCAGGTGATGGACCAGGTGGGGGTCCACCTGATCCTGGTAGGCGACTCGCTGGGGATGGCGGTGCTTGGTTACGAGAACACGGTGCCGGTGACCCTCGAAGATATCATCCATCACACCGCCGCGGTTGCGCGGGCCAAACCGAAAGCGTTACTGGCGGCCGATCTGCCCTTCATGACGTATGCGAGCGAGGCGCAGGCCCTGGAAAGCGCCCGGCGCCTGATCCAGGCTGGGGCGGAAGCGATCAAGCTCGAGGGAGGCGAATCGGTGGCGCCCCAGGTCCGGGCGCTGGTTGCGCAGGGGATCCCCGTGCTGGGACACGTCGGGTTGTTGCCGCAATCGATCCTGGAAAAGGGCGGATACAAGGTCCAGGGACGTTCGGCGGCATCGGTGCAGCAACTGGAGCGTGACGTGGTGGCATTGGAAGAAGCGGGTGCTTTCGCGGTGGTGATCGAGTGCGTGGTGGCGGAGGTGGCGGCGCGATTGACCGCGCGGGTGAAGATCCCGACGATCGGGATCGGCGCGGGTGATGACTGTGACGGTCAGATCCTGGTGACGAACGACATGCTGGGGCAGTTTACCTGGTTCACCCCCAAGCACGTGAAACGCTATGCCAACCTGGCGGAGGAGATGCGGCGTGCCTTCACGGCCTACAAACAGGACGTGGAAAGCGGTCGGTTCCCGGACGACGCGCACCGGTTTTCGTAACCCGCACCGTTCAGGNNCAAGGTGAAATAGCCGCCGATCAACAGGCCAAACACCAGCAGGATCCCGCCGATGATGAGGGTCGTGCGCACGATTTGGCGGCGGATCCAGCAGAGATCCACAAAGATCCTCCAGGCCTTGGTAAACCGCGGGTCGGTTTCGAGCCGCTTATGTTCTTCATCGGTGAGCATGCCCTGGAGCAGGGCATCGTAGGTGATCTTGTCCCCGCGCATGATACGATCGGTGAACATCCGTGACAGGAAATCCTCCTTGAACCCGCTACCATGCTCGCGGCGGTATCGTTCGAATGCGGGGTAGCGGCGCCGAAAATCGGAGACGTACAGATCGATGGTTTTATCTCGCTGCTTGGTCTGCCTGCTCATCTCGATATCCCGCTGGACCCATGGTATCGCGAACGCGTGTTGGTGACAATCACTACCGCCCCCGTGCTCAGAAGTCGAAGTGGCAACCGCCGAGGCGGCTCGTGATTTCCTCGACGACCTCGCGTTCCTCCGCCTCGCCGTGGGCAGAAAATGTCACCGAGAATCGCAAATACGCCCCGGCATCATCCCAGGGAACCGTCGAGATCGATCGCTCGGCGATCAACCACTGGGAAGCGGCCTCGGCGGAGTCGAACTCCTGGCGGTGGCCCTCGGCGGTGGTGACGGCGCGCGGCGCGCGGACATACAGGAAGAACGAACCCCGGGGTTTCTTTGCTTGGAACCCGAACTCACGCAGCGCCGCCACCAGCAGGTCCATCCGGCGCGAGTACTTGGCAGCGATCTTGGCGGTGATCTCCGGGTGATCCAGCGTGGCAGCACAGGCTTTCTGGATGGCGAGAAACTGGCCGCTGTCGGTGTTGTCCTTGCAGTCGGCGTAGGCACTGACCAGGAGCGGATTGCCGGCGACAAATCCGAGCCGCCAGCCGCCGGTCATGTTGAACGCTTTGCTCATCGAATGCAGTTCCACCGCAACATCCTTGCCGCCGGGAACGGCGAGGATGGATTGCGGCCGATCCTCGAACACCAGGGCGGCATACGCTGCGTCCGAGATGACAACGAACCGGTGTTTCTTGGCGAGGGCAACCACCTCGGCATAGAACTCGGCGGTAGCACTCGCCCCGGTCGGGTTGTTGGGATAGTTCAGCACCAGCACCTTCGCCCGGTTCAGGATCTTCGGCGCCAGGCTGGCGAGGTCGGGCAGGAACTGGTTGGCCTCGGTCAGGGGCAGGTTGTGTACCTCGCCGCCGTACCAGCGGGCGTGGGTGCCAAAAACCGGATATCCAGGCACTGTCATCAGCACGAGATCGCCGGGGTTGATCAAGGCAGCCGGCAGGATGGACAGGGCGGCCTTGCTCCCGATGCTGTGAACGATCTCGCAGTCGGGGTCGAGGTCGTCGACCCCGCATACCTTGGCCATCCAACGCGCGGCGGCGCGGCGGTAATCCGGTCCTCCGTTGTCGGCATAGCCGCGGTTATCGGCTTTCTGGATCTCCTCGGCCAGGGCGCGCACGCTGAGTGGGACGGCCATCTCGTCAGGTTCGCCAACCCCCAGGTCAATGATCTCGACCTGGGGCCGGGCCTTGCGGGCGGCGTCCTTGGCGCGCTTGATTTTTTCAAACTTGTAGATCTCGGTGCCCTGGCCGTAGCCGGCACCGCCGATTCGCTCGGCAAACAGCTTCTGGATATACGAGGAGTCACTCATGCTGCAGAGGATCAGACAAAAAACATCGCGGATTGTCAATCATGCCTGCCGGTAATCCGTCCAACCGACAACACCGGCGACGGGACCCGCCGCGTAACGCAGCGCCCCGGTGCGGCGGTTTCACGGGGGCGCCCAACTTGTATCGATCCATGGCGCATGTTAGGGTCCGCTTACTTCGATGAGCAGGGTCGCCCGACAATGAAACCGACCATCGCCCGCCGCATTGGCCTGCTGCTCTGTGTCTGGTTGGGTTTCATGGCGCCGGTGGGTGTCCGGGCCGGTGATCATGACGATACCAACACGTTCCTGGTCGCCACCTACAACGTGCGCAACTGGCTTTCGATGACCCGCTGGGATCGACCGAACCAGCCCAAACCGCACCGTGAAAAAACCGCCGCCGTCGACTACCTGACCGGGATCCGTCCCCAGATATTGGCGTTGCAGGAAGTTGGTGACCGTCGTGACTTTGCCGAGATCATGGATCTTCTCCGCCGCCAGGGCTTGGTGTATCCGGATCATCATTGGGTGGAAGGTGCCGACACCAATCGCCATGTCGCGATCCTCTCGCAATTTCCGATCACCGCCCGCCATTCGATCACGGACGCCGGGTACACCCTGGGGCAACACAAACTAACGATCTCACGGGGAGTGCTTGACGTAACGATCCAGGTCAACCCGGACTACCGCTTCCGGGCCCTGGTGGTTCACCTGAAATCAAAACGGCCAGTGCCGGAGATGAGCCAGGCCGCGATGCGTCTTGAAGAAGCGCGGATTGTTCGTCGCCACGCAGTCCGGTTGTTGCGGGCCAAGCCCGGAGTAAACCTCTTGTTGATGGGGGATCTGAACGACGAACCCGATAGCGCCGCGCTAAAGGCTGTTCGGGGACGCGAACCGCCGCTGTTGTATCCGCTTCCCGCGGTGGACCGCCAGGGGCGGGCGTTTACCCATTTTTGGGCGACGGGCGGGCGCCGCAGCCAAATCGATTACCTGCTGGTCAATGAAGCAATGCGGGCCGAGGTGGTCAGCGGCGGAATCGGCGTTGCCGATGCCGATGGCTGGAATGATGCGAGTGATCACCGGGCGGTCTATGCCCGGTTTCATGCTGTGGACCGGGACCCGGCGATTTCCCAGCTGGTTCCCGGACAAGCAGAAGATGCGGCACCGGTCGCACAAGTTCCGACCCAGTCCGGCTGGGTCTGGGTTGCCAGCTTGGCCGGCGTGGTGGTCGTCATTCTGATTGCCCGTCGGCTTGGTTGGTATCGACGCGCATCGTGACAGGCAGTCGATCCGGCTGCCCGGCCAACAGCGCCTCTTGTTTTGCTTCCAGCCTGGCCCGTAAAGGTGTGACCTCGGCCCGGGTTATCTTCTCCAGCCAGGATTCCGCCTCGTCAAACCGCTGCAGGCGTTGACATACCCGGGCCAACTTGGCATAGATCCGTTGCCGCTCGAGTTGGTCATTGCCGATGATCGGAAGACAGAATTTCCAGGCGGCATAAGCTCCTTCCCAGTCCGGCGTGGCCAGATAGATGAAGCCCTCAGCGTACGATCTTGCGTAAAACAGGTCGGTTGGTGCCAAGTCACGGGCGCGGCGAAATCCTTCCTGGCCCTGGGCCAGGACCTCGGTCCGGTCCCAGCCGTACACACGCGCGGCCTCGCGGCGGTACTGGGAGACCACGAGGGCCCGGTTGAAGTGGAACAACGCCCGCCCCGGTGCCAGTTCCAGCGCCCGGTCGTAGTAACGGATCGCCTCCTCGGCATTTCCATGATGCGCAAAATCCTCCGCGAGATTGTTGTAGGCGACGGCCAGGTTCGGGTCGGTGGCGATCGCCGCCTGCCACATCTGCCGCGCTGGTTGCCGTCGACCATGGTCGTAGAGAAAACATCCATAGGCCAGCTTGGCCCGGGCATGGGTCGGGTGATTTTCGATGAAGGACCGGTAAGCGCGGTCGAGCCGCTTGAGCCGCCAGGCAATCGTCAGCCGATCCAGCCAGGAAGGATCGTCCGTCGCGACCAGCAGCCGTCCGTCCCGCTGGAGCAACCAGTGAAAGGTTGTCTCGCTGTTGCCCCAGCCGGCTTCGCGGCAACTACCGACCACCCAGGACCCCGCCACGAGACAAACCGCAACCGCGGTCGTGCGGACGATACGCAGTCGCAGACTAGCGGCCATGCCACTCCGCGGCCGGGTTATCGGCTTCCGCACGTTTGTCGAGCGGGTCAAATTTCTCGGCCAACCCCAGCTCAAACGGAAGATTTTCCGGTCGCGGGGTGAACCGGCGATATTGCGCGTGGCACTTGTAGCAGATCGTCACGTCGGGCAGTAGTCGGTAGAGCAGGCCATCCATGACCGCACAACCGAGCAGCACGGCGAACGCCCACCAGACCTGGTCGAAGCCGTACAACACGAGGCTGATCACCGCGCCGGCAATGAAGATCCCGACGCCCAGGGTACGGTTGAAATCTTTCTGCACGTAGACCGTTTCGCAATCGCACAGCGCACACCGATCCACCTGGTTGCGTCCGCGCATGGCGTCGGTGACCTGCAGGGTGACCTGCCGGTCACAGACCGGGCAGGGCGAGCGTTGCTGGGACAGGTCGTCGAACTCGAGCTCGGTTCGGCAGCCGGGACATCGGAAACGAATGATCACCTAACGACCTTAGCCCGGTCTGCGGTTGGACGCAAGGCGGCCGCGGCGGGTTTGCAATACGGTCAGAATGCGAGATGGTCGATCAAGCGAGTGCCGTCGATGTACGCCGCCACCAGGCCCACGTCACCGCGTCGGGCTTCGCTGCGTGGTTGCAGGGTCTCGGGATCGACAATCTTGGCGTAATCGACTCGGGCCGACGGGGCCAGGTCAATCGCGCGGATCATGGCCGACTCCAGTCGGTGCGTGTTGCGTTCGCCCTGCTCGAACAGGTCCTGGGCAATCGACAGGGCCTTGTACAGCACGGTGGCCTGCGCGCGGGCGTTGGCATTGAGATACTGATTGCGGCTGCTCAGCGCCAGGCCGTCGTCCTCGCGCACGGTCGGGACCGCCACGATTTGTACCGGGAACAACAGATCCCGAACCATTCGCTGGATCACCTTGAGTTGTTGGTAGTCCTTGTCACCGAACACGGCCAGGTCGGGTTCGACGATATGCAGCAGCTTGGCGACCACGGTGCACACCCCGCGAAAATGGCCTGGGCGATGTTCGCCTTCGAGCGGGTTGGTCAACGCGATCTCCTCGATCCAGCTGGACGCATCGCCGTGGTACATCTCCTCGTCGGTCGGCGCAAATACCACGTCGATTTCTTCCCGCTGGCAGACGCGGCAATCCGCTTCGNNATCGAGGTCTTCGTCCGGCCCGAACTGGGTCGGGTTGACGAAGATGCTTACCACCACCGCGGCGCCCTGGTTGCGCGCCGCGCGCATCAACGCCACGTGACCGTCATGCAGGGCTCCCATGGTCGGGACCAGGGCAATGCGGCGATCCGAACGTTTGGCGGCGCGGACCATGGCCTGCATCTCGGCTGCTTGATGAACCACTTTCACAACTGCAGTTTACCGGTGTTGCCGGCCTCAGGTCACGCGGAATCGACCGGGAATGGGGGCGGACGGTAACCGTCACTCAATCGGCCGGCGTTACGCTGGATTGCCAGGTGGCTGGGCGGCATCCCTATCAGCGTGAAGCGTCTTGATGCCGTCCAGCACATACCAGATGGCGGAGGCGAAGGTGAACATTCCGGCCGCGTACAACGGCCAGACAAACGATGGTTGTTCGATCTTTAGCAGGATCCAGCCGAGCGTGACCATTTGGAAGAAGGTGGCGCACTTGCCAACGAGCCGCGGTCGCGGCAGGGTTTTGCCGACGATCATATGGATCAGCGCCATCCCGACGAGCAGGATGGCATCGCGGCTGATGACCAAGACCGGGAACCAGAGCGGGATCTGGCGAAACGCCCCGCCATGGTCGCGGCTGAGAAAGATCAGCACGGTGACCAGGAGGCATTTATCCGCCAGCGGGTCCAGGTAGGCGCCCAGCTCGCTTTTCTGGTTGTAGCGGCGGGCGATAAACCCATCCACCCCATCGGAGATTGCGGCGGTGGCAAAGATGATAATGGCGAGCCAACGTTGCCATTCCTCGGCGGTCCCGGCCTGGTAATCCTGGACATAATGCAGGCTGGCCAGCACGAAGCACGGGATCAGCACGATGCGAAAGATCGTAATGTAATTCGCGATGGTCATGACCGAAACCGCGCCGGGGCGCGTCGGAGCCGATCCAGCACGCGGTCGCGGCCCAAAACCTCCAACATGTGATAGAGCGAAGGTCCGACCGACATGCCGGACACCGCCACGCGGCAGGGGTGGATCAGGAACTTGTTCTTGATGCCGAGTTGTTCGGCAACCGCCTTGAGCGCGTCTTCGAGTGCGGTGGCGGTCCAGTCAGTGACCGCCTCGTAACCGGCGGCCAGGTGGTTCAGTCGCTCGGCGGTTTCCGGTGCCGTGCACGATTTTTCCACCGCCGCCCGGTCAACCGGGTAATCCTCCGTGAAAAAATACCCGCAACGGGGCGGCAACTCTTTCAGCAACCGGACTTTCTCCTTCAGCAGGTCGAGTACCCGGTGCAGGTACGGCTCGTCGTTGGCCTGGATACCGGCTGCCTCGAGGAACGGCTGGGCAATGCTGGCCAGGGCGGAAGCGGTCATGGTTTTGAGATACTCGCCGTTCATCCACTCGAGTTTTTCGCGGTCGAACTTGGCATTGCTGCGCAAGACCTGGGGCAGATCAAACCGGGTGATGACTTCGTCGATGGGCAGGACCTGGCGATCGTCTTTCGGGGACCACCCGAGCAGGCAGAGATAATTGCGTACCGCCTCCGGTAGGTAGCCGTCATGGATGTATGTCTGGAGCGCGGCCAGGCTTGCCTTGTCCGGGTCGCTGGCGCTCTTGCTCATCTTGGATCCGTCGACGTTGAGGATCATCGGGATGTGCGCGTAGGCCGGCGGGGGAGCGTCGAAAGCGCGGAACAGGGCGACGTGCTTGGCGGTGTTGGAGAGGTGATCCTCGCCACGGATCACGTGGGTGATTCCCATTTCGAGATCGTCGATCACGTTCACCAGGTGGAACACCGGCCGACCGTCGCTGCGCACGATGACAAAATCCGGATCCGCCGCTTCGCGGTCGGTCAGCGCGCGGGTCACCGGGCCGGCGATCAGGTCGTCGATGGTGACCGGGTCGGTCGTCATCCGGAACCGCACGGCGCCATCGCGTTCGTAGGCCAGGTCTTTCTGGCGCAGTTCATCGATGCGGCGGGCGTAGCGGTCGCCTCGCTTGGACTGGAAATACGGGCCGTGATCGCCGTCCTGGCCGGGGCCTTCATCCCAGTTCAACCCGAGCCAGCGCAGGCCGTCGAGGATGGTGGCAAGCGACTCGGGTGTGTTGCGGGCCTCGTCGGTGTCTTCAATCCGCAGGACGAAGGCACCGCCGGTATGCCGGGCATAGAGCCAATTGAACAGGGCGGTGCGGACGCTGCCGATATGCAGGTAACCGGTGGGGCTGGGGGCAAAACGAACACGGACCGTGGACATGACATGAAGATACCGGGTTCGGATGGAGGTGACAAGAGCGGTGGTGAACGGAATCGCCGCTCGACACTGGCGGGTGGTCGTTGTTAGCCTCCGCAGCGGATGGAACTGGAGACCGGAGGAAAAGCGCGTCCGCGCAATGTCGACTGGAAACGGGCGGCGGCGTTGTTGTACGGCGACTGGGGCACAAGCAAGGCCTATGTCATCGGGATCGCGTTCGGGTTGGCGATGTATGGGTCGTTCTGGTTCGTGCTGGCGGTCGGCGGCCTGACGGCGTTGGTTGGGCTGAACTATATCTGGGTCTGTAAATATTTCCCGGAAGGCGGCGGGGTCTACTCGGCGGCGCGGGCGCATTCGCGGCACCTGGCGTTGATCGGCGGATTCCTGCTGGTGGCCAACTACCTGGTGACAGCGGCCTTGAGTTGTTTCGAGGCGTTTGTCTATTTCGGGTTCACCTTCGAGGACGCCAAGCGCTGGGCGATCCTGACGATTTTCCTGATCGGGGTGATCAATTTCTTCGGTCCGCGCCATTCCGGTAGCATCGCCGTCGGGTTTGCGATGGCGAC
>JABAHR010003356.1_pt4 | contig 13319 bp, 16 predicted proteins | sample 7062101 | NCBI WGS metagenome assembly JABAHR01 (sample SAMN14534553, study PRJNA622989) | marine sediment metagenome | biome: marine biome [ENVO:00000428]; feature: marine pelagic biome [ENVO:01000023]; material: deep marine sediment [ENVO:00002113] | place: India: Gulf of Kutch | collected... | reverse complement strand
AAGATGTGGGTGCTGCGCCGCATCCTGATGCAGATGGGCACGGTCGATGCGATGGAATTCCTCCTCGACAAGATGAAGGATTCCAAGACCAACGAGGATTTCTTCGCCACCATGAACCAGTAGGGCAGGCGGGCCGGAGCGCTGCCTGCCTGGCAGGTTGGCCTCAGCCCAGATGCTCGGCGAAAAAGGCCGCGGTGCGGCTGTCGGCAAGGTTGGCAGCTTCTTCATTGCGGCGCTGGCCGAATTGCGTGGCGAAGCCGTGGTCAAGTCCCGGGTAATCGCACAATGTGACGCGCGGATGGTCGTCCAGCCCTTCGTGCATCGCCTGTTGCACGTCCGCCGGCACGAAACCGTCATCGCCGGCAATATGCAGCATCAGCGGATTGGCGATGGCGTGCTTCTCGCCCAGCAATCCGTCTATGCCGACAGCGTAATAGCCGACGCTGGCGTCCACATCGGTGCGCGCTGCGGCCATGTAGGCGAGGCGGCCACCGAGGCAGTAACCGACCGCGCCGACCTTGCCGCTGGCGACATTCTCGCGGGCATGATGGATGGTCGCTTCGATATCGCGAATGCCGGCATCCTGGTCGAACTTGCCGAACAGGCCAAAGGCTTGCTGCAGCTCGGCTTCGACGTCGGGGTCGAGCTCGATTCCCGGCTCAATGCGCCAGAACAGGTCGGGCGCGATGGCGAGATAGCCTTGTTCGGCCAGCAGGTCGCACTTGTTGCGGATTCCCGCGTTCACGCCAAAGATTTCCTGGATCACCACGATGGCCGCACGTGGCTCACCTTCGGGTTCTGCAACATAGGCAGGAAAGCTTTCCTTGCCGGAGAAGGTGGAAATCGTGACCGTCTTGCTCATATATAACACTCCGAAGGATGATTGCGCGGTGCCTGACTAGCATATACGCCCGTGCATGTGACAGATAACGGTGTCGCTGCAGAGCGCCATTGCGAAAGGCCAGAGTGATGAAGGTAAATATCGAGATCGACTGCTCCCCGGAAGAAGCGCGCCGTTTTATGGGCCTGCCCGATGTCGAACAGGCGAATGCGATCTATGTCGATACGATTGCCAATGCGATGAAGGGTGTATCCAATGTCGAGCAGCTGGAGGATTATGCCAAGCAGCTCGCGCCCATGGGGCAAATGGGGCTGAAGATCTTCCAGTCTTTCGTTGAGGGGGCAACGCGGCAGGGACAGTCTGGCTCCGGCTCCTCCAGCGGGCGAAGCAGCGACGACGACTAATTCGATAAGGATGGACACGATATTCGCGCTTTCGAGCGGGGCGCCGCCTGCGGGTATCGCTGTCCTGCGAGTGACCGGGCCGGATGCCGCCGTGGCCCTGGAACGGCTGGCTGGCGGGGTTCCTGCCGCGCGCATGGCGACAAGGGTGTGGCTGAAGGACGGTGAAGGCAACAGGCTCGATGACGGGCTGGTGCTGTGGTTCCCGGGCCCCGCTTCGGCGACGGGCGAGGATGTCGCGGAATTCCATCTCCATGGCGGAAGGGCTGTCGTGGCCGCAGTCGAGGCGGCGCTGGCGGCGCTTCCTGGAATGCGCAAGGCTGAGGCGGGAGAATTCACTCGCCGCGCTTTCGCCAATGGCCGGATCGATCTTGCCCAGGCTGAAGGCCTGGCGGACCTGCTCACGGCGGAAACGGAAATGCAGCGCTGGGCCGCCATTGCTGCGGCGGGTGGCCAGTTGTCGCGCAAGGTCGAGGACTGGCGGGAGCAATTGCTTGGCCTCTCTGCGCAGGTCGAGGCGGTGCTCGACTTCGATGACGAGGACGATGTCGAGGTCCTGCCGGAGCGCTTTCACGCCGCCCTGGAGGCCTTGTCAGGCGATCTGGCGGCAGCATTGGCCATTCCTTCGGCGGAGCCCCTAAGAGAAGGCTTCCGGGTTGCGCTCGCCGGGCCACCAAACGCGGGTAAATCTACCCTTTTCAATGCCTTGCTGGAAAGCGAGGCGGCGATCACGGCGACGGTAGCCGGGACCACGCGCGATGTGCTTGTGCGCCCGGTGGCGATAGGCGGTGTGCCCTTTTCGCTGGTCGACATGGCCGGCCTGCACGAAGGCGGCGATGACGAGATCGAGGCCATCGGCATTGCCCGGGCGCGCGGGGAGGTCGAACGGGCCGACCTGGTCCTGTGGCTGGGCGAGGAAGGGCAGGGCCCTGCCGGCGCGTGGGAAGTGGATGCCCAATGCGACCGCGACGATGTGGTGCGCAAGCACAAGCCCGATCATCTCCTGTCGGCGGTGACGGGCGAAGGCATGGCAGAGTTGAAGCAGGCACTCGTCGCCCATGCTTCGGGGCGCATGCCCAGGCCGGGGGAGCTGGCACTCAACACCAGGCAACGCGAGCTTGTTGCCATGGCTGCGCGCGAGCTGGAGGCGATCGGTGGCACGCAGGACCCGCTTCTCGTGGCCGAAGGTCTGCGGCAGGCAAGGCTGGCATTCGACGCCTTGCTGGGCCGGACGTCGACCGAGGATGTGCTCGATGCGCTGTTCGGGCGGTTCTGCATCGGCAAATAGGTGTTTCACGTGAAACATGAGCGGGTTTTGAGCTGGGCTTTGACCTGTGGCGCAAGCACCTCTATCGGCGAGCGATCATGACAGCGATCGATGTCCTTGTGGTGGGTGGCGGCCATGCCGGCTGCGAGGCGGCTGCGGTTGCGGCCCGCATGGGTGCGCGCGCGGGGCTGGTATCCTTCGATCTCGATAAGATCGGCGCAATGAGCTGCAACCCCGCCATCGGGGGCTTGGGCAAGGGTCATCTCGTGCGCGAAGTCGATGCTTTCGATGGCTTGATCGGCCGCGCCGCCGATGCCGCTGCGATCCACTACCGCATGCTCAACCGGTCCAAGGGCAGTGCAGTGCAGGGCCCGCGTGTGCAGGCGGATCGCAAATTGTTTCTTGCGGCGATCCAGCAGCAGCTGCGCTGTCAGCCGGGCCTGACGTTGATCGAAGGGGAGGCGGCTTTCCTGTTGTTCGACGGCGATCGTGTTGCCGGGATCGCGCTGGACGACGGCAGCGAAATTCGCGCCGGGGCAGTGGTTCTGTGCACCGGTACATTCCTTGGTGGGACCCTGTTTCGCGGGGAGGAGAGGTTCACCGGGGGCAGGATTGGCGAATCCTCAGCGCAGCAGCTGGCCCGGCAATTGCGCAATGCCGAGCTGCCCATGGCGCGCCTCAAGACCGGCACGCCGCCGCGGCTCGACGGGCGCACCATCGACTGGGCGCGGCTGGCCGAGCAGGCTTCCGACACCGATCCCTGGACCATGTCTCCACTGACGAAGGCGCGGAGCAATCCGCAGATCTTCTGTGCCATCACCAGGACAAATGCGCGCAGCCATGCGATCATTGCCGAGAATCTGCACCGCTCGCCGCTGTTCACTGGTGCCATCGATGCCGCAGGGCCGCGCTACTGCCCCTCCATCGAGGACAAGATCCATCGCTTTGCCGATCGTGACGGGCACCAGGTCTTCCTCGAACCGGAAGGGCTGGACACCCATCTCGTCTATCCCAATGGCATCAGCACCTCGCTGCCGACGGATGTGCAACTGGCCATGCTGCACACGATGGAAGGCCTCGAACAGGTGGTGATGGAAGTGCCGGGCTATGCCGTCGAATATGACCATATCGATCCACGCGCCCTCGGGCCTGACCTGCAGGTGAAGGCTATGCAGGGCCTCTATTGCGCTGGCCAGATCAACGGCACCACGGGCTACGAGGAAGCTGCGGCGCAAGGACTGATTGCAGGCATGCACGCCGCCGCATCGGTGCTCGGAACGGAGCCAGCGCGGATCGACCGTGCGAACTCCTATATGGCGGTGATGGTGGACGATCTCACCCTGCACGGCGTCAGCGAACCCTATCGCATGCTGACGGCGCGCGCAGAGTATCGCTTGCGCCTGCGTGCCAACAACGCCTCTACGCGGCTGACATCCGCTCGCCCTTGCTGCTGGATGTGTGGGTGACGAGCGACGTGACTGGTTTACCCGTCGCGAAGCTGAGCGTTCCACGTGGAACAATGCGCTCGATCGGCAAGTATCCTCGGGCGCGCTGATTGCTGCCGGCATTCCCGTAAAGCAGGATGTTGGCCGGATATCGCTGCGCGAATGGCTGCGGTTCCCGGCGGTGGAGCTGGAGGCGCTGACTCCCTGGCTTCCCGGGGAATGCCTCGCGACAAGCGAACTGGCTGAAGAAGTGGCCGAAGATGCCACCTATGCGCCCTATCTCGAGCGGCAGGACGCGGAACTGCGCGACCTGCGGGCAAGCGAGCAGGTCTTGCTGGGCGAGCACTTTCCCTATCGGGACGTGCCCGGCCTCTCCAACGAGATGGTCGAACGGCTGGCAGCATCGCGCCCGGCAAACCTTGCCGCCGCAGGGCGGGTGAGGGGAGTCACTCCGGCTGCCCTTGCGGCTTTGCTGGTGCATGCACGGCGTCTGGCGGGACAGCAGGCGGCATGATCTCCGGCGAGGACGAGGCGCGGAACTACTGCGCCGGCTTGTGTGATGCTGTTGCGATGGAGCGGCTGGAGCGCTTCATCACCATGTTGCAGGCGGAGAATGCACGGCAGAACCTGGTTTCCGCACGCAGCCTGGAGGAGGTGTGGCAGCGCCATATCGCCGACAGCCTGCAATTGCTCGAATTGGCTGGAGATGCGGGTGGCGCCTGGCTCGATCTCGGCTCGGGCGCCGGCATGCCCGGCCTCGTGATTGCCATTGCCCGCCCGGATATCGCCATGCATCTCGTTGAATCGCGGAAGAAACGTGTTGTCTGGCTGGAGGATGTTGTTCGCGCCTTCGATCTTCGCAACTGCCAAATTCACGGTTCGCGGCTGGAGAATGTCGAAAGCTTCCCGGTTCGGGTCATTTGTGCCCGCGCATTCGCTCCGCTGGATAAACTCCTCAGCTTATCCGCGCGTTTTTCCACACGGGAGACGTGCTGGTTGTTGCCCAAGGGGCGCTCGGCAGCGCAAGAATTGGCTGGCCAGCCCGAATCGGTGCAGGCAATGTTCCACGTGGAACACTCACGCACGGATCCGGAGGCCGGAATCGTGATCGGAAAAGGAAGGCCTAGCCCCGTATGATCTGCATTGCCATTGCCAACCAGAAGGGCGGAGTGGGCAAGACCACGACTGCCATCAATCTCGCCACCGCCATGGCGGCGACCGGCTGGCGCACGCTGCTGATCGACCTCGACCCGCAAGGCAATGCCTCTACCGGCGTGGGGCTGGGTGCTGCCCAGCGCGACCTGTCGAGCTATGACGTGGTGGTGGACGAGGTTCCGGTGGCCGATTGCATCGTGCCTTCGACCATTCCCGGCCTCGACCTGATTCCGGCCACGGTCGATTTGAGCGGGGCCGAAGTGGAGCTTGTCGGAGTGGAGGACAGGGCCAACCGCCTGCGCGACGCGCTTGCTCGCCACCAGGGGCACAATGTCTGCTTTATCGACTGCCCGCCTTCGCTCGGCCTGCTGACGCTCAACGCCTTATGCGCGGCGGATACGCTGCTGGTGCCCCTGCAATGCGAGTTCTTCGCCCTCGAAGGGCTCAGCCAGCTGTTGCAGACAGTCGAGCAGGTGCAGCAGCGCTTCAATCCCGATCTCGGCATCGTCGGCATCGTCCTGACCATGTTCGACCGGCGTAACCGGCTGACCGACCAGGTGGCGGACGATGTGCGCGAATGCCTCGGCAATCTCGTGTTTGAATCGGTGATCCCGCGCAATGTCCGCCTGTCGGAAGCACCGAGCCACGGCCTGCCGGCGCTGGTCTATGACCACGCCTGTGCCGGGAGCAGGGCCTATATGGCGCTGGCGCGCGAGCTGATCGGTCGCCTGCCGCCGGCAGAAAGGAAAGCGGCATGAGCGCGGAAGAAGGGGCAGGAGGGCCGACAAAGACCTCGCAAAGGCGCAAGCTCGGCAAGGGGCTTGGCGCCCTGCTTGGCGAAACCCGCCGGGAGGAGCCCTTCGTCGCGCCGGCGCGCGCATCGGGCGGAAGTGGGCAGGCGGTCCAGCCGGCAGATAATCCGCCGGGCGCCACCGGGGACGGGCTGGCCAATCTCGCCGTCGCCTCGATCGAACCGCATCCGGACCAGCCGCGCCGCCATTTCGCCGAGGATGCGCTGGAGGAACTGGCTGCATCGATTGCCGCGCGCGGGGTGATCCAGCCGGTCATCGTCCGTCCATTGCCGGGCGGGCGCTACCAGCTGGTTGCCGGCGAACGCCGCTGGCGCGCCGCACAGAAGGCGCAACTCCATGAAATCCCTGCGCTAATTCGCGATCTGGCGGACCGGGACGTGATGGCGCTGGCGCTGATCGAGAATATCCAGCGCGAGGATCTCAATCCGGTCGAGGAAGCGCGCGCCTACCAGCGCCTGTCCGAGATGGAAGACATGACCCAGGCCGAAATCGCCCGGCTGGTGGAGAAATCGCGCAGCCATGTCGCCAATCTCCAGCGCCTGCTGTCGCTGCNNTCGCTGCCCGCTGCCGTGCTCGAACATCTCGAAAATGGCAGGCTCGACATGGGCCATGCCCGCGCGCTGGTGGGCAAGGACAATGCCGAGATGCTGGCGCGGGTGGCAATCGACCGGGGGCTGTCGGTGCGCGAGGTGGAGAAGCTGGCGCGGGCCGACGAGGCGGGCGGGGCTCGCCAGCGACGGGCGCGTGAGCCGCGCGATCCGGCCAAGGATGCCGATATCGCCGCGGTCGAGAAGCATCTCGAGGAATTTCTCGGTCTGCCGGTCAAGATTTCGACCGATGCCGATCCCCGTGCCGGATCGGTGACCATCAGGTATCGCACGCTCGACCAGCTCGACCTGATCTGTCAGCGCCTCACCGGAGGCGGCATTTAACCCCCATATATCAAGGGATTAGTCGATCCTTGTGATCTTGCCGGGACGTGGTTCTATGACTCGCTCGATGCGTGGCGGATGGTGCGGATGGTGGGGGCGCGGTTCGACGACCTCCTCGGTCACATAGACCCGCCGCAGATGGCCGCAATTGGCGTCGTGGCGGTGCTGCTGCATCATCGGCGCTGCCTGCATGTGCATGACATGCATGGGCTGGACGGTGGTCGGCAGGCCATAGCCGTTCTCGTAATTCTGCAGATAGGCCTCGCAATAGGAGGTCCAGTAGGCCGCATCGTCGAATTCCGGCTCGCGATAGCGGTAATGATCGGCTTCGTCTGAATCCACCGCCGAGCCGATCACTGCACCGGCAAGCCCGCCCACGCCGGCGCCGATCAGCGTACCCGCCAGCCGGTCGTCGTCGGCAATGCGATTGCCGGCGACACCGCCGACGATGGCGCCAAGAATGCCGCCGATGAGCCCACCATTGCCGTCCCGATGTTCTTCCTCGACATATTCGGGATAGCGCATGTAGCCATTGCGGTTGTTGAGCGCGACGCATTGCGAAATCCATGCCTGGCGCTGCTCGGCACTGTAGGCGAAGCGACGGGCGGGCGGCGTGGCGTGATGGCCGTGAGAGCCATGCTCACCCTGGATCACGGCGCGGCGGATATAGCGCCGCTCGATGTGCTGCTCGCCCTCGCCAAGCGCGTCCTCCCGCCAGCCAGAGCTGCCGTGGCGGTAGATCACCCGCCCTTCGTCGGAGATGAAGCGATCGCCACCGATCCACGTGCCCTGGTAGTCGGCATCCACCGTTTCGCCCTGGATATTGGTGAACGTGCCATCGAAGGTGCCGCTGTAGGTCTCCGTTCCCTGCCATGCACCGTCCCACGCGCCGTGATAGCTGCCAGGCTGGTGTACTGGCTGGTGTACTGGCTGGGCGGCCACATCGACATCGCCGGGGATGTAGACCACTTCCTCTTCGACCACGTGTTCGGGCAGCGGGGGATGGTCAACCCCGACTTCTTCGTAGTGTTCCTCGACATAGACCCCCTGCGCGGCAACAGGCGCGGACAGGCAGGCAATCGCAGCACTTGCGGCGAGGAGGGAAGGGCGGATCGGCATGGTCTGGACCCTTTCAGGCGTGACGAATGGACGCAATGCGCGCGTTAGGGATTGGTTTACTATGGCAAATGGCGCCAATCCAATGGCCTGTGCACGCGTTGTCCCGAAACGGGGCGATCGTAGCCAGCCTCAGATGCGCGCGGACAGCAGCCGTGCCAGCGCCTCGACCCCGGCCCTGTCGTCCTCGTCGAAACGCGCCGGCACGGGGCTGTCGAGATCGATGACCGCGATCACGTTGCCGTCACGGATCACTGGAACGACCAGTTCCGAGCGGGTTTCCGCATCGCAGGCGATATGGCCGGGAAATGCATCGACATCGGGCACGAGCTGGGTCTCGCCAGCCTGTGCCGCCGTGCCGCAAACCCCTGTTCCCAAGGCAATACGGATGCAGGCGGGACGTCCGGCAAAAGGGCCGAGCACGAGTTCCCCCTCGACCTGGCGATAGAATCCGGCCCAGTTCACCTGCGCCAGAGCTTCTCCCAGCAGAGCCGCGACATTGGCCATGTTCGCCACTGCGTCGCTTTCGCCAGCGGTCAGCGCGTCCGCCGCCTGCAGCAGCCGGCGATAGAATTCCTCCTTCGGCATGTCGTCGGGAAAGCGGAAATCGAACATGACCTGCGGCTCTAGCGAGCAAAGCAATTGCCGGAAAGCGAGGATATGCCTATTCGGCATGCATGCGCATTCTCAAGAACATCCTGCTCTTCCTGCTCACATTCCTCGTCGTGGTCGGCGCCGCCCTGTGGTGGCTGACCCGCGGCGTGCCGGCGGAATATTCGCTCGAGGAGACGACCGGTCTCGATCCTGTCCTCGCCACGCCTGACCCGCAGACCATTCCCACGGTCAGCATAGCGACGCCGATCGGCTGGGCCGAAGGCGAGGCGCCGCATGCGGCCGAAGGGCTGGTGGTCAATCGTTTTGCCGAGGGGCTTGAGCATCCGCGGGTCATCCATACCCTGCCCAATGGCGACGTGCTGGTGACGCTGACCAATGCGCCCGACCGGATTATCGCCGGCGGCGGGATCACCAATCTCATTGCCGGGTTCCTGTTCAGCCAGGCCGGTGCTGGCGTGACTTCGCCCAACCAGCTGGTGCTGCTGCGCGACGCGGATGCAGACGGCGTGGCCGAGGAGCGCCATGTGCTGCGCGACGATCTAGAATCGCCGTCCGGCATCGCCTGGCATGGCGGCAATCTTTATGTTGCCAACCACAATGCCGTGCTGCGCTTCGATTATGCGCTGGGCGACAATGCAATCGAAGGCGATGGCGAAAAGCTCATCGACCTGCCGCCTGCCGGCAATCACTGGATGCGCAACATCCTCCTCAACGAGGACGGGACGCGGATGTTCATCGCCGTCGGCTCGGCATCGAATATCGGCGAGGGCGGGATGGATATCGAGCGCGGGCGCGCGTCGATCCACGATCTCAACCTGGAAAACCTCTCGGCGCGCGACTTTGCCGCCGGCCTGCGCAATCCCAACGGCCTGGCCTGGAACCCGTGGAGCGGGGAGTTGTGGACCACGGTCAACGAGCGCGACATGCTCGGCTCCGACCTGGTGCCGGACTATTTCACCAATGTTCCGCTCGGCGCCCACTACGGCTGGCCGTGGGTCTATTACAACAACGTGATCGACGAGCGCGTGAAGGAGCGGATGCCGCAATTCCTCATCGAATATACGCGCACGCCGGAATTCGCCATGGGCGCCCATGTCGCGCCGCTCGGCCTTGTCTTTACCGAGGAAGGTTCGCGCATGGGCGATGGCTTCTCGCAAGGCGCCTTCATCGCCCGCCACGGCTCGTGGAACCGCATGCCGCTGTCCGGCTATGACGTCGTCTATGTCGCCTTTGACGAGCGCGGCAACCCGCTTGGCCAGCCGGTCAGCGTGCTGGACGGTTTCCTCGCTGGCGAGGGCGAGACGCATGGCCGCCCGACCTGGGTGGCGTGGGATCGCACCGGCGCCCTGCTGGTCAGCGACGATACGGGCAATGTGATCTGGCGCGTGGTCCATCCCGAAGCCGAGGGTGTGCCGGCGCCGGTCCGCAATACCGGCGATCCGCTGCCGCCCCGGCGCGAATTGCGCGGCGATCCTGCGCGCGCCTTCGAGGACCCGCCGGAAGATCTGATGATGCCGGGGGCTTTCTAGGCCTCCCAGCGCCTTTTAGCCGAGCTGCTTGCCCGCGCGGCCGGCCAGTTCGGTGATGAAATGCCACGCCGTGCGGCCCGAGCGTGCACCGCGCCGCTTGGCCCATTCCAGCGCCTCGGCTTCATCGAGCGCAAGGCCGTAGGCCGCTGCATAGCCCCGCAAGATATCGAGGTATTCGTCCTGCGAGCAGGCGTGAAAGCCCAGCGCGAGGCCGAATCGGTCGGCCAGCGCGAGATTGTCGTCGACGACGTCGCGGGGATTGATCGGGTCGTCCTGCTCCGCCGAATGGCGCGGCAGGATCGCCCGCCGGTTGGAGGTGACGGCAAGGCGCACATTGGCCGGGCGCGCCTCGACGCCGCCGTCGAGCCAGCTGCGCAAGTGGCGCGGCCCGGTGGAGTCGCCCTCGGCAAAGCCGAGGTCGTCAATATAGACGAGGAAATTGCGCTGTTCCGCCGCCAGCGACTGGAACAGGCCGGCAAGTGTGGGCAGGGCATCGGTGGTGACCTGCACCAGGGCGAGGTTTCCGCCATCGGCCTGCGCCGCCTTTACCGAGGCCCGCACCAGCGCCGACTTGCCCATGCCGCGCGCTCCCCACAGCAGCATGTCATGGGCCGGATTTCCCGCTGCCAGCCGGGCGACATTCTCGACCACGATGCCTTTCTGGCGGTCGATCCCGCGCAACAGCTCCAGCTCCGGCGCCTCGATCCGGCTGACCGGCCGGGCGCCACTGCCGCCGCTCCAGACATAGGCGGGCGCGGCGAGCCAGTCGGCCTGTGCGGCCTTGCCGCCGGTCAATTGCTCGAGCGCCTCGGCTATGCGGGCGAGCGGATCACCTTGGTCATTCATCCTGCTGCTCCTATAGGGCCATCCCATGAGCGGCAAGCAGGACGAAATGCTACTGAGACCCGATCGGCAGGGCGTGGCGCGCGCGGCGCAGAGGCTGCGCGCGGGCGAACTCGTCGTGCTGCCCACCGAGACGGTCTATGGCCTCGCCGCGCGGGCCGACAGCGCCGAGGCCGTGGCGCGGATCTACCGCAACAAGGGCAGGCCCGATTTCAATCCGCTGATCGTCCATGTCGCTTCGCTGGACATGGCGCGCGAACTCGCCTGTTTCGACGAGCGCGCGGAGGAACTGGCGCGGCGCTACTGGCCCGGCCCGCTGACCCTGGTTCTGCCGCTGCGCGCGGGTGCACCGGTCGCCGCGGCCGTTACTGCCGGCTTGCCGACCATCGCCTTGCGCCAGCCGGCCCATCCGGTAGCGGCGCAATTGTTGCACGAGCTCGGCCTGCCGCTGGCAGCGCCTTCGGCCAATCGCTCCTACGGGATCAGCCCGACAAGGCCGGAGCATGTGCAGGCCAGCCTTGGCGAGGCCTGTCCGCCGATCCTCGATGGCGGGCCGTGCGAGGCAGGGCTGGAATCGACCATCGTTGCCTTGCGCCCCGAGGGCGGCTGGACGATCCTGCGCCCGGGCCCGGTCACCGCGGAAAGCCTTGCCGGATTGCTCGGGCCGCAGGAAAAGTCGCGCGGCGCAACTGCCGCCGGCAATTCGATCGAGGCGCCGGGCCAGCTCGAGCGCCATTATTCGCCCGGCAAGCCCATGCATCTGCACATGCGCGAGCCGTGGCCGGGCAGTTTCATGATCGGTTTCGGCGATGTTGCGGGCGACGTGAACCTCTCGCCCACGGGCGATGCGGCGGAAGCGGCGGCCCGGCTCTACGAATGCCTGCACCAGGCCGCCGCCTCGGAAAAGCCCGAGATTTCAGTGGCTCCGATTCATCCGCATGGGCTTGGCCGCGCGATCAACGACCGGCTCGAGCGCGCGGCAAGGAGCGCCTAGCGCCCGGAAGCGCTACGCCGTTCAGCCGCTTCGTCGGTCGGCTGTTCGCCCGGATATTCCCGACGCTCGCACACCAGGCTGCCCGAACCCATCGAGCTTACCCTGCAGCGGGCGCTGCCGCGCACGGTGACATTGCCCGAGCCCATGATACTGGCATCGACCTCGCCGTCCGAGGAGAAGGTCGTATCACCCGAACCGGCGATGGTGATGTCGGCATTGCCAACCATCAGTTCGCCCATGTCCGCGGTCCCGCTACCGGCGACCGAGAGTTCCAGGCTGCCGGCATTACCGCCGGCGCTATAGGTGCCGCTGCCGGCAATGGTCACATCGAGCCTCTCGACATCGAGGGTCGGCGTGTTTAGGCGGCCGGAGCCGGCGATCACCACCTCGGCCTCGCTGGCAAGCGCCGAGGCTTGCGTCCGGCCCGATCCGGCGATGGTGATCCTGGCCGGCGCCGGCATGGTGACATTGACGGTGGCGACATTGTCGCCGCTCCAGTGTCGGCCCTCGCGCAAAATGCCGAGCGATCCGTTTTCCAGCACGAAGCGCATGCGCTCCTTCGCCTCGTCGTCACCCTGCAGCGAGATGGTGAAATCCTCGCCCTCGGTAATGACCAGGTGGTCCGGCCCGAGCAGCACGATCTCGTCCGGCGCATCGCCGCTCATGTCGAGTTCGGAAAGCGGCACGCCCTCCGACCCGTTCATGCGGATATCGGCGTTCTTGCAGCCCGACATCATTGCGCCAGCCGCCGCCATCATCATCACCGGGCCGACCGCCCGGAAGACCTTCCCGAAATGCATTCCCGTTTTCCTGTGTCGCATGACAGCTCCTGTATCTGTGTATTAAGGCGATAATACAGGAAAGCCGGGAGACGGGCAAATACGCCCGTCGACTGGCTTGCGGCGTTCGCAGAGCGCAATGTGCATGCGAAAAGGGCCGCCCCGGCGTGCGGAGCGGCCCCTTCAGGCGCCATTGAGGGCAGCTGGCAGCTGCTCAGGCTTCTTCGGTATTCTCGTAATATTGCGGCGCGTGCTCCTTGAGCACGTCGAGAATCTTGGTCAGCGCGGTCGGCTCGTCGGTCTTTTCCATCGCCGCCAGCTCGCGTGCGAGGCGGCTGGAGGCCGCTTCGAAGATCTGCCGCTCGGAATAGGACTGCTCCGGCTGGTCTTCCGGACGGAACAGGTCGCGCGTCACTTCGGCGATCGACACCAGGTCGCCGGAATTGATCTTGGCTTCGTATTCCTGGGCCCGGCGGCTCCACATGGTGCGCTTGACCTTGGGCTTGCCTTTGAGGGTCTCCATTGCTTCCTTCAGCGTCTTGTCGCTGGAAAGCTTGCGCATGCCGATGGATTCGACCTTGTTGACGGGC
>JABAHR010013835.1_pt2 | contig 13326 bp, 9 predicted proteins | sample 7062101 | NCBI WGS metagenome assembly JABAHR01 (sample SAMN14534553, study PRJNA622989) | marine sediment metagenome | biome: marine biome [ENVO:00000428]; feature: marine pelagic biome [ENVO:01000023]; material: deep marine sediment [ENVO:00002113] | place: India: Gulf of Kutch | collected... | reverse complement strand
TAGTATATAAGAAATTTCTCTTTTACTTGTATTATAAATAGCAAAAAAAAAGCCAGATGAATAAATCATCTGGCTTTCTTATTTTTATAACAGAGAAGGGAAAACCCTTCTCTGGTTAATATTTAAATTAAAGACTTATATTACTTGTTAAGTCTTCTTCTGATTCTTCTAACTCCGATACCAAATGCTGGTACTAGAAGAACAAGTGCATTAGCCATAGAACCAAGGCCTGTTGCTGCAGAAGCTACAGAACAACCACTGCTGCTTGTGACGGTTCCACCTGTACCGCCGCCATCACATGCTGCATCTGCTGAACAATCATCAGTATCAGCACAGTCTGTTTGGCCATCTGCATCATTGTCAACGCCGTCATTACAGCTTAACTCAGTACCAAATTCACAGGAACCAACGCCGTCACAGTCTGCATCAGCACAGTCTGTATCGCCGTCACCATCGTTGTCTGCTACGTCATCACAAGAACCAGCGCCACCTTCTGCACAAGAAGCTGATCCTGCACAGTCTGCATCAGCACAGTCTGTATCGCCGTCACCATCGTTGTCTGCTCCGTCCGAACAATCTTCAACCGGACCTTCTCCTGTTGCCTGAACAGTGGTATTAACTGCATAGTCCATACCAGCTAACTCACCAGTGTTTCCACCAGCAAGTGCAACATAGTTATCAGTTGAGACTATGTCTAATAGCTGTACTAAACCAAGGTCTTCAGAAGACTTGTCGCAAACATATACTTCACCTGCGCTGTCAAAAGAACCTGGGAATGGAGTACTATCAGTAGTTGGAGCTAACTCACTTACACACTCAACGCTGAACTGACCGCATGAGTCTTTAACTTCCTCATCGTCTACAATGAAAACGCCTACGAGTGGGTCAGTTGTTTCAGCATCACCGGTTATGGCTATATAACCACCTGCAAATACGTCGGCCCATGCAAGGCTTACGAATACGTTGCGGTTATAGAGTGTAGATGTATTGATAGGTGATAGAATACTGTCAGGCTGATGAAGTTCCCATGCACCGTCTACAAGCTGTCTGCCCAAATTATTAAAGAGAAAAGCAACATCATTGCTGTCTCCACTGTCATCGTCAACAAGAGTTGTTGTTCCAATCAAAAATGGAAAATCGATTGGATTGAAGTCACCATTAGCTACAACAGCATTAATGACAACAATACCTCTTGTACCAGCACCAATAATACCGTCTATGTTATAAACATTGGTGTCCAGTGGGGTTAAGTTATCAAAAAAGTTAACTTCATCACACTCTTCGTCTAGGACCTGAATGTGGATATCAACGTCTGATCCCAGGTTTGTATTTGTTACCTGAACAAATGCATTTGTGTCTTCAGTGTTGTAGTAAGAAACTACCTGACTTGCTGGTTCAGTTGTTCCAAGAGCATGAACAATGCCGGCATAGCCAAAACTTACTAACAACATCAGTGATAATGCTAGTAATTTCATGTATTTCATAATTAATTAGCCTCCTTTTTAACCTTTTTAAATTTATTACTCTGCGAATACGTGAGCTGCGCCACCAAAGTCGCTTGTGTAAACACCTAACACAGCTACTGTTGCTGCAGCTGTGGCGTCTGGTCTTGCTACTAAGCGATCATAACCAGTTGGGTGATCTGTCTCATCACAAATAATATCTGGTGTATCATGCGCATCATCGATTCTTGTGATTGCAGTATTAATACCAACAACCTCCAGACATTCGAACTGCCTATCTCCACAGGAAATAGAATTTTCAAAGTCATCTACAATGTTGTTTATGCTAAAGTTGGCAGTTATACCGTTTACAGCCTTATATTCATTTGGAATTGTATAATCATCAGATATTGCTACAACTATAAGGTCTGCATAAACAGCGCCATCATTAGCGTCAGCAAAATTTGAGTTATAGTGATACATCAACTCAGAAGGCAGAATTGTCTGTAATCCTGTAGCAGCACCGTCCAGAACAGTATCATCTTCCAGAAGATTACCTGTTGTAAGATCAACAGCTAGTCTTCCTGCTGCATTGAATCTGAATGTATAGTCAATCGGATCATCATCGCCATCCCAACAGTCGGCTGGACCTTCCGTAGTTATATCAACTACTGCATGGAGATGATTAAATGCTTTTGCATCAGCATTATCCTGACCGCTCACTACTGGAGTAAAAACCATTACACCATTACGATCTGTATCTATTGGGCAAGATCCTGGTGCCCCGCCGTTTACGGCACAGTTGCCAAGATCATAAACGTGTGTGTCTTCACCAGTAAAGGTGTCAAAGAAGTTAACTTCAGTACACCCAGCCTCATCTAGAAACTGGATGTGAACTGTTACTTCTGATTCACTTGTGTTCGTTAACTGAACCAGTGTGTTTCTTGAAACAGATCCTTCAGTTTTACAGCTAAATCCTTCCTGTATGACAGGTACGATAATCTGTGATGCAGGAGTCTCTGTAGAACCTGAAGCTACTACTGCGCCAGCTTCAGCTTTGTTAACGGCAATGCCCATTACTATGAAAAGCGCTAGACATCCTCCTAAAAACTTTAAAAGTATTTTACTACTCATAGAAATCTTCCCTCCTTTAATAAAATAGTTTTTTTCTATTATCAAACATCAAATTTGTAGTCAACATTATATTACATATTCGTTCAACTTCAACAATTATATTCGACTTTTACAAAAATTGCTAGTCTGAAAGTTATTTGAACTGTTTATCAGGGGTTAAATAAAATTAGCCTTTTATCTATTAAGTCAACTAACCCTTCCCTCACCAACGTATTCAAATGTAAAATTTATTGAAATTACAACACATAAAGAATTATTTGTCAAGCCTATTTATAACTATTCGAAATTTACTATGCTGCATCTCAATACCCTTCAAACAAGTTTCAATTACATCACAAATATAATTTATTGTCAAGGCTAAAATCATAATTAACCATTAATAAACAGGCTCGGATTTTTTAGAGTCGCATACTTCTTTTATTTCATCTTTTACAAGCTCCCCGTCCTGCCATATTCTTTCCCTTATTTTATGACAGTCAGTATTGGAATTATAAGAAACCGGAGTAGCCTCGACTCTTTGAAAACCATCCTTGCTTTCATACGCAACGGGCTTGCCCTCTGCGGCCGCCTCTCTTGCGGCACGCTGTGAAATTTCTGTCACCGTTCCCCCAAGCGCAGCCCCAATCAGCCCTCCTATCACAGCCCCTCTCCAGCGGTTGTCCTTGTCAATCAGCAGACCCGCTACTGATCCAACAGCTGCACCCGTAGCGGCGCCTTCATAGGTTCTCTGGCTCGACGGATATGGATCTATAGGTGCGCAGGACGCAAAGACAAGACTAAGACCAAAAACCCCTGAGAGCAAAGTTAAATAAGTGTGCCTTGTGTTTTTTATTATATTCATTTTCAACCTCCCTATACTTTATAACTATATTAACCAATAGATATTAAAAAGGTAACAACTATTTAAACCACAAGCTTAAAAGGAAGCTTAGTAGTTAAGATTTACTAATCTGTTATTCTATTTATTTGAAGCTTACAGATTTGTAAAAAACAATATTAAATAATATAATTCCAATGCTGGTATTTTATAGCTTTATATAAATTTAAGTTACTGGAGAATATTTTGCTGAAAAACCTTTATTCAAATTCGCTTAATAAGATTTCTACAATAATTTTTATAGTTACCGTAACTTTTATTCTTTTATTTAATTCATCTCTGCAATTCTCTGCCTCCGAAGCAGAAACAAACACCCAGATCGCGTCCACTGTTGTAAGTTATGTGAATAAATACTATATAGACAAAAGCAGGATCGAACCGGCAGCAATGCTAAAGGAGGGTATGGCTGAGCTGGAGCAGGTAATAGATGAAGTGCTAATTGAATTTCCCGAAAACTCTACGAACTTTACCGTTCAGGTAAAAGACAACAAAAAGAGTTTCGATTATTCAAATATAAAGGACATTAAGGACCTGCCCGACATATTGGATAATGTATTTAGTTACGTGGCCGCTTACCACAAACCTGAAGACAATACGTTTTTAGAAATAGAGTATGCGGTGGTAGACGCGATACTGAAGACCCTTGATTCAAACTCAGGGATAATAACTCCAAAAATATACAAAGAATTTATGATTGAAACCGAAGGGAGCTTCGGCGGGCTTGGGATAGTAATCGGGATAAGAGACGGACAGCTTACTGTTATATCACCAATAGAAGGTACTCCTGCTTATTTAGCGGGGGTGAAATCAAAAGACAAGATAGTTCAGATAGAAGATGGCTCAACAATAAACATGTCGCTTCTTGAGGCCGTAAGCAAGCTCAGAGGCCCTAAAGGTACCAAGGTCAATATTCATGTCATGAGAGATAGTTTTTCTAATCCGAAGAAGTTCACAATTAAAAGAGACACGATTAAAATCGAGAGCGTAGACGCTTTTGTTCTTGAAGACGGAATACTTTATTTAAAAGTCAGAGACTTTCAGAAAAACACTCTTAGCAGCATAAAAGAAAAGGCAAACAAATTAACCGGCAACAATATAAACTCCGCCGGCGGCATCATACTAGACCTTCGCGGAAACCCCGGAGGACTGCTCGATCAGTCCAAAAAGATTTCGGATCTGTTTTTACAGAGCGGGGATATAGTATCCACTCAGATTGGAGATGATAAAAATGCCTACAGCGCCAGCAGCGGATTTTATGAGTATAAAGGAAAGGTAGTAGTACTTGTTGACTCCGGAAGCGCAAGCGCATCGGAAATCGTAGCAGGAGCACTTAAAAATAACGACAGGGCCCTTGTTGTAGGACAGCAGACTTTTGGAAAGGGCTCGGTACAACAGGTATTCAGCTTAAAAAACAACGCTGCCTTAAAATTAACTATAGCGAAGTACCTGACCCCCGGTGATATATCCATTCAGGATGTCGGCATTACCCCAGACATATTTTTGCAGCCTGTAACCTTATCAAAGGACAACATTGACCTATTCCCAAACCATGACACAGATTCAGATGATAAAGATATTGTTAAAAATTCTCGGTCACCTGAACACTCCATAAAATTTTTGGAGATCATATCAGACACGGAAGGAGAGGAAGATGTAGTTGAAGAAGCTTTAAGCGACAAACAAAAAATGGACAAGATTAACATTGACTTTGCTATAACATTTTCAAAAAATATTATTAAAAATTCCTTGAGCCCCGAGACCATAACTCAAACAAGTTTTATTGAAGGGGAAATAAATAAATATTCTGCAGAGCAGCAAAACCGGATATCTCTAAAATTAAGAGAGCTTGATGTTGACTGGTCCAAAACAGATAAAATCAAAAAAGGCGGCCAATTCTCTGTAGCCGTAAATAAATCAAAGACAAGAGTTATGGCAGGTGAGAAAATTGATATTAGCGTCACGGTAAAAAATACCGGAGCAGATCCTACTGAACAACTATATGCAATCACAAAATCAGATAACCCTGTTTTTAATGACAAGGAATATGTATTTGGGAAAATACCTGCCGGAGGCGTAAAAAGCTGGACAAACAGTTTTGAGGTTCCGAAGTGGGCGCTATCAAGAGATGACAAAATTGAATTAATATTCAAGGATAATAACAAAGAATTAATTAACCACAGCTTGAATGTACAAACCGTACAGTTACAAAGACCGCGCTTTGCATTTAATTATGAGATAATAGATGACGGAAGATTTGATACTAAAGGCAACGGAAACAGCATTGCAGAAACAGGAGAGCTTATAGGATTAAAATTAAAACTAAAAAATACAGGAAATGGGCAGTCGGAGAAATCCACACTGCTTTTAAAAAACAACCTGGGGGAAGACCTTTATTTAAAAAAAGGACGGATTAAACTTGAAAACATAAAACCAAATGAAGTCAGAGAAGAAGTATTTCTTTTTTCGGTAAACAACCCAATTAAGGTTTTAGACCTAGAGTTTCAGATTATCGACGATATTTTCAGAGAAGGAATCACTAAAAAAATCAATCTGAGAATTCCGGAGAGCCTTGCAAATAATATTACGAAGAAGTCAAAGTATTTAGTAAATTCAGATAGTGTGCCTGTATACGGAAGCCCTTTTGAGAGCAGCTCTATAGTTGCTTATGCATCTAAAAATTCTGTGTTTGAATCAGAACAATCAAACAGCATGTGGGCAAAGGTATCTCTGGATAGCAGTTCAAGCGGCTGGATAAACAAAAAATTTCTTGCAGTACCGCAGCAAACCAATACTGCTGAAGCTTCCGGCAGATATACTCCTTTTTACCAGCAGTCTCCATATATAGCCCTGGAGAAGATGCCGCTTTTATTGAATGAAAAAGAAATTTCTCTCAGAGGCACAATAAAAGACAGTGACGGAGTAAAACTTATCACCGTATATCTTGGTGAGGACAAAGTATTTTTAAAAAATTTCTATACGGACTCAGCGGCGCTTAACACTAAAATAAGCCTTAAAAGCGGAGTAAACTACATTAATATATTTGCAAAAGATAAACTTGGGCTTGTATCTAAAAAAACCTATATAGTAAGATATGATGCCTAACAAGCACATTTCGGCTTTGTTTGCTTAATGATAACAATATTTGCCAGCCGTCTTTTCACAGGACTTTGCGTAGTACTAACGGTAATATCCATTACTTTTTTCCTTCTCAGATCACTGCCCGGAGGCCCGTTTGACTCAGAGAAGAAACTCCCCGCTCAAATTCAAAAAAATATCGAAAAAAAATACAATCTCGATGAACCGCTTTGGAAACAGTACTCATTATACCTTTATAATATATGCAGGGGTGATTTTGGCCCTTCCTATAAATATGTAGACAGATCGGTAAATGATATTATCAAACAGACATTCCCGGTCTCTTTAAAACTGGGAATCGTAAGTCTGCTGTTATCTCTATTTCTGGGCTGTTTTGTTGGAATAATATCCTCTGTAAAAAAAGGGCGGTTTTTTGATTTCTTTTCATTCTCATTCTCAACTGCCCTTATATCAGTGCCAAGCTTTGTAATAGGAGCTTTACTGATTTTCATTTTCTCAATAAAATACGGCCTGCTGCCCGCCGCCCTTTGGGGAGAACCCAAACACTATATCCTTCCAAGCCTCACGCTTGCAGCCGGGCCCGCCGCTTATCTTATGCGGCTTGTAAGATCAAGCATGCTCGATGTTACAGGCGCGCAGTTCATAAGAACCGCAAGAGCCAAGGGCCTGCACACAATAAACATAATATTCAAACATATATTTAAAAACGCCCTTATACCCGTAGTAACCGTTCTTGGCCCTATCACTGCTTACCTTATAACCGGATCCTTTGTAGTAGAACATATCTATGCGATTCCAGGGATGGGGAAATTTTTTGTACTCGCGGTTTCCAACAGAGACTATCCTCTAATCATGGGAATCACCGTAATCTATACCGTAGTGTTGGTGCTGTCTAACCTCATAGTCGATATGCTGTATTTAAAACTTGATCCAAGAATACGGTTTGGAAACAGTGCAGACAAATGAGAAATATAAAGCTCTTTATAGAATATGACGGAACAAACTATCATGGATGGCAAAGACAACCGGGGCTGCAGACAATACAGCAGCTTATAGAACAAGCCATAGAAAAAATAACTAACGAGAGAGCAACGCTTCTGGGATCAGGCAGAACTGACAGTGGAGTGCATGCATATGAGCAGGTAGCAAATTTTAAGACTTCATCAAAAATCGGGGCTAAGAAAATAACAAAGGCATTAAACAGCGTACTTCCTGCAGATATAGCTATTATTAAATCAGAAAATGCAGATATAAATTTTCATTCTCAGTACGGCTCGGTAAGCAAGACCTATATATATAAAATTCTCAATCGAGAAAGCCGGACAGCCATAAATACCAAGAGGGTCTGGCACATCCCATATAAGCTTGATCTGGATAAAATGGAAAAAGCAGCCCGGCATTTATTAGGAGAACATGATTTTTTGGTATTCTCCAAAACCGGCTCCAGCGTTAAGACAACTGTGAGGAGCATATACGATGCATCCTTTGTAAAGAGGAGTGATGAGCTGATTGAATTTCATATACGGTCAAATGGATTTCTTAAAGGAATGGTGAGGTTAATAGTGGGAGCACTTGTAAACGTTGGTAAAGGCAAAATGACAGAGGATGAATTCAGGCAGATAGTTTGCTCCGGCACAAAGCATAAATATATAAAATCCGCCCCTGCTCATGGATTATATCTTGCGAAAGTTGAGTATGACAGTTAATAGTTTTAGCTAAAATTTATTAACCTTACTCAAATGCCATGAAAATCTGCAGATTTGTGAATAAAAATTCAGATATATGTTATGGAATTGCCAAAGATGGGGCCATAACCGAGATAGATGGTTCTCCTTTTGGATCTTATTCAATAAAAGACACAACACATAATCTGGAAGAAGTAAAAATACTTGCCCCCTGCGCCCCTTCAAAGATTGTGGCAATAGGGCTTAATTACAAAGATCATGCAGCCGAGATGAAAAAGAAAATCCCTGATGACCCTATGCTCTTTCTGAAACCGGGGTGCAGCGTAATTGGGGATAAAGATACGATTAAATACCCCTCTCATATGTCAGAGAGGGTGGATTACGAAGGAGAGCTGGCAGTTATTATAAAAAAGGAAGCCAAGGATGTAAGCGCAGATAATGCTATGGATTTTATACTTGGCTATAGCTGCCTTAATGATGTAACGGCAAGAGACCTGCAAAACAAAGACATTCAGTTTACAAGAGCCAAGGGGTTTGATACATTCGCTCCTCTAGGCCCCTGGATAGAAACTGAGCTTGATCCATTTAATTTAGAGATACAATCATTTCTAAACGGTGAACTAAAACAGCTTTCAAACACTAAAAACCTTATCTTTAACATTCCAAAGCTTATAGATTTTATTTCCCATGTGATGACCCTGTATCCGGGCGATGTTATCTCTACAGGAACCCCAGGGGGAATCGGCCCTATGAAAATAGGCGACAAAGTGGAAGTAAAAATAGAAAATATCGGAACGCTTACAAACTATGTAGGTTAGTTTACTACATATACCTTTTAGATAATTCCAGGATGTACTTTGCCCTATCTCTTAGCCTTGCATCAAGGTTAAACTTGCCGGGTTTTAATGACGCTTCAGCATATTTGTGCGCCGCTTTAAAATTACTCTGCCTCAAATAGACTTCTGCCAAAATTAAATGCAATCTTCTGTGGCTTCTTGCCTTCCGGTTTGCTTTTTTTAAATATTTTAGAGCTTTAGCATAAAATTTTTGCGCCTGGGGCCTGTTTTGCAAATATATCTTTTCACCTTTTAAGTAATAAATTAACCCCAGATGATAATGATAAGTTGATTTATATTTAGGGTCACTTTTAAAAGCCATCCTAAAACTATCTTCGGCTTTTTTGAAATCACCCTTGTTTAGGTAAGCTGTACCTAAATTATTGTAAGCCAGAGCCTTTTGAGATTTGTTATAATCTTTTTCATATTCTGCAGCTTTAGTAAACTCTGTAATAGCTCCGTCAATATCCCCTCTTTTAATAAGGCTGTAGCCATAGTTTAGACGGGGCATCGGATGCTCCGGAGATCTTTGCACAGCTTTTTTCCAGAGCGTATAGTTGTTTTTCCATACGAACTGTTCTTTTACGGTAAAAACTCCATACAACAGACAGACTAAAACAATCGCTGTCCAGACTGAATACTTCGGCAGTTTAAATCTCCACTTACTGGTTACAAACAAATAACCAAGAACCATGCAAAAACCAGCAGACGGAATGTATAAAAACCTTTCTGCATATGGAGAGGAGACTACATCCAGAACCGAAACAAAAACCGCAGGAGCTAAAGTTAGGATAATCAAAATCACTGCAAAAGAATTGAATCTGTATTTTCTATATAAAAATAATCCAAGGGAAATTATTAAAGAAAAGCAAAGTACAATAAAACTGAAATTTACAGGCAATCTTCCGGCAGAAACATTAAAATCAAAAGGGAAAAACAGCTTGTAAACATAAAATCCATAGGCGTTTAAAAAATTTTGAACAATTACTGCTGCCTTAGAGATACCGGTGGAGCCCGGGTCAATTACTGAATATGAAAATTCGGGTACTACGACAAAAGCTTTGCTTCTAAAATATATGTAAACAAGAAACAGAATCATACAAACAGAGTACCTTGCTATATATTTACTTAAGGGCTGTTTTGGCCTAAGCAAATCGTAAACCACGACTAATACCGGGAAAACAAAAGCTACCTCTTTTGAAAGAAGTGCAAAGCAAAAAAAGAATAGAGATGGAACAAGATAAAATACTTTTTCATAAGATTTGATATAAAAAATAAAAAAACAATAAACAAACATTGCGCAAAGCAAATCTGATCTTGCCATTATAAAAGAAACAGTTTCCACGTGTATTGGATGGAGTGCATAAAGGAGAGAACTTACAATTGCTATTTCTCTGCCGTGGCAGAGGCTGAGCTCTTTTGATATTAACAATATCAATAAAAACAACAGCACCGTTGAAACAGAGTGCATTACTACATTTGTTAAATGAAATCCAAATGCCTTCCCTTTCCAGATTTCATTGTCAGCAGCTAAAGAGATATGGAGAGCCGGTCTGTAATAAGCCCTTTTTTTGTCTTCACTTAGTGTTTTTGGTAAAGCCTTGTTAACCTGATGTGAAATAGTTAAATATTCTATACGGTCCAGGATATAAGGTATGTCATCCCAAACAAAATCGTTTTTAAGCGATGGAATAAAGATAAGGAAAGATATAAGAAATAAAAATATTGAGGCAGCAAGCCTGCTGTTAATTAAAGAATATAAAAGCTTATCTGGTTGCATTAGTTTATAATTTGCTGAATAAACATTCTTTATATTTTATATATAATTTGTCACTTGTTCATTTGAATAACCTGCGTGGCCTGTGCGGCAAGTTCGTCAACAAGCCCGCTTTGCAGAGCCCTACGGGCAAAATGAACCGCCTGGGCTCTATTACCAAAATTAGTATGCAGCTTGGAAAGAAGCAGGAACGCCTTTCCATATCTGGGATAGATCTTTGTAGCCTGAAGCAAATATCTCTGGCTATATTCATAATCTTCCTGCAGTCTTGATTTACCGGCTTTTATATAATATAGCAAACCGAAATGATAGTATGTTTTATAAAAACCCGGATCACTTTCAAGCGCAACCAAAAGCGCTTTTGCCGCATCTATAAAGTTATTCTTATTAATATAAGCTACACCCAGGTTATTAGCCGCTATTGCTCTTCCCGTGGGAGTATTGGTAATATCAGGCTGTAAGCTTATATGAAACTCCGAAATAGCCTCATCAGTCCTTCCGGCATCCAAAAGAGCCATACCATAGTTAATATGGGGAATCGCATGATGATCTGACTTCCTTGAGGCATCTTCCCACAAGTTAAGTCTGTTTTGCCATACTTTCTGCCTCTCTATACTAAAATACAGGTAGCTTCCAACAATAGCTGTAATAAGTACAAGCGATACTATTTTAGTTTTTGGCCTGTCAAGATAATTAACCAATAAATACCCTGTTAACATACAAAAACCTGCAGACGGCAAAAACAGATATCTTTCAGAAACTGGGGTTGCTATAAATGCGAATATGGCAATAAGCACTGAAGGCCCCAGAGTGAGAAAAATCCAGAATATATTCAGTGTAATGAAGGTCTTTTTCTTTATATATGAATAAAAGAAAAACAGTACCATTATAGATATTAATATTAGAGAAAGCGCTATATATGCGGCATGCGTGGGCAAATATGAAATAAATGAATTGAATGTATACGGAAAGAGTAGCTGCTTAAAATAATATGCATAAGCCGCAAGTAAGACCTTTAGCATATTTATATAGTATAAAATCTGGCTTTCGCTTCCTGAGCTTTTTACTATATCAGGACTGTAAACATCCGGCACATTTACAAATGATCTTGATCTTAGATACAGATAAAGAGCCAATATTCCAAAATAAACGGAATATTTGATGATATTAGTCGTTCTTACGCCTCTTTTTGTCAAAAAGTCGAGGCAGATTACAAGAAATGGGAACGCAACGGCTACCTCTTTGGAGAATAAAGCAAAGAGATAGAAAAAACATACAACAGGCAAGAAATAAAATTTATCGTAAGACAGTATATGAAACCCAAGCGCAAAAAGAAAAAACAGCGTACAGAGCACATCAGTCCTTCCTGCTATCCATGATACGGACTCTACATGCATTGGGTGAAGCATGAACAGCAGAGTCGCAAGAATAGAAAAAGCAAGAGGGCGTCTCAAACTGAATAACGCAGCAAACCTGATGGAAAGGAAGAACATGCCTACAATCGTAATAGAATAGAAAACCGAGTTGCTAAGATGATAACCAAACGGGTTTAGCCTCCAGTTATTCCAGTCAATTATATATGAGAGCAGAATAGTCGGTCTGTAATAGAGCAGTTTTTTTACCTCACTTATAGGCGGAATAAATATAGATTTGAGGGTAGTAGTCTCAAAACTAAAATAGCTTTTTTTAATAACCTCTACATCATCCCAGACAAATTCATTCTTTAGCGATAAGGAATATAAGAGAAAAGCCGCTAAGAGAAAGAGAGCGGATATAAAGACCTCGCTCTTGAGCCATACCGGCAGTTTTATAGTGAGCTCCCCTAAGCTCTCCGCCTGTGAATCGGCCTGCACTTCGGTTATGGTCTCAGGTTTTTTATGCGTACTCTTGGCTCTTTTTTTCTTGCCCAACTTATTAATGTATTAATTTGATTTGTAATACCTGGCATATATTTTAACCATAATAAAACTAACAATTCCATCTAATTTTTTATTTCAGGTAGAATACGCAGTTTTAATTACCAAAAAACAGGAGAAAACTGACAGATGCCAAAGATTCTTTTATTACCGGGTGATGGTATAGGAACCGAAGTCACAAATGAAAGTATGAAGATCCTAAATTTTTTAAATGAGAAGGAAAATCTGGGGCTGGAATTTGAAGAGGCTCTATTTGGCGGAGCGTGTCTGGACGAACAGAACATACCCATAACAGACGAAACGATAGAGATTGCAAAAGAATCTGATGCCGTGCTCATGGGTGCGGTCGGGGGGCCTAAATGGGACACCCTGCCTCATGAAATAAGGCCCGAGCGGGGGCTTTTAAGAATAAGGAAGGAGCTGGATGCCTTTGCCAACCTTAGACCCGCAGTAGTATTCGGCCCGCTTAAAAATGCTTCTACCCTTAAAAACGAGATAGTTGACGGCGTCGATATAATGGTAGTGAGGGAGCTTACGGGAGGAATATATTTCGGAACCCCGCG
>JABAHR010008728.1_pt2 | contig 13332 bp, 12 predicted proteins | sample 7062101 | NCBI WGS metagenome assembly JABAHR01 (sample SAMN14534553, study PRJNA622989) | marine sediment metagenome | biome: marine biome [ENVO:00000428]; feature: marine pelagic biome [ENVO:01000023]; material: deep marine sediment [ENVO:00002113] | place: India: Gulf of Kutch | collected... | reverse complement strand
CACTGGAAGATGCCGAGAAACTAAGGATCTATTTGGAGAAAGACTTGGCTGAAGACACAGAAAAGGGCGTAACGAAAGCTACTCCGCTACGCCCTCTTAACTGAGAAGGAAGAGTCCCTAGGGTTAATCCCCTAGGGGCTTTTCTTTATTTACCGCCACCGCCATAGCGACGTTTAGTGTTACGTACCTGCTTAAGCAAAGCACCTGCACTACCGCGATTCAGAGCGCCACCGCCTTGGCGTCCTGCGGTACCACCACGATTCATAGCGGTACCACCACGATTGAGTGCATTGCCGCCCATACGGCCAGCAGAACCTCCACGGTTCAAGGCACCACCCCCAGAGAGGGCACGACCTGAGCCTGGGTTAAGGGCACCGCCCCCAATACGCACCCGAGGCTTGTTTTGATTGTAGTGTTGAGGCATTATTTTCTCCTTATGAAGAGCCTAGTGATATTATCCACCCAGCCTATTGCACCACCAGCGGCTAGACAGACCATCACAAGGACAGCCCAAGGTGGAAGATTGATATTGTTGGTGGTATTCTGGTTAAGTGTCTCTAAGCTAGCGTCTTTCTTGAACTCTACCTTAGGGCCTTCTTTGTTGGTTGTTACACCTTGGTTGTTGGTAGCTCCTACCTGCGTGTTAGCAGCGACGTTAGGGCCACCCCCGCCTAGTACCTTGCCCGCCACATCTAGCGGACTACACGCGACCAGCAAACCTAGCGTCAAGGCCGCGAAGAGCAGCCGAGTACGTGAGAAAAGCTGGGAAAGCGAGAGGGAAAACATCCTTTGTCTCCTTGAAGTCTAGGATAGCAAGGGCTAAGACTACTACAGCAGCTATCTCAGCTAGCCTAGCGGTCTTGCGTTTACCCCTCTCTACCTCTTGTTTAGTCGTCGTTTCGGTCATTGTCTTTTGGTATCCGCCAAATAACCCTTTCTAGGGTATTCGCAATTGACTCCAGACGGGCATCAATCTTCCCCAACCGTTCACGAATTTCACTGTCTTGACGGTCTATCCGTCCTTCCAAGTGTTCGTCCCGTTGGTGAAGCATCTTTACGTGTCCCTCAATCCTGATTGCATAGATCACTACGCCCAGGACTACTGTCGCTACTGGAATTAGAGCGATTGTTAGTTCAAGCATTTCATTTGTCCTTAGGGTATTCGTCCCAAGGGAGTTGGAAGTGAGGTCCGTCGAAGAATGATTTCCAATCTCCACCCCACTCAATAGGTATGTCTAGGTCCCTACTCGCTTGCTTAAACGCATCAGCAATCTTATGGTAGTGCTTCTCATCCCAGCTAATGTTCCCACCAACCCATGCAACCACATCGACTGCATGTCCTGTAAGGTGTCGTGAGTTCATTGTTTTGGACTTACCGGCAGCGTACAATTTACGTTGCTCAGCTAGGGTACGTAGTCCCTGAGTAATTCCGAAGTCTACCTCGCTATAGTGCAGAGCAAGACGAGTGACAGACACTAGGTCACAGTGTACCCCCTCTAGTCTTTTGTTACTACGAGTGCTGAATGTATGTCCTCTTGCCACGGCCTTTTCCTTATTCTTGTGCTTCTTCTAGTGCTTGGAGAATTGCGTCAACGTCTTCGTCGGAAGCTCGCTGGCCATCCCGAGCAGACAATGCTGCACGGATACGCTCACGAGTTTCACGGGAGAATTGCCGACTGCCCCGACGACCCTCTTCCCCAGCGCCTTCGCCCCCGCCTTGTTCTCCACCTGAGATAGATGGAGTAACGGTACGACCATCACCTTGACCAGCCGTAGCTGAACCAGGGTTGATAGTACGTACGTCTTGTGCCCCTAAGTTGGGGTCTTCTACTACGTCACCGCTTTCACCAGTATCACCATTACCTCGTGTACTCAATACGTTGTCCACGAGAGGAGACTGACGGTTGCTTCCACCAGCAACGTTAAGAGTGGAAGGATCAACGGGAGGCAAACCCTTAAAGGCGTTCACTGCCCGAAGAAGTTCTTCGTCACTCACACTCTTGAAGCCTTCCCACTGACCACGAATAGCGTTCAGTGCAGCTTGCCCTGTCTTACCCCGTAGGGTCTGACGAGCGTGGAAGTCAAACATAGCGTCTTGCGTACGCTGATCAAACAGAGTGTCCATAGACAATCCCATCTGCTCAGCTACACTACGTAGTGTGGTACCTACGAACTGGTAACGACCCATAGGTGTGGCAACCCTAGGAGTATGTCCTATACGGCCAAGCTCTTCCTTGACCCATTGTCCGTAAGCACCGCTTGTATCAGCGAACTGTAGTGCTTCGCCAATAGTCATTTCACTAACCTTGATACCTGCAAACCTACCGTTACCACGTTGGCTATGACCAAACAGGGTATCGTAGCTACCCGCTCCCTCGGTACGGTCAATCAAGGGAAGCAGCGGGTTAGGGCTAGCAGTAGCAGTTACACTAGCCTCTTCAATATTTTTATTACTCCAGGTGGTTTCCTGGTTGATCTGCTCCCGTGAAGGTTCAACCCCACGGTAGAGCCACTGGGTAGCATTCTGGATTTGACTTGCTATCCCTGGTACGCGGAACGCAATGTTAGCGATTTCGTTTACCGCTGCCACAGACTGACCGAGTTGTCCGTCAGTCACAGGCGTCCATTCCCCCATACCAAAACGAAGGCGGCGTTCAGCAATGAACCGTCCGTTCTCAATACGAATACGTGCGTCACGCGTAAGGGTGCCACTCTCGGCTACCAGTGCACGGTTATGACGTACCTGCTTGATCAGGGTAGCCGCAAGGAGGGCTTCACCTTCTGGGCCTAGGGCCTTGATCTTATCAATGTTCTGCGGAGTAAAGAGCCTACGTAGTGTGTTCACACCCATAGGTCCTTGGTAAGCTTCTGTCGCTACGTTGATGTGTTGCAGTGCGACCATAGCGGCTTGCTTACCCTCAGACGTTTCGAGGTTAGCGTTAGCCAATGCACCTGAGGCCAGAGCAACACGGTCCTGTAGGTAACCAGGGTTCTGAGCCTCTTGGTTACGCCATTCAGTAACAGTAGCCGGAGAGACTACAGCAGCATCTTGTTCAGTGATAACCTCATCAACTCCAGGCATAACCGATACACCTAGGGTGACAGGGTTAAACTCGTTGTTGGTCTGCATTTGGGTTACAGTTTCCATGAACCTAGTGATATTCTCACCGTTGATCTCATTGCTGAGGAACTGCGTATAGAAGATCTCACGTGCCACTGGATCAGAAGCGATAGGACCAATAGCAGAAACCATAGCCTCTGTCACACCCAACTCATTCGCTTTTGTGAATGCGTCAAGCACACGTCCAGGGTTCTCTAGGTTGGAGTGCCAAGTCTCACGGAGAGCAACCAGAGGGGCGACAACAGAGTCTAGCCGTGCCTGTAGGAAGTGAGGGTCAATACCCGCAGCAGCACCCTCTGCAAGCATCTGGTTACGTGTAGTGGAGATAGCTTGGTCAAGGATATTCATCCCGATCTCAGGGTTGCTACGAAGCTCAGGATTCTGCGTAGCGTTGATCGCCATACCAGCAGCAGCTTCCACAGTGTTCTGTGTCCAAGCCCCACTCAAGGTACGCCACTTGATCTCGTCAGTTGCCTGAGAGTCTGCCAGACGTGCGATGTCTGCCTGCGTAGCGTTGTCCCGAAGGAAGGCTGCGTAAAGACGAGACTCGGTGTCAGTGCTAGCAGCGACATCACCACTACCAATTCCAGGGATCGTAGCGGCAGCAGCCATACCCTTAGGGGATTGAAGCCATTCGTTGAAGCCATCAGTGATAGCCCTACGGGGGTCAGCCTCACCAGGGTCAAAGCCAAACTCTGCACTAGAGATTTCTAAGATGTCTGTACGATACTGAGGGTACCGCGTAAGGAAGTCCCTACGTGCCCGTTCAGCCAGTCGTGTCTGCTCACCAGGGGTAGTCTCGGACATAGAGATTTCATCCAGACGGGAGACATACTCACTAAGAGCCATGCCTTTCTTGTCCGACTCGGATGGTCCACCCTTAGCCTGTGCCCGTACGAAGTCATCCCCTAGGTCTAGGAGTGCCCCTACAGCACTACCAAGGGCGCTTGGAGCAGCACCGACAGGACGTTCATACGAGATCTGGTCTTGTAGTTTAGGTGCTAGTGTACTCATTCTTGAATCCTTCTCAGTCGTTCTGCGATGTCGGCACGTCCATCACGGATAAGACGTTGCTCAATGACATCAGGTAGGTCTTGGTTCCTCCGTAGGCGGCGGAGAGCTTCTTCTCTTTGACTTGCGGGAAGCCCTTGAAGGAGGAACTGAATGTCGTCCATAACCGCAGCACCAGCCTCGTCGTCACGGTCACCGAACTTACGGGCAGCTAGACGGGATAGCTCTTCAATAGTGGACAGGGTTTTCTCGTAGTGTTCTTTACGCTTGGACTCGAAGTTGATAGTGGCCCACAACTGGTCTTGTCCAGCAAGAGGAACACCCATAGCTTGTAGAAGACCATCAGTAACGTTGAGGTCATTCATAGTGACAGTGCCAGTGTTACGGGTCCAGTACTCACCGTAAGTAGCCGCAGCCCACAGCTTATAGGCGTCGTCGTAAGACCCTACGATACGGGCGAAGCGGTTAAGGTCATAGGCCGTAGCGTCATAGCTCTGAGAGAACAGACCATCTATGATCTTACCTGTAGCGCTGAGGGAGTCCCATATGATCTGACCACCTGGGCCAACCAGAATCTCAGCGAAGCTCTCAGACCCTACGTCACCACCAAGTTGGAAGAGACCATCACCGACACCGATACGAGTAGACAGAGCAGTCTTACTACCGCCAGCTAGTTCAGCCAGTTGGCTTAGGGCGAAGTCCAGCGCACCGTAGCGGGTACCGTGGAACAGGTCCTCATGGTATACACCCTCGTAGTTATACTTGTCCATAAGGTAACCTACCCCAGGGACAGCAGCACCACCGTACAGGAACAGGTGGGTAGTGGCTAGACGTGCACGTTCAGCCTTAGTGAGGACGTCCGGTGTAAGGATCTGCTCCATGATACGCACGTTGTAGGTAAGGAACTGTAGCGGGATAGCCAGTAGGCCCTTCTGCCACGGTGCAGCACTTGCTGCGGTCATGGATGCAGTCAGGATGTCCTGTCGTTGGAACATCTTAGTGGACATTGTCTCCGTAAGGAATGAGCCTTTGAAACCACGGGAACGAATCTCCGCTACGTTGATAGTAGCAGCAGCGGCACGGGCAAAGACTTCACCAGTACGGAAGAACGTAGTGCTGACGTTAGACAGTGTGGCCTTTACGTTGCCACCAAGCATAGCGTCACGGTTCTCTTCGATTGCGGTACGGTCTACGATACCACGGCCAGACCTATTCCACCATGTCCGTAGGTCCATGAAGTCCTCAGGGGAGATACCAGTAACACTAGACTGCCTACGTGCAATCTCTAGGGCAGCTTCATCACTAGCGCTAGCAGCCCGCATGAGCCAAGCACCACCAGAGGCAGCACGTACAGCACCAGTAGTCCCTAGGGTGGCGCTAGAGATACCAACAGCGTTGATAACCTGAGAGCCTTGGACAAGCAACTGGTCGGGGGCTAGGAAACCTAGCTTAGTGTGGAACGCTACGGAGCGGATGAAGCCAGGGTAGTCCAGCTTAGCGAAGACATCAACACCTGCCTGGAACCTCTTAGCGTTCTGCTTACCTACCATATTTTCGATAGTGCCACGCTTGCCGTAGGTCCACTCAGCAGCGGCGTTAAGCATACGTTGAGTGTGCAGTAGGTCAGGGTCCTTACGGTCCAAGACACGAAGGATAGTCTGTTGCTCTTGTGCTAGCTTACGGCCGATCTCAGTGGCTTCGAACTCTAGGTTACGTACGATCTGCTCAGTGGACATACCCTTAAGGTCACGCCAGTTCTTGACGTGTCCCTCTCCGGCTTCCTCTAGCTTCTCAATAGTACGGAGCAAACCTTTGGTTGCACGGTTAAGGTATTGTCTATGCTGTGCCCTGTTAAGGGAGTTGACAAAGCCACGTTCCATAGCCTGGGATGGGTCCAGTGTTTCAAGCATACCGCCACCGTAGCCCTCAAGAGGCTTACGTCCACGTGCACGGTTAGTGAAACTGTTACGGAACACAGACGCTACGGTAGCTTCACCAGCCCACATGGACTCAGAAAGACCTTGACCCCTAAGGGCAGAACCTTCCGGTGCAAAGTCCACACGCTTAGCTGGGTTAATTCCCTGCTCGTCAGCAAACTTAAGGAATTGTGTACGGTCAGAGATACCGAATGCTTCACCAAGAGTTTCCTCAATGAAGTCATCCGTCACGTTGTTCATCATCAGGTCATCTGCCATACGGTCAGCAACCTTGTTCCATGCGGTAACAGCAGCCCTAGCCTCAGCTTCGGTACGTGTACCCATGAAGGCGTTAGGCTTTACAGCAGCCTCGGTACCGTCCGCTAGGACAATAGACCCTTCCTGCTTAAGGAAGAAGTTCATGTCTTGGGTGTACGCACGGTGTCCCCCTACGTTATACTCCATCACGTCAGTGTGGAACAAACGACGACGAACAAGGTTACGTCCAGTGACAAACTCTATGGCACCAGAGATACCCTCAGGTTTGTAGGCGAAGTCCTTGACGTGGTATACCACATCGTCAGTGGTCTTAGGGCGCAGTTTTCCAAGGTCCATGTCCCATACCTTAGTGCCGTTAACAGGGGTAACAGGCTTAGCACGGAAGTAGTCACCGTCAAGACGTACCATAGTCTCACCGTTCTCTACGGCTTCCTTAAGGATACGGTCTGCGTTGAGGAAGTAGTCTGCATCACTGATCTGTTGGATAGTCTCCCAATACTGAGTGGCTTGTTCACTAGGAGGGCGACCATTAAACTTGTTAGTGTACCGCTCTATGAACTCTGCACGAGTATACGGCTCTCGACGCCAGCTAAAGTTAGGGTCGTCACGGAGTTCACGGAAGATAGCGTTAACGTCTGCAATGTCCTGACGACTTGCCTGGGACCGTGCAGCTTTAAGGAGTCTCCCTACGGTCTTCATGTTACGTGCGTTAACCGACTCACCCCACTTAAGGACACCGTCAAGGTATGATGTGGTACGACGAGTGGTAGACGAGATAGACGTAAGGAAACCAGTAGAGATTTCCCCTACGTCAGTGGTCTTAGCTAAACCAGCCGAGGACAGGTTGTAGTCCTTAGCTATAACAAACTGCTTAGAGCCTTCGTGTACAGTCTCAATGACTTCACCACCTACACGGTTAGCTTCACGCTGGGCTGCTGCTCGACTAGCGTAAGGGAGGCCATCAGTCACACGGCCAAGGGTAACCCGACCGATCAGGTTGTCCTGTGCGTCTGAGATAACATTAACGTCGATCTCACGCTTAGTGGTAGCCCCATGCTGCGTCCTGATCTGTTCGATCAAGTCGTTCATACGGGCTGTCAGTACTTCTGGGTCCGTAAGGGTAGCACGTTCTCCCTTAAGGATAATGTTCAGCGCAGCGTTACGAGCCTCAAGGTTACGCATAATCTCAAGGTCGGGGGCCGACATATGGATTGAGTCCTCGTTGGCCATACGAGTGAGGGAGGGTTCCACCTCTGCTACAACCTCTGCCACACCACGGTCTGAGAGCCTCAGAGCGGACTGTACAGCAGCCTGATTGCCTCTTAGCTTACCCACAGTGCGGGGAAGGCTACCGAGCCTCATAGCGCCTTTGGTGACCGCTGTGCCTATACCGGCCGTAGCGAGGTCCAACACCTGGAATGCAGTAGCAGCCTGGGAGATACGCCCTTCGCCACCCTCCTGGACCATCATCAGGAATTCCTGGAGGTAGAAGGGGTTGCTCTCAGAGAAGAAGCCAGCGTCAGAGATACGCCCTATGATCTGAGTAAACTCTGTCTCGAATGTTTCTGTAGATACATCACTAAGGAGAAGATCATTTAACTGCTTAGCGAGTTCCCTACGTTGGGATGCCTCCTCGAAGGTATCTTCACCTGCGCCTACTAGGTTACCAAGTCCACCGACAATACTATGCCCTACGTCAGACACAGCAATATCACCGAAGTAGCCTACGGCTCCCCAGAATCCTTTGGACGATGCCTCAGATTGAGAGGCGATGATTTCCTCAGCACGGATAACGCGGTCCAGTAGGCGAAGCTCACGGTCAGCTACTTCCCCACCTTCAAGCAGTACCGATACCTCAGGGGCAAGGTACTGACCAAACTGCGTAGTTGTTCTAATCTCTTCAAGGAATGTTTGAGGGTCTTCTTCCCGTTCAATAGCTGCGGCTAGTTCATCCTCAAGGCGTAGAGCCTTACGTTCGTCAGAAACACCGTTAGCTTGGTTACGTAGCAGTTCGTGCATACCACGGTTAATCTCCTGCTCGACTTCTTCGGCAGGACGACTAAGGACGTGCTGGTAGTACTCCGCCATAATAAGGGAAGCATTAGCCGGTACTACGTTTGTCTGTTGACCTTCGCCAAGAGGGTCTTGGATCTGAGGACCCTGCTTGTCGAGTTCTAGGAATTCCATAAAAAGTCCTTTACTTTCCGCCGCCACCGACGCCTACGTAACCCGAGGATGTGCCACCTCCACCGAAGCCGCCGCCCATATTGTTCACACCAAAGCTGAACAGAGAGCCACCGATACCTGCAAGGGCTTGGCTGTTAACCGCTCGTTGTTCTGCTTGGTTGATGCCCTCTGATAGGCCAGACATCTGCGTAGAGAATCCAAGCTGACCACCTAGTTGTGAACTAATTGATCCGATGCCACCGAAGGAACCAGAGCCACCGAATGCCCCTGTGCCTTGGGCAGACTGTACGGCCTGTGCCCTACGTAGCTGCGCCTGTCTGATAGCCATACGGCGGGAGCGTCGTGTCTGTACAGCCTGTTGCTGCTTCTGTAGTTCCAACGACTCACGCTGGTTCCTAGCAGTATTGACTGTGCCTACGACTGTGGCTACCGCACCGACGATTGCTGCTGCAAGCATTAGTTTTGTTCTCCTCTATACTCGTAGACATCTATGCCTTGAGCGGTCCCGAGTTTGGTGGCTCCAAGTCGTTCCAGTAGTTTACGTGTCTTGCTATCCTCTGGGTCAATCCCCGTCCAGATAGCTTCGTACCCTACTGTGGTCATGAACTTATGGATGTCTGGTACTACCGTCATAAACTCTAGGTAGTTGGTCTTTGTCATCTTAAGTTGTGGAAGGTGTAGGATGGCATAGCTCTCGTTATACTCTAGCTCAATCTCTAGGCCATCCCGTTTAATTAGGGAAATTCTTTTAGAGGCGATCATTGGAGGCTCCTAGTGTAGCCCAACCAAGAAGATGGAAGTCGTATCCTTGTTCACTCTCCCAGCGTAGGACGAGGACACGTCCCTTGCCACGGACCTTAAGGCGTGACTGCACTACGGTCTCAGGGTAGTCCCAGGTCCCTAGGTCACCAGTGTCTACTGCGACAGGGTACTTCAATCGGTAGGCTTGTTGTTCTGCTGTTTGAGCAGTGGTGCGGAAGTCCCAGCGAGAGGTCATCTTCAAGGAGCTAGGACGGATGAATGAGTAACCACTTCCTGATACCTGGAAGCCTGTCTCTGTGGTCTTCATGAACGTAAGGATATACGGTACGTTCTTCTTCACCATAGCGCTACCTAGGAAGTTGTAGGCAGTCTCAGCGTAAGACACATAGTTGGCAGTGCCCCAGTCCAGGAAGCTTGTGTCTGCAAAGTCAGCGAAGGACACAGCACCAGTAGGGTCACGGTACAGAACCTTAAGCTGAGAGGACGATAGGGATGCACCAGTACGTGTCACTACGACATTGTTGCCAGAGCTATCCACTACGTTATCACCATTGCTGTCCACGACGTTATACGTGATGGTGCTGGTACCGTTACCAGAAGTGAAGGCTAGGCCCACCATGTACTTAGTGTTGGTGGTCTCATCGGATACAGACCAAGGGATGAATGCTCCAAGAGTTTCGTCCCAAATGATCAGTTCATTCAGTTTGTTCTCGTTGGTCTCTCCGCTAGACGGGTAGGCCCAGAACACACGACGAGTAACGTCATCGTAGGAAGCCTGCACACGGCCACGTTCTGCTGCCCCTATGTCGTCAAACAAAGACTGGATAGTACTAACGGAGAGGTTCTGTGTGATAAGCTGACCAGTGTTAGGGTCCACAGCGATTGTGAAGATACCACCGTTGCTCCACCAGTAGGGGCGACCAGATGCACTGACGAAAGAGTTAGCGGTAACGATACCATCCTCACCGATCTTACTTACGGAGTACTCTGTAGCACGGAACACATCGTCCACACCGGACACACGCCATACGCCATTCTCCGCAAAGACGTAAAGGTCTGGCCCGTACGTGTGAAGTTTGCGAATATTGTAGGCGTCAGGGATGGAGATATACCCACCGTCTGTGTCCAGTAGGTCACTAAGGTCCTCTGACGTAGGGTCGTTCACTTGGTAGCAGGAGCCGATCTTAGAGAAGCCAGACTCAAGCAACTGAGTGAAGTATACCTTAGAGGCGTTGTCCTCATCGCTGTCTACCATACCGGAGTAGAACACTCGGCCAGAGTAGGCAGTCACAGTGCTGAACCGTGCGTCCTCATATGTTAGAAGAGCTAGCCAGTCTGTAGAGAAAGCTGTTAGACCTACGGCAGTACCACGGTCCTGTTCATACAGGTCGATTACGAAGGAACCGTTGGTGATCAGCGAGGAGCCACCAAAGATCTGTTCCCACTCTGTAACGTCAAAAGCGCCAGTAGCGTCCTTCCCTGAGTACCACGGTAGGGTAAGCGGAGGGTAGGCACTCTTGGCGCTTATGTAGTCACTTAACGCAGCCTCACCCTTATCGCCATTCCACCCACAGTTTCTAGTGTCGTAGTAACGCTCAACGTCTACGGTAGGTCCTGCGGACTCTGTCTGGTACTGGGTAAGGTCGTTACGTTGCCACTTGTAGTCACGGAACTTGAAGTCGATAGTGTTTACCGTGAAGGCACCAGACGACTTGTTACGCTCTACGTAGATAGCGTCGATCTCTTTGGAGACAATAACCAAGACACCTTTGATGGATGCAACTTGGATAGGGGCGCTAGCTGCGCCAAGGACAGAAGCCCTACGTTCATAGGCAGTAAGGTCGATAGAGTACTCAACACCGGAAGTCTTCGTAGTGTCCACACGGTTAGCAGAGAGTGCACCAGTTGCAGCCTGCTCGTAGAACCATACGGTCCCACCCATCTGGACCACTACGAAGTTAACACCTTCTTCCTCCCCAACGTTGTTCCATTGGTGGACGGTAAAGATAGTGTCGGCAGTAGAGAACGCTTCGGTTGACAGTACTCCAGAGCTTTCTTGATCTAGACCAAGGCGGCGTCTACGCGCGCCAGTCTTTAGGAGATCACAGTTGCTCTCGTCAATAGAAGCATCGTCAGGGAAGGTAAGCTCACCCCTCTCGGTGATCAGCCCCTTGACGAACGTGTTCTGAACTGTCTCGTTGTACCGTTTGGGCATCTGCTTCCTTACGCTTCTTTCTTGCGGCCGCTTTGTTATCGCGGTCTACCGCCTTACTTCCTGGGTGTGTACGTTCGTATTTAAGTACAGCTTCCACGGCTTTATCAATCTGGGTGTAAAGTCCTTGGAGAGCCTTAGGGACTGAGCCTACGTCTACTTGAACTTGGTAGTGTACGAATCCACCAGGGGCAGGGAGTACTGTAAAGGTTGACTTCCACTTGTCTGAGGTGATCTTAACACGAGGTTTCTCGTTTACACTAGGGATAAATTCTTCTACTTTAGCGACCATAATCGTTCCTTGTGTTTGGTCTTTCTGTACGGAAGCGGTCATTGCGTAGGTGGTTCTTCACTCGCTTAACTGATTGCTCAAGCTTGGGGGTGACACCACCTTTGTACAGATCGAAACAGCGGGCCGTTGCCTCCTTGAGGAGGTATTGCGTATGGGCAGGGTCAAGGTCTACCGTACTGGAGCCATCGCTTTCATTGAATGTTGGGAGGACGGTACCGTAGGCACGTACTTTGCTGGCCTGTAGGGTATCGTCGTAGGCTGAGTTATAGGAGTCCATGATAATACGTTTGTTATCGAAGGACGTGTAGAAAGATGGGAACTTGTTGTTCACGATACGTAGTGTGGTACCTGCCGAGTTCTCTAGGACAGTATCATAGTCAGACCCAGAGGAGCTAACAGCGTCGATACGATCAAGGAACTCAAGAGGTTCGCACCAATGCACCTCACGGTACTCACGGTTAGCGTCGGTAGGAGGGGTGTTCTCCTGTACGTCATACCAGACCCGCTGTACACGGAAGACATTATCTTCATAGAGGAACGTAGTGGGGATACGCAGAGTCAGACGCAGGGGTCAGCTTCAGTAGCTCCTGATGCTCAGGGACAATGCGGGTGGCAACGATATCCTCAAAGGTATTCTTAAGGACCTTGGCTACCTGCTCAGCTTCCAGTGTGTCGGTAAGCTGGTTAACAGGTTCACTATCCATATCGTTAAGGATAGTCTGCACTAGGTCTAGTACTGTCTTAGTCATTACCACTCCTCGACTAGGCGTAGGTGGGACAATATAGTTCCTGTACCGGACAGTGTCCTAGCAGTTAACGTAACGGTAGATCCTGCGGGAATGTCTAGTTCAGATAGTTGTGTAGAGAGTGTGCTAAACTTATTTGCAGCACCGGCGGCAGCTAGTGAAGTGTATATGACTGTCCCTCCCGATACTGCGGTAGCAGACACGTCAGCCTCGAAAGCTGTTTCCGCTGCTGTGTGATTCGTTGGTGTGGCCCATGACGCTCCTGTCAGTGAAGCGTCAAGACGTACTTCGATTACACAGGGTTCGGTCGCGGGTATGACTGCTACTTCAGCTAGCTGAGCACTACGGTCATTGAATCCAGTCTTGTACCGTAGACTAACCAAAGGTACATCAGTAGTTGACGTATTAACAGATCCCCGAGCCTGCCCCACACTACGGTTCTTAGGGACATACTTCCCTACGACAGAGTAGCTACGGCCACCTACGTTCATTTCGTAGTCTACCGTTTCAGTCCCGTTATCTGCCTGGGCGTGTATCGCTAGGTTAGGTGTTTGAACCGATGTGGTACCAGTGGGGCGATACGAATGTACGGCAATGAAACGTTGTTGTTCGCTTCCGTCAGTTACAACGATACCCCAAAGGATTTGTCCGTACCCGTACCAAGTGAACTTGATCTGGTAGATAATACCGTCTGTGACATCCAGATTATATCCACTAGGCCCAAGTCCATCCAGTTGATCAAGGTTCCAGCTAGTCTTGTAGACTTTCTCAGTCTCTACGCTATTCCGTCTAACGGCTACGTATAG
>JABAHR010001059.1_pt2 | contig 13341 bp, 12 predicted proteins | sample 7062101 | NCBI WGS metagenome assembly JABAHR01 (sample SAMN14534553, study PRJNA622989) | marine sediment metagenome | biome: marine biome [ENVO:00000428]; feature: marine pelagic biome [ENVO:01000023]; material: deep marine sediment [ENVO:00002113] | place: India: Gulf of Kutch | collected... | reverse complement strand
AAATAGAATGTTCGTTGTGTTTTTAGCTCTTGTAAGTCCTGACTCAAGTGAAGCAAATCCAAGGTGCATAATAAACACCAGGAATGTAGCCACAAGCATCCAAACGTTATTAGCAGTAAATACTGCATCAGCTGCGGTAGGGCCTGCATCTTCTTGAGCAAAAGCTGAGTATGTTCCTAAAACCAATAAACTCAGCAGGGTAAAGCTAGTGGCCTTGGTAGGCATCGCTTTTAATCTGCTTAAAAAATCTTTCATCTCTGCACTCCTCCTTCGGCAAGGTCTTTAAAACTAGATTTTTGTATTGATAAAGTGCAAAAGATATGCCAAGTCGTATCAAGGGCGCAGAAATACTCATAACCGACTGTAATTAAAAGACATTAATGTGGAAGGATATAAAGCTTGATGTACACACTTAATTTGTAGTACAAAAAAAGGTGCTTAGCATTTAAGCACCTTAGTTCGATTTTCATGCATGAATTATATAGACAGAATACTAAAACGATTCATACAACATATACTTATTCAATCTCAAGAACCTTTCCTTTTGTCTCTGGCAGAGTGAGCACAACTACAGCTGCTGCAATCGCGAAAACAGAGACAGTTGCAAGTCCTGTAGCAAAACCATGAATGCTTACTATGTACCCAATCATCGGAGGAGCTACTGCAGATACACCACGTCCTACGTTGTAGCAGAAACCTTGAGCAGTACCTCTTGCTCTTGTGGGAAAGATTTCTGAAAAGATAGCACCAAAGCCTGAATAGAAACCTGTTCCGAAGAAACCTATAAACGGTCCTAGAATTAATACTTCTTTAAGAGTTGTTGCATGTCCGAAGAACCAGACCAGAACGGCCATAATAAGAAGATAGGCTACAAACACTGGTCGTCTACCAATCCTATCACTTATAAAACCAAAAGTGTTACAACCAATAAAAGCACCTATATTAATTGGAATAATCCATATAAAGCCTTTCGTATCTAATCCTACACCCTTATCACTTGCCAAAAACTGCGGGAGCCAGAAATAAAGACCCCAATAGGCAATCATACATAAACTAGTAAGAAGAGTGGCAGTAATTGTATACCTTAGAAGATCAGGGGCAAAAATCTGTTTTAATGTAAAGCCCTGTCCTTTTTCACTTAATGTTCCTTCATCTCTTTTGACTTTGGTTTCTTTCCATACCTCAGGCTCATCTAAATGACGCCTGATATAGAAAACAAGAAATGCTGGCAAAACTCCAATTAAGAAAAGGATACGCCATCCTAAATCAAGCCCGTCCATCTGAAGGCCAATAACAGGTATGGTATAAATCACACCTTCCTTGAGGTTAGGGATAATTAAAGTAGCAAGTATGGCTGCAAGAATATATCCAACTCCCCAACCGCTTTGAACCATTCCTATTACTTTACCTCTATGTTCTTTAGGCCATTTCTCAGCCACAAGAACTTCTCCGGAGGCCCATTCTCCTCCCATTCCTAATCCTAAGAAGAGCCTACATACTAGAAGGAAAGAAACAGTTGGAGCAAAAGCACTAATTCCAGTAAACAAAGAATAAAGGAGAATACTATATGTAAGGGCTCTTACCCTTCCAATGTAGTCAGATATGATACCAAAAACGGCTCCACCAAAGGCTGAAGAAAATAGAGTTACAGAAAATAGAGCACCGACCCAAGCTTCTGAGAGGTTGAACACTTTTCCAATTGAACCCACTGCAAATGCAAAGAGCAGCAAGTCCATAGCATCTAGTGTCCATCCTAAAAATGCCGCATAAAATGCTTTCCACTGGTCTGAGCTTATATCGCTAACCCAGCCAAAAAGTCCCTTACTCGATGAGCCGTTACTCATATCCTATCCTCCAAGATGTTAGTAATTCCTGTGTTCTCCATCGTACTAAATTCCTCTGTCCGTGTCAATCCCAAAATATTAATATAACCCTTTAATAATGGGTTAATTTTAGAGTATAGGAGACTTTTTTTCATTAACTAGTTTTCTTGACTAAGCCTAGGGACAACGTTAAATTGTAAGGGAGATGGGCACAAAACAATTATATATAGAAACCTATGGTTGTCAGATGAATGAGTATGACACTGATAGAATCAAGAACGCACTTGATGCAGAGCCTACAGATGATCCTAAAAACGCAGACATTATAATAGTAAACACCTGCGCAATTAGAGAAAAGGCAGATCAGAAAGCATTTAGCAGTTTGGGCAAATATAAATCAATAAAAGCTAATGATCCAAATGTAATAGTTGGTATCTCGGGGTGTGTAGCACAGCTATATGGGGATAAATTGCTTAAAAAAATACCTCATCTAGATTTCGTGCTTGGACCAAGAGCAATCCCTAAGCTTCCAGACATTATTTCCAACATTGAGAGAAAAAAAAGAAGAACTGTCGAAACATCATACGATATAGAAGAGCTTTTTGAAGTAGAGCCATACCATCAAGAAGGTAAAGTCACAGCATTTGTATCCGTTCAGCAGGGATGTAACAAAAGATGCACATACTGCATAGTACCAAAGGTAAGAGGTGATGAAGTAAACAGACCGCTTGATGACATTCTCAGAGAGACAACCAGTTTAGTTAACAAAGGTGTAAGAGAAATTACTTTCATAGGACAAACTGTTAACTCATGGAAAGAAAACGGTTACAAATTCGGTGATTTAATAAGAGCAGCTGGGGAAATCGAGGATTTAAATCGCATACGCTTCACTACTTCATATCCAAGAGACATTACCAAAAGAATGATTGATGCAATGAGGGATGTACCTCAAGTTTGTCACCACCTACACCTACCTGTGCAATCAGGATCCAACAAAGTTCTAAAAGGAATGAAGAGAACCTACACCAGAGAGTGGTATGTCGATACAATAAATAGATTAAAAGACGCTATTCCTGATCTTACAGTATCGACTGACATAATAATAGGCTTCCCTGGAGAAAGTGATCAGGATTTTGAGGAAACGATGTCTTTAATGAGAGAGATGGAATTTGAGAGCTCATATTCATTTAAATTCTCACCCCGGCCAGGAACAGTAGCTGCGGAATATTCAGAGGATGAAACAGTAGATCCGGATCTTGCGAGTGCCAGATTAACAGAGCTGCAAGCATATCAAAAAGAAATAACATCCACTAAAAATAAAAATCGGGTAGGCTTAATAGAAAAAGTGCTAGTAGAGGGAGAAAGCAGAAACGATCCAGAGTTTCTATCCGGCAGAACTGATCATAACAGAATTTTGAACTTCAAGGGTTCGAAAGATCTTTTGGGAAAAACTGTTAAGGTGAAAGTTACTGAAGGGCTTTTAAACTCTCTTAGAGGGAAATTGGTAGTATAACTCAACAGGAGAAGGCCTATGTTACAGATGAAAGTATCAGGAATCGCGCTCGACCCCTTTACAAATACACCAATTGTAATCCTAAAAGATTCAACAAATGAGAAAACCTTGCCAATATGGATTGGGTTTATGGAAGCAAGCTCAATAGCAATGGAGCTTGAGAAAACTCCACGAGTAAGACCGATTACACATGACTTGGTTAAGAATTTGATTGAAAAACTGGGATTTATAGTATCAAAAATTGAAGTAACTGACCTCAAAAATGACACTTTCTATGCAACTATGCATTTAAAAAGAAAAGATGAAGAATATATACTTGATGCTAGACCAAGCGACGCAATAGCAATTGCGCTTAGATGTGACTCTCCAATTTTTGTGAATGAAGAAGTAATTGAGAAATCTAAGAGCATTGAAATTGATGATGATAAAGAAAAGCTAGACAAACTTTTAGAAGATTTGCCAGAAGGAGATTTTGGAAAATACAAAATGTAGGAATCCAAAATTTCTTCCCCTAATTTCCCCTATCAGTTTATAGAAATCTTATTCAGGTAGAATATCCGCCATGTCCGAAGAAAAAGTTATAACTGTTGTCGGTGGTGGGCTTGCAGGCACTGAGGCAGCAAATCAAATAACAAAACTTGGAATAGCGGTTAAGTTAATTGAGATGAGGCCTGAGAGAACCTCCCCTGCTCACGAATCCTCTGACCTGGGAGAGCTTGTTTGCAGTAACTCATTAAAGTCTGATTCTTTGGATAATGCAAGCGGCGTTTTGAAACAAGAGATGAGACAGTTGGGCTCATTGATCTTGGAAGCAGCGGAGAACACACGGGTCCCCGCTGGTAAAGCGCTTGCAGTAGACCGTACAAAATTTGCAGAGCATATAACAAACAAGATAGAAAATAATCCGCTCATTGATCTAGTCAGAGAAGAATTTAAAGAAATACCTGAAACACTAGATGCGCCCTTAATTGTTGCAAGCGGTCCTTTAACATCAGAATCATTATCCGAGAGCATAAAAAAGCTGTCCAACTCAGATCATCTCTATTTTTATGACTCCATATCCCCTATCATAGATGCAGACAGTATTAACTATGACATTGTTTATAGAGCATCTAGATATGAAAACGGTGTCCAAGAAGAAGGTGATTATCTCAACTGTCCGCTTAATCGTGAGCAATACTACACGGTTATTGATGAACTTCTCGAATCCGAAAAGATAGAGACGAGAGATTTTGAAAAAGGAATATATTTTGAGAGCTGCCTTCCCGTTGAAGTAATTGCAGAGAGAGGAAGAGACAGTCTGCGTTTCGGCCCAGCTAGACCTGTAGGTCTGAAGGATCCAAGAACGGGTAAATCTCCTTTTGCAGTGGTTCAACTTCGGTGTGAAAACAAAGAAGCCACAATGTACAACATGGTTGGGTTTCAGACAAAGCTCAGGTATCCAGAGCAAAGAAGGATTTTCCATATGATCCCAGGACTTGAGAATGCCGAATTTATGAGATACGGTAGCATGCATAGAAACACTTATATGAACTCACCTGAGCTGATGCGCCCTACTCTTCAGTTTAAGAATAATGATATGCTATTTTTCGCAGGCCAGATTCTGGGGGTTGAAGGTTATGTTGAATCTGCAGCTATGGGTATCTTAGCAGGAATAAATGCAGCAAAGGCTATTTGCAATGAACCCCTGATTATTCCGCCAAGAGAAACCGCTCTAGGCTCACTGATTAATTATATTACAGATACTGATGTCAAGAACTTCCAGCCTATGAATATCAACTTCGGTTTGTTCCCGTCCGTTGAAGGGAAAATGAAAAAAGCTGAGAAGAAAGAATTAATTGCAAATAGGGCACTAGAGAGTTTATCCAGTTTTTTAAATAGCTAGGTAAGCTCAAAATTTTTTACAATTTCTACAAATTTAACTATTACACATAAGCTCCGGCAATAATTATGTATTTTATGATCAAAAACTTGACTTTTAAATAATTCTGGAATAGTGTTAAAGTATGTTTGGGCAGCGGGCAGAAGTACAATTACCTGATAAAATCTACTTTCGAATAGGTGAAGTCAGCGACTTTGCCGGTATCAAGCCGTACGTGCTTAGATACTGGGAAAGTGAGTTTGATGAGATTAATCCTATTAGAAGAAAGTCCCAAAGACTTTACGACAGGGACACTATTCATACAGTTATGAAAATTAAGAATATGCTGTATGAGCAGAACTTCACAATTGCCGGAGCCAAGAAGAAACTTAAAGAAGAAGCAAATCAAAAACGAGTCAGCACCAAAGTTAACGTTCTTCTTCATGAAGTGCTAGCCGAGCTTAAAGATATTAAGAAAGATCTAGGTTAATTCTCCCACAATATTGAATTTCCATTTATAATAATTCTTGAACACAATAGTCGGGGTGTGGCGCAGACTGGTAGCGCATCGGTCTGGGGGACCGGGGGTCGCCGGTTCAAGTCCGGCCACCCCGACCATCTTTTCCAACCAACTTTTAAGATGTAATTTAATCATGTATTTTGTAATGCTTGAGATAAATCCTTTCTATGAATAAACGCTTATGCCTAAAAGAATCTTAATATCAAACGATGACGGAATTAACTCAGAGGGAATTCATAAGCTACGTGAGGCTCTAAGTGGCTTGGGAGAGGTTTATGTTGTAGCCCCTGACAGAGATCAAAGCGCGGTTAGTCATTCACTAAGCCTATTTCGCCCACTGAGACTGGACCAAATCTCAGAATTCGTATATTCAGTTGATGGAACTCCAACAGATTGTATTAACCTTGCAATAAACGGAATCCTCCGAGCCAAAAAACCCGATCTTGTCGTGTCAGGAATTAACAAGGGAGAAAATCTGGGCGATGACATAACCTATTCAGGCACAGTAAGTGCAGCAATGGAAGGAACTCTTCTTGGAATACCATCAATTGCAATATCTCTTGTAGGCAGAGGAGATTTTAATTTTGATCATGCTCTGCATCATGCGGAATCAATAGCAAATTATGTATTAGAAAAAGGATTACCTAAGGATACTTTGTTAAATGTAAACATTCCTAACACCCCACCTCATGAACACAAAGGAATTATGATCACAAGACAAGGAAAGCGTCTTTACGACGAACCAATTGTAGAAAAAGTAGACCCAAGAGGGAAAAAATACTACTGGATCGGCGGAGATGAACTTGGATATGTCCACATCGAGAAATCTGATATTGTTGCAGTAACTGATGGATATGTTTCAGTCACTCCAATAAAGCTGGATCTAACTAAACATGAGTTTTTGGAGACTCTGCATTCTCATTTAGTAGAGGATAGTAGTAATGATTAGAAGACTCTATGAATGGGTACTAAGTTGGGCAGATACGAGATATGGCGTCCCTGCTATGGCAGTAGTATCTTTCATGGAATCGTCTTTTTTTCCTATTCCTCCCGATCCCCTTTTGATGGCGCTATGCTTAGGTAAACCAAAGNNGGTATGCCTTTATTTGCACAGCAATGTCAGTGCTCGGAGGTGTGGCTGGATATTTTATAGGATGGGCGCTCTGGGATCTTCTAGGCAATTTCTTTTTAACATATGTTTTCAACCAGGATGCTTTTAACTTTGTAGGTACTCAATATGAGAAAAATGCTTTTCTAACCATATTAGGTGCTGCAATAACCCCTATCCCATACAAAGTCTTTACAGTTGCTGCAGGAGTATTTCACATAAGTCTCGTTTACCTTATAGTAGCCTCAATTATTGGCCGCGGTGTCAGATTTTTTCTTGAAGCAGGAGTAATTTATTTCTATGGTGAGAAAATGAGAAGTTTTATAGACAAATATTTCAATCTATTGCTTACACTTTTCTTTGTACTCATAGTATTAGGATTCATTATTGTTAAGTTCCTATTAAAACATTAGTACGCATGATACCTTTATGATAAGATTGTAGGGAGGGATTTACATATGGGTGATTTTCATCAGACAGAGACAATATCAACACTCCACAGGCTAAAGAAAGATAATGTAGAGCAGCTTGAAGAACAACTAAGCGAGTTCTCTGAGCACCGCCCGATAGCTCTTGTTCTTCCATGTCTTTATTCCGAGCTTCAGCGAGTTGCACTAAAAAACATATTAGAACAGTTAAAAGATGTCTTCTATCTAAATGAAATAGTCATAACTATTGGAAGAGCAAATGAAGATGAATTTAGACATGCTCAGGAATACTTTTCTGTCCTTCCTCAGAACTATAAACTGATTTGGGATGATGGTGAGAGGGTTCAGTCTCTTTTTAATCTCTTGAAAGAAAATGGTCTCGATGTTGGAGACCGAGGTAAGGGAAGAGCGGCATGGATTGCCTATGGATATGTACTTGCAAGAGAAGAAAGTGAAGTAATTGCGCTTCATGACTGCGATGTTCTAACATACAATAGAGAACTGCTTGCAAGGCTTTGTTACCCTCTTGCGAATCCAAATATGGATTATGAGTTTTGTAAAGGATATTATCCACGTGTTACAGACAGACTTTATGGACGTGTAACCAGGCTTTTTATATCCCCACTAATTAGAGCACTTAAGAAAATAGTGGGCCATATGCCATTCCTTGTCTATTTGGATAGTTTCAGATATCCGCTAGCTGGTGAATTCTCTATGAGAGCTGATCTTGCTAGAATAAACCGTATACCTGCAGACTGGGGCCTCGAAGTAGGCTCGCTAGCCGAGGTTTACAGAAATGTTTCTATGAAAAGAATTTGCCAAGTAGATCTCGCAGATAACTATGAACACAAACACCAGGATGTTTCTGCTCATGATGCTGATAGCGGGCTTCTTAAAATGTGTACAGATATATCCACATCTTTATTTACTATATTATCATCTGAAGGAGTCCAGTTCTCAGAAAGTTTTTTCAATACTCTCTACGTAACTTATCTCCGTATTGCACAGGATGCGATAAAAATGTATAACGATGATGCTTCTATTAATGGACTCTTCTTTGACAGACACGCTGAAGGACTTGCTGTGGAAACATTTGTGCAGGGAATCAGAATAGCTAGCCAAAAGTTTCTCGAAGACCCTCTTGCTTCCCCGCTAATTCCTAATTGGAGCAGGGTGACTTCTGCTATCCCTGATTTTCTGGATCAATTAGAACTTGCCGTTGAAGAAGACAATGCCTAACTTTGTAATATTCTCTGATCTTGACGGAACGCTACTTGATCACAGTACATACTCATTTGAAGCTGCAATAGAAGCCCTTCAAATCATAGATTCAAAAGAAGTTCCCCTTGTCCTATGTACAAGCAAAACTCGAGGTGAGATCCAATATTATAGAGATCTTCTGAATAATAAACATCCTTTTGTTTCGGAGAATGGCGGAGGAATTTTTATCCCTGATAACTATTTTTCAGCAGACTTTACTTATGACAAAGAGATAGACGGATATAAAGTAATTGAGATCGGTACTCCAAGAAAAGAACTACTTGAATGCATTAAATCCATTGCAGATGAGACTGGGATACAAATTAAGGGATTTTCCCAAATGACCTCGAGTGAAATTGCCCATTTAACCGGTCTCAATGAGGATATGGCTGAACTTGCAATGGATCGAGACTATAGTGAGCCTTTCATAATACGTGATGAAAATACTGCAACTATAGACGATAAAATTCGTCTAAAAGGATATAACCACACAAGAGGTGGAAGATTTCATCATNNTTGGAGGGAATGACAAGGGAAAGGCCGTGGAACTTCTAACCAATATGTATAAATCTGAATTTAGTGATATCAAAACAATAGGAATTGGAGATAGCTTAAACGATCTATCGATGCTTGAAAAAGTAGATATTCCAATACTTGTACTAAAACCTAATGGTGACTATGACCAAGGCATTAATCTTCCTAATTTAATATTTGCAGATGGCGTAGGACCTCTCGGCTGGAACTCTTCAATATTAAAGTTGTTTATGAAGTTTGATTAAGAAGTCATTAATAACGATGGCATTTATATATACGTAGTGGTAAACTAAGAAAATGGCAAAACAGATCTACATAAGAAGGACTAGGAGACGCCGCAGAAATAGACTTATGCCCTATATCCTGGGCTCAACGGCAATATTTATTCTATTATTGCTATTCCTACACATATTTTTGATAGACCCATTTAACCTAAGAAACCTAGCACAAGAGAAAAAGAAACAACCCGAATTTATTGAAATTACTGAGCTTCCAGTTCCTAAAGATAAAGAAACCAAGCCTCCAAAGGTTACAAAGCGTCTTGCTGAGAGAAACCGTGAAGTAAAAGAGGAAAAAACAAGAGATAATTTTACAAAGCAGCAAGCTGCAACTCCTCCTGTACCACCATCTAAGCCGAAACCTGAGATAAAAAAACAGCCCCAAAAAGCTGAAGAAGAGCCACAGAAAGAGCCTAAAAAGCAGTTTTCTAAATCAGACATAACTAGAGAAAAAAAAGTAGCCACTTTACCTGAAAAACAACAGGAAAAGAAAGAAACTACAAAGGGAAAAACTCCTAACTTAACAAGAGAGCAACTTTTTAGCCAAGAACCTNNACCTCAAACGCTCCCTCAAAACCAAAGAAATCCTCAAGACTTTCGTGGAGCACCTAATGTTGAGAAGAAAGAGGATACGGTTGATTTAAGCACCACAGAGTTTAAATATCTCTCATACTTCCTTAAAATGAAGAGGCAAATAGAATCTGTTTGGAAATATCCAAAAGAGTCTCAATACCGAGGAGAATATGGAACATTGTTACTTGTATTTACTATTAGAAGTAATGGAGATTTAGAAGGCATTCAACTTTTAAGATCTTCAGGATTTGCAAGGCTCGATAATGAAGCGGTTCGGGCGATTCGGGAAGCAGCACCTTTTGCACCATTCCCAAAGAGCTGGGGAGGACTTGAGAAACTTAATATTAGAGCAACTTTTGAATACGGTGGTAGAAGGATCTTTTAGGCGTAGTTAGAGATCATATTATTACTTGGTCCTGACCTCTTTTTTTCTTGCTTATTTCACCTATTAAATATGCTTTCTCACCAAGAGTTTTTAAACTTCGAAGAACTTTTGCTGAATCTTTTGAATCAACTACAAGTACCATACCAATTCCACAGTTAAATGTTCTATACATCTCAGCAGCATCTATATTGCCATCATTCATAATAAGCTTCATTATTGGTGGCATACGCCATGCGGATGGGTCTATATCAACAGCACAGCTTTTTGGAAGCACTCTTGGGATATTCTCGAGTAATCCTCCGCCTGTGATGTGTGCTGCAGCTTTTATCTCATATTTTTTATTTATATCCAAGATGGTCTTTACATAGATCCTTGTTGGCTCAAGAAGCTCTTTATCCAATGTGCGCCTAAGAGGTTTGGGTTTGTCTGAGAGTTTGTATTTCTTTTTCTCCAAAAGAACTTTTCTAGCTAGTGAATATCCATTTGAATGAAGCCCCGACGAGGCAAGACCTATAACGGCATCTCCTGGTTTAACACCAGAACCGTCAATTACTTTGTCTTTATCAACTATTCCAACTACAAACCCAGCAAGATCGAACTCATCTTTTTTGTAAAACCCAGGCATCTCTGCTGTCTCACCGCCAAGCAATACACAACCTGCCTGTTTGCAGCCTTTTGCTATTCCCTTAACTATGTCGACCCCTTCTTTGACCGTAAGTTTAGAGGTTGCAATGTAGTCTAAAAAAAATAATGGCTCGGCCCCACATGTAACCACATCATTTACATTCATTGCGACAAGATCAATCCCTACTGTATCAAACTTGCCTGTCATAAAAGCGATTTTGAGCTTTGTTCCTACCCCGTCAGCTGCAGCAAGTAGTATGGGGTTATTATATTTTTTAGGAATTGCATAGGCACCCGAGAAACCCCCGAGTTTGCCCAGCACTTGCTTGTTAGATGTGGATTTAGCAAGCGGTTTGATCAACTCAACAAATAGATTTCCAGCATCAATATCAACACCCGAGCTCTTATATGTGGTCTTTGCCATTTAGATAATGAAAATACCTGATTAAATCTGTTAGAGGAATATCAACCAAGTGATAGAAGTATGAAATAATAAATTGTCATAGATGTGAGCTTCCAAAAAAGATTAATAATGGTATTATTTTCCCTCATATTTCCAGAGGGTGGATTTTCTTAGATAAATATGACATTTCAAGAACTTATATTAGGACTTCAGGAATTTTGGGCTAAAAAGGGATGCATTGTTATGCAACCTTACGATTTGGAAAAAGGAGCTGGAACATTCCACCCGGCAACTTTCCTAAGGTGCCTAGGCCCAGAGCCCTGGCAGGTAGCATATGTTGAGCCCTCTCGTAGGCCTACCGATGGAAGATATGGAGATAATCCAAACAGGCTGCAGCATTACTATCAATTCCAGGTAATTCTAAAGCCCTCCCCTATAGATATTCAGGATTTATACTTAGATAGCCTAAAGCACTTAGGAATCGATCCGCTTGCACACGACATCAGGTTTGTTGAGGACGACTGGGAATCCCCTACCCTTGGAGCATGGGGGCTTGGATGGGAAGTATGGCTTGATGGAATGGAAATCACACAGTTCACATATTTCCAGCAAGCAGGTGGCATAGACCTAAAACCTGTATCCGGAGAGATAACATACGGAACTGAGAGAATCGCCATGTATTTGCAAGGCGTTGAAAGTGTGTATGACCTCGAGTGGACAAAAGGGGTTACATACGGTGAGATTCACCACAGAGATGAATACGAGTTTTCTAAATATAATTTTGAAGAATCCGATCCTGAAATGTTAAGAGATCTTTTTGATAAGTTTGAGAAGGAATGCTCGAGTCTTGCAAAGAAACGACTACCTCTGCCGGCTTATGATTATTGCCTTAAATGCTCACATACTTTTAACCTGCTTGATGCTAGAGGTGCAATAGGTGTTTCAGAGCGTGCTTCATATATAGGACGTGTTAGAGCGCTTGCAAAGATGTGTGCTGAGGCTTATTTACTAGAGAGGGAGGAAATGGGATTTCCCCTACTTAAAAAGAACCCATGGCAAAAGAGCTAATACTGGAAATTGGAAGTGAAGAGATACCGGCAGGATTCTTGGACTATGCTGTTCAAGACTTGGCCGGATTTGCAAATAAAGCGCTTGATGATGCCTCTCTAAGCTTTGAGAAAATTGAAGCTTTTGGTACTCCAAGAAGGCTTACTCTTAGAGTTGAAGGGCTTGCCGAGAAGCAAGAAGACAGAGTCGAAGAAGCATATGGCCCGCCTATAAAAATAGCTTATGACGAAGAAGGAAACCCAACCAAACCAGCTCTAGGTTTTGCTAAAGCTCAAGGAGTTGAATTTAAAGACTTAACTACCATTAAGCGCGATAGAGGAGAATTTCTAGCTGTAAAGAGAAAAATCAAAGGACAGAAAACTGATACAATACTTAAAGAAATCTTACCAGAATTAATACTTGCTATACCGTTTAGAAAATCTATGAAATGGGGTTCAGGCGATGCGACCTTTGTACGACCTCTTAGGTGGATACTTGCCGTGTACGGCGGAAAAACTATTTCATTTAATATCGAGAATTTAAAAAGCTCTAATAAAAGCTACGGCCACAGATTTATGCACCCAAAAGGATTTAAAGTTACCAATTGGATCGATTATGAGAGTGGGCTTGAGCAAGGATATGTGCTTTTAGATCAGAATAAACGAAGAGATACTATCAATAAAGAAACTTCAGAGCTTGCAGATAAAATCGGCGGATATATACCAGACGATCCTGATCTATTAGAAACAGTAAGCAACCTTGTAGAGATACCTGTAGTGTTAAAAGGTGATTTTGAGAAGGAGTTTTTATCATTACCTAATGAAGTTCTTATAAGCGTGATGAAAAATCATCAGAAGTACTTCCCTGTTTTCTCGAAATCTAAAGATGATGAGCTTCTACCTCACTTCATTTTTGTTTGTGGAACTCCCGTAAAAGACACAGATGTAGTTAGTAAAGGTAACGAGCGCGTTATAAGAGCTAGAT
>JABAHR010002400.1_pt1 | contig 13343 bp, 13 predicted proteins | sample 7062101 | NCBI WGS metagenome assembly JABAHR01 (sample SAMN14534553, study PRJNA622989) | marine sediment metagenome | biome: marine biome [ENVO:00000428]; feature: marine pelagic biome [ENVO:01000023]; material: deep marine sediment [ENVO:00002113] | place: India: Gulf of Kutch | collected... | reverse complement strand
CAAACAAGAGAGTAGACGAGTTCAGACATAAAAAAGGCCCCCTCAATTGAGGGGGCCTTAATGGGAGATATTTTATCACTAATCATCTAGACAACTTCTCTTCGTTCGACTCCGACATAAACTGTATCACCGTTCTCTTTACGCAGTCGATCTTCGCCGACAACAACCCAACCCGAGGATCTTTTGAACCGGGAAATTTTGCCGCAGGAAAGATAGTAATCGAAGGTCTGCTTGGCCAAGCGGCAAATGGCACCATCTTCCAATTCGACCACAACCCCGTCGTTATGCCCCCTCCGTTTAAGTTCCGGCATCGAGGTCGCAACGACCATGAGCGCGAGAAGAATAGCGCAGGTCAAAGAGGATGCCAGGACAGTTATGAAATCATCAAAAACATGCCTGAACACAACCAAGAAACCGACAAAATAAAGAATTGCCGCTGTCGGGATACTTTCCAGAAGAACTAAAGCCCTGTGATCATGTTTTTCAGCGAAGAGGCTTTTTTTTCCGAAGCCCCAGGCAATTCTCGTCCCGTACATAAAACAGACGATGCCCGTAACAAAACAGGTTATATCCTTTAAAGCCTCATACATAACAAAACCCGTCTACTGGAAAGAAAAACCGGGGCACCAATCGTCATGGCAACCCGGCGGCCGTGGTCATATCAAAAGTTAACACTCTATTGACGAGACAATATCAGGCACCCTTGGCATATGTATTAAAATGAATTTACCAAATTAGCGCGGTTAATAAAAGAAAAAATTAGCAAAGACTCATAACAAAGATAAACAGCTATTATTTTCAAGGAGCTCTGTCAACTTTGCCACCTTGTGTTTGAATTCATCAAGAGTCCCGTCATTTACAATCACATAAGACCAGTCGGTGTAATCATCGAGTGAGGTCTCACTGGCATGGTTATTGGCCCCGTCAAAACCAGGTCTCTCGATCTTGACGATCAGACCGCCGTGTGACTTGATGGTATTGAGTTCATTCATAAAACGAACATCATCAATCAGCACATGAGTGTTCTGCAGATCAAACTGTTCGATCTTGCGGCTCCAGGCCTTGGTCCAGTAATCAGGGTCCTGAGCGCGACGGTACTCGGTGCCCCACCACTGCAGGATACGGCGAACCGTTACCGCCGTCACTCCTTCGCGATCCTGGATATCCTGGTGATCGGCAACAAAACCGTCCCAGCAGGGACATTCTTCACTGGCTTTTTTTTCATTAACATAGAAAACACGGATTTTATCTTCCTGGTCACCATAAACTAACGGCACTGACTCGTCGGCACCGACGGCACGCAAAAAAGCCTCAACCTCATCACGTAATACCATGGCCATCGGAATAATCTTGCATTCCTTATCCAGTAACGGCGCCATGTAATGTGCCGCTGTCGTCTTTCCTGTTGCCGCCTTCCCTGCGAAACCAATGATCATTTTATGACTCCATCGACAGTATCAGCCTTGCGGCTGTAAGGGATTAAATAACCACCCACAAATCAATATGTCAAAGGTTTTTCGACAGGAGCTCTTTTTACCGGTGCCGGTTGTCACCTTTAAGGTGAGACGTTATTCTTTAGGAAACGGGAGAACCCATGAATATCATTTACATTCTTGACTTGATAGGAACAGCGGCATTTGCTGCATCCGGAGCCTGGGTGGGTGTTCGCAAGCACATGGACATGTTCGGTGTGCTGGTCCTTGGCACGGTTACAGCGGTTGGTGGAGGTACGCTGCGGGACCTTCTCCTCGGTGACATCCCGCCCTTTTCTCTGCAGGATGAAACCTATATCTATATCGCCATCGGCATTTCACTGGTCGTCTTTGCCAATCGCAACCGCTTCAAGGTTTTTGAAAAACCCCTGCTCTATTTTGACGCCATCGGCCTTGGTACGTTTGTGATTATCGGCACGACCAAGGCCATCGACTTCCAAATGGGGGCGCTCGGTGCTGTTTTGATGGGGGTCATGACCGGAACCGCAGGCGGAGTTATGCGTGACTTGCTCGCCAACCAGGTCCCACTGATACTCCGTCGAGAAATCTACGCCTCGGCCTGCATCATCGGTGGAGCATTACTGTTTATCCTTGAGCATTTTGGTACCATTCGGCCCATCGCCGCGCTGCTTGCAGCAGGCACTGTAATCACGGTCAGGCTATTGGCAATTCACTTTGACTGGTCCCTTCCCAAATCATAAGGTGTCGATGGTAAAATCGTTCATATGGAATGGAAGATCGAAGTGATCGGTGATCTGCATGACATGCAAAAAGCTGTTAAAAATTGCTGAGCACAGATCGAGCCACAAGTCATTGCACAGCGATGTCGATATCATTTTGAAGTTAAAAGAGAACTAGATCACCGCTTCGGAGCCGGACATGTAACGCTGGCAAAACCGTCGCAGCTGGTGTTGACGTGCTCAACCAGCAACTCCTGCATCGACCGTGACAGGCCAAGTCGGGCAATGTCTTGCTGCATTTCCCCCGGCTCACCATAACAGCCAAGATAGCCGTTGATTCGGGCGACTGCCGTTGAAAAAACAAAGTCCTTCTCTGCGGGGTAGATTGCCTGCATTTCAACTAAAAGCCCTTGCGCTTTGCGCAACAGATATTTCTGATGATAGTCCTCTGCATAGGTGAATATGCCCGCAGCTTCTATCGTTGTGTAGATTGGTCCCCTGGTCTTCTCTTTCACCTGTTCCTTGGTTTTTTCCGCGGCCAGCTTCTGCTCTTCTGTGTAGTAAAAAATTGCGTTCCGGTACTGGCGCAGATAAGAATCATACCCTGGATCATGGCTTTCCCAAAAAACCTGCAATAGCTCTTCGTAGCTGACACGCTGAGGATCAAACTCCACCTGGATCACTTCGCTGTGATCGCCGATATTGCGGTATTCCGGATTGACTGACTGCCCGCCCGCATAGCCGACGGCTGTCCTTATCACCCCTGGGATACTCCCGAACCGGGAGTCAACACTCCAGAATCAGCCCAACGCAAACAGAGCAGTTTGCGTGACTGGATAATCGGCCTGGTCTATTAAAGGAATCTCCGGATGCAGAGGCATTTTATTCACCTGAAATTCTCCCTGGTCGAATGTCTGACTGACGATACTGGCGTTGGGTTTGAACTTCCATGATAAAGGAGCCGGACCGACCGGTAGGTCAGAGATCGAATCGACATACTCACCAAAAATATGGACACCTATGAAACCGAGGCCACCAATAAGCAGGATTATCATCAACCGACAAGAAGATATCTTACGCGGATATTTCATAAATTAATTATATCAGCATCGATGATCTGCACGTCAACACACAGATAAATCCCGACTAGAGTTGAACTGTTCACCTACAGGTTTAAACTAGAAGGGAACCAACAAAAAGCAAATAAACTTAATTGCCCTGAGCGGAAAGGAGACAACCATGCAACCCCTACACGGAAAAACCGCACTGATCACAGGTGGAAGCCGCGGCATCGGTGCAGCAACGGCCTACCAGTTGGCCGAAGCCGGTGCCAACATTGCGATTACTTACGGCTCCTCTGCCGAAGAAGCCGCTGAGGAAGTCAGTAAGTTGGAAGGGTTAAGCGTAGAAGCCCGCGCCTACCAGGCCAACGCAGCCAAACCCGAGACCTTGCCGGAGATTGTCGACCAGATCGTTACAGACCTTGGTCCGATTGACATTCTGGTCAATAACGCCGGGACATTCGCAGGCGGCAAGATTGGTGAAATCGACTATGCTGAGTATCGTCGTATCATGGCCATCAATGTCGATGCCGTTTTCATGACAACCCAGGCGGCCCTTAAATCTATGCCCGATGGTGGCCGAATCATTAATATCGGCAGTGTCCTCGGCGAGCGGGCGACAACAGCTGGCATTAGCGTGTACAATGCCAGCAAGTTCGCCGTTGCTGGGTTAACGCGCAGCTGGGCCAAGGATCTTGCACCAAGAAACATCCTGGTCAATGTGGTCCAGCCCGGACCGATCGCAACGGCTTTGAATCCCGAGGATGGCCAAAACGCCGACTTCATGCGCGGCCTCACTGCGCTCGGTCGCTATGGACAGCCACATGAAGTGGCATCGCTGGTCGCGTTTCTCGCCGGGCTGGAGGCAACTTATATCACTGGCGCAACGTTAAACGTTGATGGCGGCTGGAACGCCTGAGCATATAGGGTTGTCTTTTTGCCACGAAGAAACTTTGGAGGGAATATGAGCGATTTGTTAAAGCAAACAGACAGTTGTGACGGTCATAGTTCAACCTGTAAGGCCATTAAATATGTCCTTGAGCCAAAAGAGAAGGATCTCGACAGCTTCACGGTGCGGCGTCTTCTCCCTGCCAAAAGCATCAAATCTGTCGGTCCGTTCGTCTTTTTCGATCATCTTGGTCCGGCTTGGTTTCCAGCAGGAGAAGGGATGGATGTTCGTCCTCACCCGCATATCGGCCTGGCGACAATCACATATCTGTTTGAAGGTGAAATCCTTCATCGTGACAGTCTCAGCTATGTCCAACCGATAAGACCTAATGAAATCAACTGGATGACCGCCGGACGCGGTATTGTTCACTCAGAGCGAACTCCGCCTGACCTCCGTGCCGCAGGTCACACACTACATGCCTTACAGCTGTGGGTTGCTTTGCCGGAAGAAGACGAAGAAACCGACCCGGCGTTCTTTCATTACGAAGGCAATGCCCTGCCAGAGGTGATCGAGGACGACAAATCTTTGCGCGTTATGATCGGTGAAGCCTACGGCGTCAAATCGTCTGTTAAAACCTGGTCGCCCACGCTCTATATTGAAGTTAACCTCAAGGCCGGTGCGCGGCTTGAACTCCCGGAGGATGTCAAAGAGAAAGCCGTTTACCTGATTGCCGGAAATGTTATCGTAAACGACTCTGGTATTCCCCAGCATTCAATGGTTATTTTTGACGAAACCAACGGCATTGAAATCGTCGCCAAAGAAGACAGCAGGCTGGTGATTGTCGGCGGCACACCACTCGGCAAACGCACGGTCTGGTGGAATCTGGTCGCCAGCCGCAAGGAACTCATAGAAAAGGCCAAGAGCGACTGGCAAGCCGGACGTTTCCCGAAAGTTCCCGGAGAAACCGAGTTCATCCCCTTACCCTGAAGGAAGTCAAAATGGCGTTTCGCTTTCTGACATTCTGCCTGATAACCCTATCATTTTTTCTTTTGCTTTGGGGGGTCGAAATTGTCTGTCTACATTCCGGGGCGTCCGCAAACAAGACATATATGTGTCAACCGACACTGGAAGATGAGCTCGGCCCCCTCTACAGAGCAGGGGCGCCAATGCGTAACAGCGTTGGCACTGGCTATTTATTATTCGGCGCCGTCAAATCGGCCCGCGACTGCGAACCGATTTCCGGAGCCAAGATAGAAATCTGGTTGGCCGGACCACAGGGTGTATATGGAGATCAATGGCGAGCAACCCTGTTAAGCTCTGAAAAAGGGGCTTTTCATTTTACAAGTCATGTTCCGCCTGACTATGGCACCGGACGGGCACACATACATCTTAAAGTCACAGCTGATGGCTATTCTGATCTCATTACGCAGCATTACCCGGTCAAGGGCGCAGGTGAAGCCATTTTTGACCTTGTTCTGGAACCCCAAAACCCGACAACAATTCGGTGACAGTTACCTTATTTTCACCATGGCTGCGGCAATTAGGTAACTGTCACCGTTTTTTTTAAGAACAATCTTTAGGCAACAAAATCCTTATGAACACAAAACCTTCCACCTGCCCGCTGTGTAAAGCTATCGCATGCAACTATCTCTTCCATCAAGACAGGCAGCGTGATTACTACAGATGTCAAAATTGTAACCTGGTATATATCCCCCCATCACAATTCTTATCCAGTAAAGCAGAGCTTGAAGAGTACAGCAAACACCAGAATTCACCAGCAGACAGTCGATACAGGACATTCCTCAAACGTCTCTTTGAACCACTCAATGAAAAGCTCAAGTCTTCCAGCCACGGTCTTGACTTCGGTTGCGGTCCCGGGCCGACTCTCTCCGTCATGTTCGAGGAAGCCGGGCACCGCATGAGCTTGTATGACCCATTGTTTGCGCAAAATAAAGCGGTATTCTCAAAGCAATACGACTTCATCACTGCCAGTGAAGTTGTTGAGCACCTGCATCATCCGGAAAGGGATTTTGAGCTGATCTGGTCAATCCTCAAGCCGGGCGGCTGGCTGGGGGTCATGACCAAGCTGGCCCTGGATGAGACCTCTTTTGCTCAGTGGCACTACAAAAACGATCGCACGCATGTCTGCTTTTTCTCGGCACAGACGATGGCGTGGCTGGCACGGCGATGGGGGGCAATGTACGAGTTGATTGGCAAGGATGTCATTCTTTTTCAGAAACCTTCGAAGTAAACTTTCCTGCTTTTCACCTGCTATTGCCCAAAAACCTGATGACAGCCTCCATACCCAGGACAACCCGGCTCATGGCGGGATAGTTGAGCTTCTCCGGGGTGTCATTGGCGCTGTGATAGTAAGGGTAGCGGAACAAGGCCGTATCCGTGACCATCAGGGCAGGATAACCTGGCCTCCAAAACGACCAGTGATCGGACCAGTCGACCCCGAGCAGCCAGCCAGGGGCGATAATCCCCTCAGAAGGAATCTTGGCTTGCTCTCGAAAAGCCGCGAGGCTCTTCTTGAGAAGGCTTCGATATTTAATGTTGCCGACAAACGCCAGAAAGTTGCCCTCTTTCGGGTAGAAATAACGTAATAGCGGCAACGGGAAGCTCTGGGTCAGTGGGGCGCTGGTGAAGTAACCGATCGTTTCCAGCGAGATCATCCCTGTGATCCGCTCGTTGCGCCTTTTGGCCTGTTCGGCGTAAACGCGACTCCCCATGCTGGGTGATTTGAAGTAAGGTGGTTCTTCGTTGACAAAAGCAACGAACCTGATGGTTTTGCGATAGTCTGATTGGCTGCATAACGCTGCAAGCTCAAGCAAAACAGCAACCCCGGAGGCATTGTCATTGGCCCCGACGGTTCCGACCAGAGAATCGTAATGGGCCCCGATGACGACAATTTCCGGGGCATCCCCTTCCCCCTTGATCTCTGCTTCGACATTGCGGACCCTTTTACCGGAAGCTTCGTACTCAATCGAGTCGACCTCTAGACCTGCGGTCCGCAGCTCTCCTTCAATGTAGTCAGCAGCACGCAGCAGGTTCTCATACTTCCAGACGTTTCGTTCACCGATCGAAACGGCTAGAGTTTCAACATGTTTTTTTAACTTGTTGGACAGTTGCTGTTCGTCAACGGTCACCTCAGGCGAAGCACCTGAATAAGATTGGCCAGGCATCCTGCTCATCAGGTATCCGGCGATGAGCAGGCCCAGGATCAGTAAAATTCCGGTTATAATGATCGGCGACATAAAACGGCCCTTGTTTCGCTGCTGCCTTCGCATACGGCAAGTGTACCAGGAAACCGGGACGTTTCTTCATTAAGAGCTTATGAACACAACTAAGCCTTGAACAAGCTCTCTGCGGCATCATAAATTGTTTCGGATAAAGTCGGGTGTGGATGGATCGACTTGCGCAGATCTTCGCTGACGGCCGCCATCTCGAGAGCGAGCACACCCTCTGCGATCAGTTCTCCGGCGCCGGGGCCAGCGATTGCGACTCCGAGGACACGATCTGTTTCCTCATCAACGATCAGCTTGGTCATGCCATCGTCACGGCCGAGAGTCAGGGTCCGGCCATTGCCACGCCATGGCAGTTTGGCGGTTTTAACCTTGATTTTCTTCTCCCGGGCGTCTGTTTCGGTCAGACCACACCAGGCAATTTCCGGGTCGGTAAAAACAACAGCGGGAATCGCACGGGGGTCAAAGACAGCTTTCCTACCCGCAACCGCTTCGGCGGCAACATTGGCTTCACCGTAGGCCTTGTGAGCCAGCATCGGTTCACCAGCAATATCACCGATGGCATAAATATTTGTCTCTGCGGTACGCATTTGACCATTGACTTCGACAAAACCTTTTTCATCGAGCTTGACACCGGTATTCTCAAGTCCCAGGCTTTCTGTATTTGGTTTTCTACCGACAGCCACCAAGACTTTGGAAAACAGCTTCTTAAAAGATTCGTCTTTATTACCTTCCAGTGTGACCATGACACCATTCTTCTGCACTTTGACGTCAGTTACCCTGGTATTCAGCATGATCGATTCAAACTTCTTAGCGAGGCGCCTTTTGAGCACCGACACCAGGTCACGGTCACATCCGGGCAGCAGGCCGTCTGTCATCTCGACCACCGACACCTTGCTACCCAAAGCAGCATAGACCGAACCGAGTTCCAAACCGATATAGCCACCACCAACTACAAGCAACGATGTCGGCACATCATCAAGTTCAAGTGCGCCGCTGGAATCAATGACCTTTGGGCTGTCTGCTTCAATATCCGGGAGCATGATTGGCCGAGACCCGGTTGCAATGATCGCCTTCTCGAAGGTCATTTCGCCAGACTTGCCGTCAACATGCTTGATCTCAAGAGTGTCCGCATCCTTGAATGTTGCCATACCCTGAACATAAGTGATCTTCTGCTTATCCACTTTGCTGCCAAGCCCACCGGTCAACTTGCCGATGACTTCGTCTTTCCATTCGCGTACCCGCTGCAGGTCAATCTTCGGCTTCGAAAAAGTGACGCCGATTGCTGTCGACTCTTCCGCTTCAGCGACCAGCTTTGCGACATGCAGTAACGCTTTCGAGGGGATACAGCCACGATGCAGACAAACCCCGCCCGGCTTGGCCTCCGGGTCGATCAATGTGACATCCAGGCCAAGCTCTACGGCTTTGAATGCGGCCGCATAGCCGCCAGGGCCGGCACCGACAACAACCAGTTGCGCAGATGTTGGAATAGACTCTTTCTGACTCATCTTCAGCCTTTCATCACTAATTGCAGCGGATTCTCCAGGGCATCACAGATCCAGCGCAGGAAACGGGCTCCGTCAGCACCGTCAATAACACGATGATCATATGTCAGCGACAGCGGCATCATCAGCTGCGGGGTGAACTGATCACCATCCCACTCAGGCTGCAGGCTTGCAGAAGAAATCCCCAGGATGGCAACCTGCGGGGCATAGACAATCGGTGTGAATGATGTCCCTCCGATACCACCGAGATTGCTGATTGTGAAGGTGCCACCTTCCATCGCATCAGGGGCGATCTTGCGTTCGCGGGTTTTTTCAGCGAGATCATTTAGCTCCAGAGCCAGCTGTTCGATCCCTTTTTGATCGGCATCACGGATCACCGGCACAAGCAATCCGACCTCGGTATCTACAGCGACACCCACATGGATGTACTCCTTGAGAATCAACTCCTTGCTGGCCAGGTCGAGACTGCTGTTGAAACGCGGGAAGGCCCTCAGTGCCGCGGCACAAACCTTGACCATGATCGCCGTCATCGTCAGACGGTTCTCATTGATTGCCCGTCGGTTATATTCCTGGCGGTAGGCTTCTATCTCCGTCACATGGGCGTTATCGTACTGGGTCACCATCGGGATGGTCGACCAGGCATAGCTCATGGCATCAGCGGTCAGTTCACGGATACGGGAGAGAGGTTCGCGGGAAATTTCTCCCCAGCGGGAAAAGTCCGGCAACGGCCTTTGAGCATGCAACCCTGCGAATTCACCATGGGCGGTAGGCACAGATCCGCCGCCGGTGATACGCTGCATGGTCGTCTTGACAAAGAGCCGGACATCTTCAGCGCTGATACGTCCGCCCGGGCCGCTCCCCTGAACCTGGTAAATATCGACACCCAGATCACGGGCGAGTCGTCTGACTGATGGCGCTGCCGGTGCAACCCGGTCTCCGCGTCTCACCGTTGTCAGGTCAACCTCACTGCTTTCCTCAGCAGCTTTTTCTGAAGATTTTTTTTCATCCTGATCTTCTGAAGGCTGCTCCTTTTTTTCTTTGGAAGCCTTCTGCTTGTCCTCCTGTTCGTCTTTCGACTCCTCTTCAGTTTCTGGTTCTGCCTTTTCTGGTTCTGCCGTTTCCTGCTCATCTTTTGAGTCTTCTTCAGCATCCTCTGATTCCTCAGAATCCACAGTTTCCTCACTATCAGCGTCAGCCACATCCAGCAGCAGGATAACCGCACCGACATTGACCGTATCACCTTCCGACACCTTGATCTCTGCGACCTTGCCAGCCTGCGGTGAAGGAATTGCAATGACGGCCTTGTCAGTCTCGAACTCAAGTAAGGTCTGGTCCTCATCGACCTGATCGCCGACGGCAACGGCAAGATCAACGACCGTTCCCTCGGTCACGCCCTCAGAAACTTCCGGGACTTTAATCTCCTTTTTCATCACATTCCTTAATCTTGATGGGGGTTCAATTTGTCAGGATTGATATCCAGTTGTTTGATCGCCTGACTGAGCTTATCTTTCTCGACATCACCATTATCCGCCAGTTGTTTGAGTGCGGCAATCACAATATAGCGAGCATCGACCTCAAAGAAATCGCGCAACTCTGACCGGCAGTCACTGCGACCGAAACCGTCCGTGCCGAGACAATGCAGCGGTCCCGGGAACCATTGTGCCACAGATGCCGGCAAAACTTTCATGTAATCCGAGGCAGCAACGAACACACCCTTTTCGTTCTGTAAGAGTTTTCCCAGATAAGGTGCTTTGGCTTTCTTTTGCGGGTTTAACAGATTCCAGCGTTCACATTCAATCGCGTCTGTATAGAGCTCCTTGTAGCTGGTCACACTCCATACGTCAGCGGCAACATCGTAATCTTGTTCAAGAATGTCCTGGGCCTTAAGTGCTTCATTGAGAATCGCCCCACTGCCAAGCAGGTGCGCCTTGGCCTTGGCTTTTTTCAAACGAGCCGGGCGGAAGCGGTACATACCCTTGATAATGCCGTCACGTAAATCTTTGCCTTTTGGCATCGGCGGCATCTTGTAGGTCTCATTCATAACCGTGATATAGTAAATCAGGTCCTCCTGGTGACAATACATCCGCGTCAGGCCATCATGGACAATCACTGCCAATTCATAGGCAAAGGCCGGATCGTAGGCTTTGACCTTGGTCGGCGTCATGGCCAGGACATGGCTGTGGCCATCCTGGTGTTGCAGCCCTTCTCCGGCCAATGTGGTTCTCCCGGAAGTCGCGCCGATTAAAAAACCGCGGGCGCGACTGTCGCACGCCTGCCAGATCAGATCACCGACCCGTTGAAAACCGAACATCGAGTAGAAGGTGTAGAACGGAATCGTCTGCACGCCATTGTTAGAGTATGCTGTGCCTGCTGCAATAAAGCTGGCCATAGAGCCGGCTTCGCTTAATCCCTCTTCAAGAATGGCTCCGGTCTTTTTCTCATTGTAATAAAGCAGGCTGCCTTTATCGATCGGTTCGTAAAGCTGACCGACATGGCTGTAAATCCCTGCTTGTCGGAAGAGTGCCTCCATACCAAAAGTTCGTGCTTCATCAGGAACGATCGGCACGATCAGCTTACCCAACTCATCATCGCGCAGCAGTTTGGCCAGCAGGTGTACGAACGCCATGGTCGTGGCCAGCTCCCTGTCACCTGAGCCATCAAGATATTCGCGTATCAAACCATCTGTTTGACAGGCCATAGGCTGGCTGCCATCGAAGCGCATCGGAATCGAACCGCCAAGTTCAGCGCGACGTTCCTTGAGATACTGAATCTCCGGGCTGTCATCAGCTGGACGATAAAACGGTGCCTCGGCAATCTGATCGTCGCTTATCGGGATATTGAAGCGAGTCCGGAACTCTTTCAATTCGTCTTCGTTCAGTTTCTTCTGGGAATGAGTGATATTCTTACCCTCGCCGGCTTCACCAAGTCCGTACCCCTTGATCGTCTGTGCAAGGATGACTGTTGGCGAACCGGTATGCTCGAACGCAGCTTTGTAGGCGGCGTAGATCTTGTCCGGGTTATGGCCGCCGCGAGAAAGTCTGCCAAGCTGTTCGTCGCTGTAGTTCTCAACCAGTTTGTGCAACTCCGGGTATTTGCCGAAGAACTGCTCCCGTATTCTGGCTCCGTTGTTGAGGGTGAAATGCTGCATTTCGCCATCGAGGACTTCATCCATGCGTTTGACCAACATGCCCGAATCATCAGCTTCGAGCAGCCGATCCCAGTCATCCCCCCAGATCACCTTGATCACGTTCCAGCCGGCGCCACGGAAAGCAGCCTCCAGTTCCTGGATAATCTTGCCGTTGCCACGAACCGGGCCATCCAGACGCTGCAGGTTGCAGTTGATGACAAAGATCAGATTATGTAACTGCTCGCGCGAAGCCAGGGTGATCGCGCCGAGCGACTCGGGCTCATCCATCTCACCGTCACCGAGCATCGCCCAGACCTTTCGGCCACTCGATTTGCGCAACCCCCGATCAACCAGGTAGTGGTTAAAACGGGCCTGGTAAATCGCCGTAATGGCGGAAAGACCCATTGATACGGTAGGGAATTCCCAGAAATTTGGCATCAGGAACGGATGTGGATATGACGACAGGCCGCCTCCCGGAGCCAGCTCGTTGCGGAAATTCTCCAGATCTTTTTCAGAAAGCCGTCCCTCCAGAAATGCGCGGGCATAAACACCGGGAGCCGCATGGCCCTGGAAAAAAACCATATCACCTAGGAAGTCGTCGGTACGACCCCTCCAGAAGTGATTAAAACCGACCTCCCACAAGGTCGCAACCGAGGCATAGGTAGATATGTGTCCGCCGATGCCCGCTTTGTCACGATTAGCCCGCACCACCATCGCCATGGCGTTCCAGCGAACAATTGACTTGATGCGTCGTTCAATCTCACGGTTTCCCGGATAAACCGGTTGTTTGTCAGGAGGGATGGAATTGATATATGGCGTGTTCGCCGTAAAAGGGATACTGACACCCTGCTCCTGAGCGCGCACCTGCAGCAACCGGAGGAGTTCGCGGACCCTCTCTTCACCTTGTTCCTGGAGTACATAATCGAGAGATTCACGCCACTCGGAATTTTCTATATCAACAAGATCGACAGCCTTTTGCTCGTCGGTGGCCATGCGTTCAGCTCCTCTATGTTGTTCAGATTACGGCGAATTTAAAGATAGAGATATTCTATCACATATAAAATCTCGTCATTAAAATGTAACGGAAAATTCTTTTTTGGCTAGTTCGAGGAGAAGATTTCCAGTTCTATTTAAAGCTTTGGAACAAGCGGCTCCTGTCTTGCTGGGCGATACCAGAAGAATTCTGAGTTACAATAGTGATTCTTGTTATGTTCCTGGGTTCGATAATCATACTTCCAGGCGTGATCGGTATTTTTGAGTTCGGAATCTAAAAGCAAACCGTCGGGGTTGCCCGACAGCAACTTCATTTTCTTTGTGGCGACAAAGAAAACGAAGCAAAAGAA